>CERX01155826.1_pt1 | contig 13724 bp, 11 predicted proteins | sample 350251 | NCBI WGS metagenome assembly CERX01 (sample SAMEA2621044, study PRJEB7988) | marine metagenome | biome: marine biome (ENVO:00000447); feature: deep chlorophyll maximum layer (ENVO:xxxxxxxx); material: "saline water (ENVO:00002010), including plankton (ENVO:xxxxxxxx)" | depth 50 m
AATATTTATTTATCACACCAGAGAATCAAGATGATTCATTACGATTTGTCTGGGATGAATCGGCTGATGTTGATGGCGATGTTATTGAATATCGTATGATAGGGTATGATGATTTAGAATTTTTAAGTATGGATACATGGACGCAAGATCGCTCAATAACATGGGCATTAAAAGACTTGGTAGCTCAAACAGATACAATAAATGTTGCTGAAGGCGCTTGGTCTGTTATATCGACAGATGGACAGTCTTTTCAAACTGCAGTATCTGGATCGATTGGTAATCTAAAAATTGATGGAAGAGCATTAATACCTGATGTGCTAGAATTGAAGCAAAACTATCCAAACCCATTTACATCATTTACAACATTAGAATATGACGTACCGTCGACACAATATGTTGTTTTAAGAGTATTTAATATTAAAGGTCAGATTGTTGCTACCCTAGTAGATGAAGAGCAAGGAGCTGGCTACAAATCGGTAGTATGGAATGGTACAAACGATAATGGTGATCCAGTAAGTTCTGGCGTCTATTTCTGTCAAATGTATACTCCAGCCAATCCAAATGGTGGTCAGTTTATTAAAGCAATTAAGATGTTACGATTAAGGTAAATTTTGAATTGGTTACGCAAATTATATGATTGGACACTTTCTTTAGCAGATAGCACCTATGGAGTTATTGCTCTATTTTTTGTTTCTTTTGCAGAATCCTCTTTTTTTCCTATTCCGGCTGATCCTTTATTACTAGCATTAGCACTAGGAAAGATAAAGCGTGCATTCTATTATGCTTTTATATGTACTTTAGGCTCTGTTGTTGGTGGAATGTTTGGCTATTTTATTGGAGAGTATATCTGGTACGACTCTTTACATTCTTCAGGATTTTCAGATATAGCAAGATTTATCTTTGATAATTTTCCATGGATTACTCCGGAAGCATTTGAAGGCGCAAAAGCTTGGTATAAATGTTATGATTTTTATGCAATTTTTATCGCAGCTTTTACTCCAATTCCTTATAAAATTTTTGCTATTGCTGCCGGAATGGCTAAAATTAATTTACCAACCTTTATCTTGGCATCTATAATCGGTAGAGGATTGCGTTTTTACATGGAAAGCGCATTGGTATGGTATTATGGTCCTACTGTTAAAAAAATGATGGATAAATATTTTAATTGGTTTGTGATCATCTTGACTATTATTTTTATTTCAAGTTATTTTGTAGTTGGACACTTATTAAATTTTGAGGTACCTTCCTGTTCATGAGAAACCTATTCACAGTATTTACTCTTTTCTTTTTGACATCTTGTGCCACTAATATATCTAGCGTTACTATACCTGATATCCAAGAGACTCAAAGCGATATTACAATAGAAGATTTTCAGACTCATATTGAATTCTTATCTTCCGATGAGCTTCAAGGGCGAGGAGCAGGAACAGAAGGCGACAAAATAGCTGTCAGCTATATTAAGCAAAGATTTTATGATGCAGCACCAAATAAAGCAAAGATTGAAGTGCAAGAACATTATGTATTCAAAGACAGAAGACAGAAGAAAGATAAGGTTTTAACTTATAATGTCATTGGTTATTTGGTTGGTAATGATAAAAAATTGAAAGATGAGTTTGTTGTAATTGGCGGTCATTATGATACTACCGCAAATCCTCCTGGAAAGATAAATAACGGGGCCGATGATAATGCTTCAGGTACATCCATGGTTATAGAGCTTTTTGAAAAATTTGCTGCTACAAACAACCATAAGAGAACCTTGGTTTTTATGGCATTTGGGGGCGAAGAATTAGGACTGTTAGGTTCTAAACATTTTGTAAATAATCCAACCATAGATCTTGACAATGTACAATTAATGGTTAACCTAGATATGATTGGTAGAATGGAAGACAACAATGTCCAGCTAGGCGGTTCCGCCACTGCAGAAAATTTCTCTTCACTTTTGCATCCATTTTTAATGGAAGATAATGTTAATGTAATCGAATTAGGAGAAGGTATTTTTAGTCGATCGGATCATTATAATTTTTACAAAAAAGATATTCCTACACTTTTCTTCTTTACCGGAGTGCATGACGACTATCATAAGCCATCTGATGATGCTCATAAAATAAACTATAATGGAATGAAATCTATCTCTAATATGGTAGAAGGGATTGTAGAAGAATTTGCCAACACTCCTGATAGATTAATTTTTAAATCTGTAGAGCAAAAGCAAACAATGTCTCAGCCAGCAAGAATGAAAGTAACGCTTGGTATAATGCCAGACTACGCATTTGATAAGAACGGCGTAAGAGCAGACAGTGTTATCGATAATCGTCCTGGTCAAAAAGCAGGTATGATAGAGGGAGATATTGTAATAAAGATAAAAGATATGGATATATTAGATATCTACAAGTATATGGAAGCATTATCAAAGATTGAGCCTGGTACTAAAACTCAAATGACAGTTTTGAGAGATAAAGAAGAAATAGTATTAGATGTACAATTCTAAACAAAAATATTCTTACAGATGGATCGTATTGATTCTTGTACTGTTTATTTTCTCATGCAATAAATCCACAACTTTTGCAATAACGGATGTTCAACAGTTAACATTCGTAGGCGATAATGGGGAGGGATATTTTAATGCAGAGGCGACAGAGATTGTTTTTCAGTCCAAGCGTGATGGAAATGAATGTGATAAGCTATACCTAATAGATATTAATGGTGAGAATTTTAGAGAGTTCCCAGCACAAGATGGAGCTTTTACTTGCGCATATTACGCATTAAATAATGAGTTTATTTTCTTTTCTTCAACAATGAAAGATGGACCTGAATGTCCAGAGATTTATCAACACCCAAATCCTCGTAAATATATTTGGCCTTTACGTAATTATGAGGTATATAGATGGGATGGCAATGAATCTAAACAATTAACAAATACTCCAGGATATAACGCAGAAACCACTATTCATCCAACAGAAAGAAAAGTTATTTTTACATCAATGCGCGATGGAGATATCGATTTATACGAGATGGATTATGATGGAAATAATGTAAAGCGTATCACCGAAGAATTTGGATATGATGGAGGAGCATTTTATTCTCCAGATGGTGAGAGTATTGTATGGCGTGCATGGTACCCTAAAAACGAACAAGAAAAGACACAATGGTCTAATAATCTAAATAATCGCTATATAGATGCAGTGCCATTAGATATTTATGTGGCAAAGCGCGATGGGTCTGACAAAAAAAGATTAACTGATAATGGGGCAACCAATTGGTCTCCATCATGGCATCCAGATGGAAAACATATTGTTTTTTCATCGAATATGGATGACTGGAGAGACGATTATAATGCATTTGGAAGTAATTTTGAGCTATATATGATCCATATAGATACATTAGAGATGGTACGACTAACATATAATGATACATTTGACTCCTTTCCTGTAATATCAAAAAATGGAAAAATTGTTTTTTCTTCCAATCGAAACGCAGATAATCCGCGACAAACCAATATCTTTATCGGTTCTATGGTCGATCAATAATCTTTATTGAGATTTAATCTCAATTATGCTTGCATTTAGAATTTTTCTAATATAATATTGCGACATAATCTCAACAAAGGGAGAAACTCAATGAAAAAAATGATATTATGCTTATTGTTACTAAATGTAACATTTGCACAAAGTATTGTTGCTGAATCAGATTCTACAAAACCAATTGCTTTGGATGCAGTAGAAGTTCTAGCTGAAACTAAAAGCATTACTTCAGGTATGTTTTTACGTAATGCAGAGCCAAGCGATGTAGTAAGTAAATCTGAATTAGAACAATTCAATCACACAGATATTCACAAGATTGTTAGTAGAATACCTGGTGTTTATGTTCAAGAAGAAGATGGTTTAGGGTTACGACCAAATATTGGTGTTCGTGGAACCGGTTCTTTAAGAATGGAAAAACTTAACGTGATGGAAGATGGTATTTTAATTGCTCCAGCTCCATATGCTTCTCCAGCGGCATATTACTCGCCGACTGCAGGAAGAATGGAAGGTATTGAAGTGAGAAAAGGATCAACGCAAATTAAGCACGGACCTTTTACCACTGGTGGATCATTAAATTATCTTTCAACTTCTATCCCTATGGAACAACATAATTCTGTTTCATTAGAATTTGGTAGTTTCGGTAAAACAGTTTTACATGCAAAATCTGCAGATACAATGGGTAAACTTGGATATCTCGTAGAACTATTTACTGACAACACAGATGGATTTAAAGAGCTTGATGGCGGGGGAGACACTGGCTATTCAAAAACTGACTTTATGACAAAGTTAAGATATAGCTTCAGTGATGCTCATGCTCTTGAATTTAAATACTCTATGACTGATGAGATTTCAAATGAGACTTACTTAGGTCTTACTAATGAAGATTTCAGCGAAAATCCATTACGTAGATACAGAGCAACTGCATTAGATGAAATGGATGCAGATCATTCACAAGTCACCTTATCTTACGCAGCTAAACTTTCAGATAATATGACTTTTGCTGTTACAGCTTATAGCAACGATTTTGCAAGAAATTGGTACAAGCTTAATAAAGTAAATGGTGCAAAACTAAGTACTATTGCAAAACCAACTGATGCTGCATTTGCTGATTTTTATGCATTAATGAACGCACAAAACAGTGCTGATAATGCGTATAAAATTAAAGCAAATAATAGAGAATATTATTCATCAGGATTGCAAGCAGTATTAAATATAGCGACCGCTGGTCATGACATGCAAATTGGTATGAGAATGCACAGCGATGAAATGGATAGATTCCAGTGGGAAGATAGTTATAAAATGGCCGATGGATCACTTGTAATGACAACTGCTGCAACTCCAGGTTCAGACTCAAACAGAATCGATTCAGCTGAAGCTACAGCTTTATATTTTGAAGATAGATTTTCTGTAGGATCGCTTACTGTAACTGCTGGTGCTCGTTATGAAGAAATTACAGTTATGAGAGATGATTGGGGTAAAACAGATCCAGATAGATCTGAAACACCTTCAAACAGAGAACACACTATGGATGTAATAGTTCCTGGTGTTGCTGTTCAATACCCAATTTCTGATACTCAAACAATATCATTGGGCGTTCATAAAGGATTTGCTCCTCCAGGACCTGGTTCATCAGGTGTTACTGATGAAGCAGTTGATCCAGAAACTAGCTTAAACACTGAAATTAGTTGGAAAAGCAATGAAGGCTTAAATAGTATGGAGTTCACATACTTTATGAATAGTTATGATAATTTATTAGGAGCAGATACTGCTGCTTCTGGTGGTGGTACAGACGAACTATTTAATGGTGGAGCCGTTGATATATCAGGGTTAGAATTATACCTTAGACGTATATTAGTAGATAACGGATCTCTTCAAATACCACTTGAAATTTCATACACGAAGACTAACACTGAATTTAAAGAATCATTTGATGGTTTCTGGGGCGATGTATTATCTGGAGATGAACTGCCTTATATTCCTGAAACAATGATATCTGCAAACTTAAGTATAAATCTTGATGCGACTTCAGTCAATCTTGGTTTAAGACATGTTTCAGAAATGAGAACAACAGCAGGATCAGGTAGTTTAACTGATTCAGAATCTACTGATGCTCTTACTGTACTTGATTTAGGTGTTGATCATACTCTTAATAGTAACTTGACTTTATCTATGGGCGTTAAAAACATTATGGATAAAGATGTTGTTGTAGCACGAAGACCATATGGTGCGCGTTCTACAATGCCAAGAGCTGTTACTTTTGGACTAAATTATAATTTTTAAGGTTGTCTTCTACTTAGTTGCTTTCGATTATACCTTAAAATAGAGAGAATGGCGCCCGACGAAACCTTCCTGTCGGGCGTTGTTTTTTATATAAAGAAAAATATATTTGCTAAAACTATATTAATAAATAATGATTAAAATATAATGTTATTAAAAAAGATGAAAGGTATCACTAAAATGAAAAAAATATTACTAATGACTATTTTCTGCTCTCTGGCTTTTGGTCAGTCATACCACATGCAAAGCATGCTTGGCCTAAAAGATGGTGTCAAGGCAGCAGATTTTGAAAAAGCAATGATACAGCATAACAAGGCTCACAAAGGTCTTGCAGCTGTAAATACATTTTCAATTGTAAATGGACCGAATGCAGGTAAATATGTTCGAGTAGCAGCTGCAAAATGGCCTACACCTTTAGATATGGTAGATGGTGTTTATGATGCACACAGCAATCATGAACCAGTTCCTTATGATAAATGGGGTAGTATGGTTGAAATAGATGGAGGTATGCAGTTTTGGACTGTTAGATCTGATTTAAGTAGAAATATGCCAACAGTTAATGGTGCAGACGTAAATGACGAAGGACCACCGAATTTCATTACAGTGTACTATTATGGCGTTCAGCAAGGTGGAACTGCAAATACCGAAGCTGTTTTTGCAAGATTTAACGAAATAGCGAAACAAACAGACAGTGCTCGTCCATGGGTTGCTATGACAAAAACTTTAGGCGGAAATGTTTCTGTATACTCATATTCAACGCCACATATGACAATGTCAGAGCTTTTAGCTCCTGCACAAGAAGAATTTGCTACTGTTTTAGCGCAAATGTATGCTGAAGATGCTGATTTAGATGCGAAAGTTAGAGGCGGATGGTCATGGATTTGGAGTGAAACTTGGAAGTTTAGACCAGAATTAAGTACAACTTCTAATTAATCACTGACTTTATAAAAAATAAAAAAGCCTATCAATTATCTAGTTGATGGGCTTTTTTTATACCTAAATTAAGTTATGAAGAGACGTAATTTTATTAAAGCAGGAGCAATTGGATTGGCAAGTCCTATGTTATTGGCAGGAAATAAAGAGATGAAGGTAAATACTAACAATCCTATCGTAATATCAACATGGTTGCATGGTATTCCAGCTAATCAAGCTTCTATCGAAGTTTTAAAGAAAAATGGATCAGCGTTAGATGCGGTAGAAGCAGGAGTACGTGTTACCGAAGCAGATGCTGAAAATCAATCTGTTGGATTAGGTGGTAGGCCGGATAGCGAAGGAAATGTTACATTAGATGCCTGTATCATGGATTCAGATGGAAATGCGGGGGCTGTTGGATTTTTACAAAATATTAAACACCCAATCTCTGTAGCAAGGAAAGTGATGGAAGAGACAGATCATGTGATGCTTGCAGGAAAAGGGGCACTCAAATTTGCTTTAAGTAAAGGATTTAAGAGGGAAAATCTCTTAACCGAAGCATCCAGAAGAGGATGGTTGGAATGGCAAAAAAATAATCGTATCAAAGATTCTTGGGGTCCAAATGATGATCATGATACCATTACCTCATTGGCACAAGATAATGATGGAAATTTATCAGGGGCGTGTACAACGAGCGGATTAGCATATAAACTACACGGACGTGTAGGCGATAGTCCTATTATTGGTGCAGGGATGTATGTTGACAATGAAGTAGGAGCTGCGGGAGCAACAGGTGTTGGAGAATTGGTTATGAAAACATGTGGTAGTTTTTTAGTGGTAGAATTGATGCGACAAGGTTACTCCGCCATGGAAGCTTGCAATGAGGCTGTAGATCGTATTGTTCAACAAGAAGGTGGAACAACCAAGCTACAAGTTGGTTATATTGCTTTAGGGAAAAATGGAAGCATAGGATATTCATCTATTCAAAAAGGATTTCAATATGCGTTATACAAAGATGGGGTTAATAAGCTTCACGATGTTAAGAGCATTTTTTAAATTGATAACCAATTTTTTTTCTATTAACATTCACACATGTTCAATAAAAAGTCAAAATCTGAATTAAGACGAGAATTAGAGCAAGAAACGTTTAAGCGTATTACTTGTTCTTTTTATAGATATATAGATGTGAAAAATCCCGAAGAGTTTCGTAATCATCTATATGAGCAGTTTTCGCATCTAAATATTTTGGGTAGGGTTTATGTTGCTAAAGAGGGTATTAATGCTCAAATAAGCGTTCCTGATCATAAATGGAGCATATTTGAGGATTATATTGAATCAGAATCTTTATTAGGTGGCGTAAAACTGAAAAAAGCAGTCCAAGAAGGTAGTTCATTTATCAAATTAAAGATTTTAATCAAAAATGAAATTGTTGCTTATGGGGTAGATAAGGATAGCTATGATATGAATTATACCGGCCAACATTTATCGGCTAAAGAATTTAATGAATCTATCAAAAGCGAAGATTCTGTTGTAGTGGATATACGTAATTATTATGAGAGTGAAGTTGGAAAATTTGAAAATGCAATTATACCAGATGTTCATCGTTCTCAAGAATTATTACCAGAAGTCGCAGAATTGTTAGCAGATGACCATGATAAAAAAATTCATTTATACTGCACTGGAGGAATTCGTTGCGAGAAAGCCAGTTCTTATCTTATAAAAAAAGGATTTAAAGAAGTTTACCAATTGGATGGCGGTATTATTCAATATGCTCATGATATTAAAAAAGAAAATATTCCATCATCGTTTATGGGAAAAAACTTTGTATTTGATAATAGATTAGGAGAAAAAATTACCGATCATGTGATTGGAAATTGTCATCAATGCCAGGAAGAATGCGATGAACATACAAACTGTAGTAATGACGCATGTCATATTTTATTTATTCAATGCAAAAAATGTGCAGAAAAATATGATAGATGTTGCTCAGATGATTGTCAAGATTTCAATGCCTTGGATATGGAAGAACAAAAAAAAATAAGAAAAGATGTAGATAAAAAAGTTTCTAGCGCTAAATTATCCACGAAATTTAGACCAAAACTATATAAACTATTTAATTATTGGAAATAAAGCATATGTCATCAATGGATAAAACAAAAAAAGTATTTACTCAACTAATCTCTTTTTCAATAAATAATTTATTGGTTCAGATTTTTCTTTTTTTGTTAGTTGCTTTTTTAATATGGTCAGCGTGGGATATGTTAAGACCTAAAACGTCTTCAGTAGCCGATACGGCATTAAGTAATGCAATCATTTATTTCGAGAGAGGAGATTTTGATAATGCAGTCTTGCAGTTAGAGTCTGTTGTTGATGATCATAAAGGAACTTCTTCGGCAAATCAGGCAAAATTTTATTTAGGTAGAACGGCATTTATAAATGGCAATCATGACAAAGCAATTGTTTTGCTTTCTGAATGCGCTGCGAAACTTGATCATTCAATATTAAAGAAAGAAGCATATATTATGTTAGGTCAGCTTGATTCTGATTTAGATATTGCTTTAAATTTTTTTGATAAAGCAAAGAACAGTGCATTATCTGAAAATGAAATAACTTATATCTCTATCTTAAAAGCAAAGCGTTTGGCTATGGAAGGTGAAAAAGCAGAAGCATTGGAGATATTAGATCAAATAGATACTGAAAATAATACATATGAAGAGCTATTTGAAGAGGTATATGGGCTTTCATTAACTTTAAACTAAGTTTCTTGTTTAAAAGGTTTTTAATAAATATATTTACGGAGTATTTGAATGGGCCACGGCCCATTTTTGTTATAATAAAAAAAATATAAGATTTGAAAGGTTGACATGATAAACAGAGATTTAATTGATATTTTTATTGAATTAGCGAGAGAAAAGAATATTGAACGTTCTGAATTAGGAACAATTATTGAACAGCTCTTTTTATTTATTATTGATAAAGAGAAGGGTGAATCTGATAATTGTAGTGTGATTGTAAATCTAGATAAAGGTGAGATTGAGATTTATGTAGAAAAAACAATTGTTGAAGAAGTTGATGACGATCACTTTGATATTACACTAGAAAGAGCTCTAGAACTTGAACCAGAGTTAGTAGACTTAAAGCTAGGCGATACTTTTGTAGAGGTAATTGATCCTGCAAGGTTTGGTAGAAGATTGGTTGCAAATGCAAGACAGTTTTTAAACAAAAGAACTCGAGAAGTACAACAACAATATATTTATGAAGATTACGTACAAAGAATCGGTGAAGTTATTATCGGTACTGTACACCAAGTACATAGAGAAAATACCTTTGTAAATATAGAGCAAACTGAATTAAGAATGCCTCGTAACGAACAAATCTTTTCAGAAAGATTTAGAAGAGGAGATACAATTAGAGCGCTTGTTAAAGCCGTAGAGGTTACTCCAAAAGGTCCAGATATTCTTATATCTAGAAGTGATGATTTATTTCTTTATAAACTATTTGAAATGGAAGTTCCTGAAATTGAAGATGGTATTATTGAGATTAAAGGAATCGCGAGAAAACCTGGAGAGAGAAGCAAGATTATTGTTCATTCTATTGATAAACGAATTGATGCGGTTGGTGCTTGTGTTGGTATGAGAGGAAGTCGTATTCAGTCTGTGGTAAGAGAGCTAAACAACGAAAAAATTGACATTGTTAATTACACAGAAAAATCAGAAGTGTTTATTACTAGAGCTTTATCGCCAGCTAAACCGGTGGATTTATATATAGATGATGACAGAAAGTATTGCGTCGCTATATTTGATGAAGGTGGTCTAGAAAATGCAGTTGGTAGAAGTGGAGTGAATATAAATTTAGCTTCAAAGTTAACTGGATATACCATTGATGCGTATACCAAGAAAGAGTATGAAGATGTATTATTAAATCAAAAAACTAATCTTGATACATTCAAAGGTATTAAAAAGGGTGTATTAAAGAAATTGGCCGGCGAAGATATTATTAGCGTTGCAGATTATCTAGGAGCAAAAAAGTTTGTATTAGTAGATAAACTTGAGCTTAACCCTGATGAGATCGATTCTATTAGTTCTGCTGTAAATGAGTTTATTAATAAGAATAATGAGCCAGAAGAAGATAAAGAAACACAAGCTGAAGATATTGTTGAAGCAATTGTTCAAGAAATTGATAAAGAAACACCAGCTGAAGAAGAAGAAGAAGTGGAAGAGGCTCCAGCAGATAAAGAAATATCAGCTGAAGAAGAAGTAGTGGAAGAGGAAAAATAAATAAATGACTGACTCTATTAGAATCTTTCAATTAGCAAAAGAGCTAAACATATCTCATACTGATATTGTCAATTTTCTCAAAGAAAAAGGCATATCTGTCACAAGTCATATGTCACCAATTGATGGAAAAACTCAACAAATAGTATATACTGAGTTTGCTAAAGATAGACAGTCAGCAGAACGAGACAGAAAAGAGCAAGTTAGAAAAGAGATTCACGACTCTAAAGTCGTAATGGAAACAAAATCTGTTAAAAAGTTTAAGATTCTATCAGTTCAGGATCAAAGAGAGCAAGCCAAACCTAAAAAGGTTGCATCTAAAGATGTTAAAGAAGATAAGAAGACATCTAAAGATACAAAACTAAAGAAAACTGTAGAGAAGAAAGCACCAAAAAAGAAATTAAGAAAAATTACTCTCAGAGAATCTGTTTCACCTCTAGACAAAAAAGAAATCAAAAAAGATAAAGAAGCAATTAAGAAGGATACTTCTGCAGTAAAAAGACTTAAAAAGACATTAGCATCTATGGATTCTAGTCCAAAAAAGAAGTCCTATAAGAAAACCAAGAAAGACGCAGATATTGATACGGGCGATACCGCAAGAGTCGTAGAATTGGCAGAATATGCTAGTATTGATGAGATTGCAAAAGTATTAGATGTGAGCACGAGCGAAGTGATTGGAAAGTGTTTACAGATGGGTATTTTGGCTACTGTTAATCAAAGGCTAGATTGGGATGTTATTGAATTAATTGCTGGCGAGTATGAGGTTGAATTAAAGAAGCATGAGGAAGTTGTAGATGATTTGTTTGTAATGACTCATACAGAAGAAGAATTAAAAGATGCAACAAGGCGTGCACCAGTGGTAACGATTATGGGTCATGTAGATCATGGTAAAACATCTATTTTAGATTATATTAGAGAAACCAAAGTAGCCGAAGGTGAATCTGGCGGGATTACACAAAGAGTAGGGGCATATCAAGTTGAGCATAATAGCAATAAAATTACATTTTTAGATACACCAGGACACGAAGCATTTACTGCTATGAGAGCAAGAGGTGCACAATCAACGGATATCGTTATACTTGTTGTTGCAGCAGATGATAGTGTTATGCCACAAACTTTAGAGGCTATCAATCATGCAAAGGCAGCAGAAGTGCCAATTATAGTTGCAATTAATAAAATTGATAAACCTGGAGCTAATCCAGATACTGTAAGAAGAGAGTTATCCGAGAAAGATGTTCTTGTTGAAGATTGGGGAGGTAAAATTCAGTCTGTTCCGACTTCTGCAAAAACAGGAGAAGGTATTGATGAACTAATGGAAGCAATTCTATTAGAGGCTGAAGTATTAGATTTAAAAGCAAATGATAATGTAGATTGTAAGGGAACCGTTATTGATTCTAAATTAGATAAAGGATTAGGTGCAATAGCTACTGTTTTAATTCAGAAAGGAACTCTGAAAATTGGAATTCCATTCATTTGCAATAATCATCCAGGAAAAGTTCGTGCAATTATGAACGAAAAAGGAGAGCGCATTAAAGAAGCAGGACCTTCAGATGCGGTACAAATCCTTGGATTTGATCAAGTGCCTCAGTCAGGAGATATTTTTGCTGAAGTTAGCAACGAGTCTGATTTGAAGAAGATTGCGAATGACAGGCAAAGAATTAAGCGAGAAATTGATTTACAAATCGTACAAAAGACATCTTTAGATAGTATTTCTGCTCAAATTAAGGAAGGTGACGTCAATAATTTGAATATTATTATAAAAGCAGACTCTGATGGTTCTATTGAAGCGCTTATACAAAGTTTAGAAAAAATTAATAACGATGAGGTTGGAGTAGATATTGTGCATAGAGGAGTAGGTAATGTAAGCGATTCAGATGTATTGCTTGCCCAAGCATCTCAAGCTGTTGTAGTAGGTTTTGGCGTTCAAATACCATCTAATACAAAATTGTTAGCGAATCAAAGCAATGTGGAGATTAGAGCATATAACATTATTTATCAAGTCGTTGAAGATATCAAGTTAGCTGTTGAAGGCTTATTGAAACCTGATCTTGTAGAGGAAATTCTAGGAGAAGCTATTGTCAAAGAGTCATTCAAGATTCCAAAAATTGGTTTTATCGCTGGTTCTCAAGTTGAAAGTGGAAAAATTACTAGAGATTGTTTTGTCAGGTTGATGAGAGAAGAAGAAGAGTTGGTGTCAAAAGGAAAGATAGTGTCATTAAAACGCTTCAAAGATGATGTAAATAGCGTTGAATCTGGCTTGGAATGCGGAATTGCAGTCGAGGGAGTAAAAAAATATTTCCCTGGAGATAAGATTGTCGCATATCAAATCAATGAAATTAAAAGAAAATTATCAGACAGTTGAATACAAAACCATTTTCAAGATCAGAGCGCGTTGAACAGGAAGTTTTAAAGACTATTAATCAAATTCTATCAAGAGATTTGGATTTGAGGAAATATGGATTTTTAACCTTCTCAGCTGTGAAAATGACATCAGATTTAAAGCATGCAAATCTATTTTATAGTATTATAAATCCTACAAAAGATTTAAAAGTGATTAATAAAGAATTAAATCAATTGGTACCTACATTTAGGAAATATTTATCATCATCATTGAAATTAAGATCTACGCCTACATTAAAGTTTATCTATGATGATTCTTTTGAAGAATTTCAGAAGATTAATGAACTAATGAAAAAGATTGATTAACAATGATATATAATATATATAAACCTAAAGATTT
>CERX01027696.1_pt1 | contig 13689 bp, 11 predicted proteins | sample 350251 | NCBI WGS metagenome assembly CERX01 (sample SAMEA2621044, study PRJEB7988) | marine metagenome | biome: marine biome (ENVO:00000447); feature: deep chlorophyll maximum layer (ENVO:xxxxxxxx); material: "saline water (ENVO:00002010), including plankton (ENVO:xxxxxxxx)" | depth 50 m
TGGGCTCTGCGCCATGCATAGTCCATAGATATCTGTCAGCTCGGTAGGCAGGTCGCCAAGGCCGGTGACCCGACCGTTGGCCGGATCAATGGCGAACAGCTCCAGGCTGTTGCGATCACGATTGGAGGCAACGGCCAGGTCTATTGCCTGATCACCCAAGGTGAAGCCCTTACGCAGATCGACGTTGTTGATGCGGCCTACCGGGAGGTATTGCAGCTCATGGCCCTGCAGGTCGTAGACGCCCAGGCCGCCTCGCTTGTCGGTGCCCAACACCCGGGCCAGCTCCGGGATGCCTGGATGCGGCCAGATGGCCGGGTCGTCGGCGGCGTCGCCGCCATGGGGCACGGGCTGGGTTTGCGACAGGGCCAGAACCTCTGGCAATGAGTCTGTGTTGGCTGGGCGGGTTACGCCCGTCAGCTCGGTAAGCAGCTGGACGCCGTTGTCGTCGGTTATCAGCACCTGCAGTGTGTCGTCCACCGTACGTGCCGACAGCTGTTCGGGCTTGCTGCCCTCGGTCAGTTGCCAGCTGTCGTGTTGCCATTGCTGGTCCTGCCAACGATAGCGGTGCAAGCTGTTGCTGCCGGTGTCCAGCGCAAGCAGGCCGTCATCGGTGCCAGCCAGGCCTTCTGGGCCCTCGGGGAGCGCACCCCAAGGCTGGACCAGGTCAAGGATGTGGCGCGTGCTGTCGGTTTCGGGATGGGCGGCGTACTGCCAGATGCCAATATTCTCTTCGCTGATGAACAGCGCTCCAAGTGCGGTACTGACAGCGCACCCCTTGGCGCCGACCGGCAGGTGCAGATTGCGCACCAGACGTGATGCAGCCCCTTGTTCGCCAATGAGCCATTGCTGCCCAAGGCCTTCTTCGCCAATCAGGAACAGGTAGTTGTGATTGCTCTGGTCCTGGTAGAAGCACAGATCCTCCAGCGGATAGCCGGTGCTAGGGAGGTATTCCGGCGCTGTTGCCACACCAGAGGCACTCCAGCGCAGCACTACGGGTTGATCCCGTTGCAGGTCATGGCTGGCGGCAACCAGGCCAGCGGCGCCTTGATGTACGGCGAGGGTGTCGTAGTAGCCGGGCAGAGCGCTAGAGGCCGGATTGTCGTTATCGTCGAGCAGCTGGACGCCCCGACTGGTGATCACCAGGCTACCCGCCTGCTTGCCGGCGATCAGGCGCTGGGCGCTGATGCCGTTGGCTTCGCGGACCTGCAGGGCCAGCTCGGCAGGATTGGCAGGCGCTGCTGACAGTGGCTCGGGCCGCGTGTCCGCGCCTTGCTCGGTGCAGGCGACCAGCAGCGCTACGCTGCCGGCCACTGCGATGATGGATGTTACTGGACGCATGTTGATTCTCGCTGAAAGGGCAGGTGGCGGCGGGCGTTGGGCCCGCCGCAGTCGCTCAGAAGTGGGTCAGGGTCAGGCCGACCTTGTAGGTCGGGCCGTACTCCTCGTACTGCGCGTTGTAGTCACGCTCACCGGTGTAGACGTAGTAGCTTTCATCGGTGATGTTCTGGGCGGCCATGAATAGCTGCAGGTTGTCGGTCAGGAAGTAACTGGCTGACAGGTCGATGAACAGTTGATCGTCCACGCGGTAGTCGTAGCGCTTGTCGAGCACGTCGCCAACTTCGTCCAGGTAGTCTGATTTGTAGTTGGCCGATACCCGCAGGCTCAACCGATCGTTTTCCCAGCCCAGGGTGAGGTTGCCGGTGAGGTCGGACTGGCCGGGCAGGTCGATGCTGCGACTCTGCATGGCACCAGTGTCGGCGTTGTACTGCTCGATGTCCGCATCGGATCGGCTAATGGTGGTGTTGGCGTTCACCAGCAGGCCATTCCAGGGCGCCGGCAGCCAGCTGAACTTCTGGGCGTAGGCCAGTTCCAGGCCGTAGACAGTGGCGCTGTCACCGTTGACGTAACTCATGGCCTCGTCAAAGGCGGCGTACTCACCGGTACCTGCCAGGTCTGCGGCGTAGGCGAAGTTCTCGATGTCTTTGTAGAAGACGAACGCCGATACCGCGCCAGCCCGGCCCATGTAATGTTCGATACCCAGGTCCAGGTTGCTGGACTCAAGCGGCTTGAGATTCGGGTTGCCGAACTCGGCCTCGTCGCCATCCAGCACAAAGCCCGGGAATAGCTGGCCGAAGGTCGGCCGCACGACGCTATTGGTCCAGCTGGCGCGCAGCTGGCTGTCGGCGCCTAACTGATAGATGGCGTGCAGGCCCGGCAGCCAGTGGTGGTAGTCGTTGCGTGTATTAACGTCTTCATACACGCCCTGATTCAGGCCAGTGCCCTTGGCTTTTAGCTTGGTGCCTTCATAGCGCAGGCCGGCGATCAGACGCAGGTCGTCGATATCCACCGTATTCATCAGGTAGGCGGCGTTGATGTTCTCCTGAATCTCGAAGTCGTTGATGCGCGACTGTTCCTCGTCGTAGAAGTCGGCCGCATCTAGGCCGGCGATCAGTCGCTCCAGTGCACTGGCGGAAATCGCCGGGCCGAGATTAGTGCGTCCGTCCACAAATTGATCGAGGCTCAGCTCGGCGTCGCTGAAACCGTAAGTATCCAGATCCTCGTAGACCCAGACCTCCAGGTCGTTGTCTTTGGTGCGCGTGCTGAACTTGGCACCAAACTGCAGTTGCGAGGGCAGGTCGGCCATGAACCAGTCGCGGGTGAGGTCAACCCGGATGTTTTGCTCGGTGTCGGTGGTCAGCCCCTGTTCACGTTCGATTTCTTTCAGGCTGAAGTTGGCCGGGTCGTAGAAGCCATCATCAATGCGCAGGTTTGGTTGCTTGCTGTCATCGAAGCCGGCATTGATGAAGTCGTCGTTGCCTTCGAACGCGGCGCCAGGGGTGTGCAGCGGGCTATCTTCTTCTGCCTCGCTGTAGCCGTACTGGGCGGCGACGGTCCAGTCGCCCAGGCGGCGTTCGCCGCCAAGCACCAGGCTCTTGATCTCCTGGGTTTCCTCACGGTCTTTCAGCTCGCGTGCCGCTTCGGCATCACCGCGCTCACCCGGCAGCTGCGGGTCGGTAAATTCCACCACGTTAGCCTGGCGGGTTTCGCTGTCCTTGAAGCGGCTGTAGAGCGTTCGCAGGTACAGCTCCGTGTCGTCATCAGGGCGATAATCCAGGTTGAATCCGGCGCCTGCGCGCTCGCGGCTGATGTCGTAACGGCGCTCCTCCAGTTCCTCCAGGCGAGCACCGGCGGGGTCGTCAAAGTCCCAGGCGCCACCGGTTTCGACGTTGTCTGACCCGAAACTGCGGTCTTCCCAGCTGAGTGCGGCGGCAACAGCCAGGTTATCCACGCCGTCACCGACGCTGAAACGGTTGCTGGCTGCACCCGATACCTTGGGGCTGGTATCGCCGGTGTTTTCGTCGTAACTGGCCTCGGTTGATAGGCTGTAGAACAGACCGTCGTGGTCAAAACCCGACAGGCTTTCTACTTCGATGGTGCCGCCCAGCGAGTTGGCATCCATATCGGGCGTCAGTGTTTTGACCACCGCAAGCGATTGAATCAGCTCGCTGGGCAGCACATCCATCGCTACCGCGCGTCGATCGCTTTCGGGTGCCGGCACCAGTGTGCCGTTGATGGTCACGCTGTTGAGGTCGGCGCCCAGGCCACGCACCCGCACAAAGCGGCCTTCACCTTGATCGCGCTCGACTGAAATGCCGGGCACGCGCTGCAGCGCCTCAGCGGCGTTTTCGTCAGGTAACTGACCGATGGCGTCGGCGTGTACCACGCTCTCGGTGCTGTTGGAAAAGCGCTGCTGTTCCAGCGCCTGTTCCATTTGGGCGGCCTGCCCGATGATGGTGATGACCTCTGGCGCAGTCTCGGCGCTGGCATTCCCTGCACCAGCGATGGCGAGGGTCAACGCGCTGATGGCAAAGCGGGTGTGACGACGGGGGTGACGGACAGACATGGCTTCCTCTCCTGGCAATGGGTTCTCGTGTCCCGATGTGGAGGGCAACTTAGGCAGTGCAGATGGCGTTTCTGTGACAGTGATCGGGCCAACGCCCGTAATTGCCGGCGTTGGCGGCATGTTGGCCGCAAAATTGAGCTGATTTGACCTGTTTGTCGCGCTGTAAACCGCTCTGTGACGGGCCATTCAGCGAAACGGGTTGGCTAATTAGCCCGGTGAGGTGGGGTGGCGTGAGCCAATTTGACCCCGGGCGCTGCAACACAAGCGTCATCTTGTTTTGGTCAGCTGGCGCCACTGTGCTGATGCGAGGCGCGCATGAACTCGATGTTTTATCTGCACCGGCTTAAATGGGCCGGACTGTTACTGGTGGCAAACGCCGGGCTGCTGCTGTATCTCAGTCTGGGCGACCTCAAGACGATGCCAAGCTGGTCCTGGACAGACATTGCCGGGGAGGGTGGTTCGGCGGCGCTGGTGCTGGTGTGGCTGGGGCTGATGCTCAAGGGGCGGCCAGCCGGGCGCGTGACCAATCTGCTGTTTATTGGGCTGGCGTGTTTGTTTCTTTCGCTCTGGATGGACACGCTGGACGAGTTTGTCGCCTTGCCCGAGGCTTGGGTTTGGGACCATTGGCTTGAGTCAGCACCGATGCCGGTAGGCTTTGTGCTGCTGACAATCGGTATCTATCACTGGCACCGCGAGCAGCTGGCCATCAACGCCCAGATGGTCAACCGCGAACGGCATTTCCGCGAACATCGCCAGTTCGACAAGGTAACGCCGCTGGCCGATGCCGACTACTTGCGCAGCCAGCTTGCGGCGGCATTGCCTGAAGCCCAGGCAAACCAGCAGCCGCTGTCGCTGCTGGTGCTTGATTTGGACGAGTTTCATCTGATCAACGCCCGCTATGGCCATGCAGAGGGCGACCGGGTGCTGCAGCTGGTGTGTCAGCAGATGATGATGAATTTGCGGCGCCATGACCTGCTCTGCCGGTTGGCGGGTGACCGCTTTGCGGTGCTGCTGCCCAATACGCTGGAAGCGCAGGCGCACACCCTGGCCCTGGAGCTAACTCAGTCGATTGCCCATCTGGCGTGTAAAAGCAGCCTGCAGGGCGAGCGGATCCAGTTGCGCGCCACCACGGTGGCAGTGATGGCCCGGCAGGATGATGCCGAGTCGCTGCTGGCGCGCAGCAATTTGGCGATGGCCCGCGCCAAGCAGGCGCTTGAGCTCAAGCGGGCCTGACACCATGAGTACAGCCACAGTAGATAGCTGGCTAGACCTGGACTGCCGCTACCTTAGCGCCGGTCACCAGCCGGCGTGCGTGGTGGACCTGGCGTTGGCACGCGGCATAGACAGCCACCGCCTGCTGCGTGGCAGCGGTTTGTTTTACGAAGACCTGCTGGCGCCTGATGCCTGCGTGAGTACGGCGCAGTATCTGCGCTTACTGGACAATGCGCGGACGCTGCTCGATACCCGCGACGCCAGTTTTTTGCTCGGACAACGTTTGTTGCCCGGCCATTTCGGGGTTGCCAGCAACCTGTTGCTGCACGCTGACACGCTGCTGCACGCCCTGCAGCACCTGGTGCGGTTTCGAGCGTTGCTTAGCCCTGGGTTGGCGCCACGTCTGCATCTGGATACGCATCACCTTTATCTGTATTGGGTCGAGGTCTTTGATTTGGGACGCAGCCGACGCTTTGTGCATGAGGCGGCTATGAGTGCGGTAACTGCGCTTAGCCGGGCTCTACTGGCGGAGCGGCTGCCTTGGGAGTATCAATTGAGCTGGTCCCAGCCAGGCTATATCGAGCAGTACTGGGTCCACTTGGGCGAGAAACTGCGTTTTGAGGCGCCACTAACCTGCATGCGCTTGCCTCGCGCTTATCTTGCGCGCCGGCCGGCGGCGGCATCGCCAACCCTCGGCCGCATAGCCGAGCAACAGGCCGCCCAGGCGCTGGCTGAGCTGCCGGCTGCCGGTAGCCTCGGTGAGGCGGTGTTTGACTGTCTGTACGGGCTGGGTGGTCGGCGCGCGGGTCTGGAGCACATCGCTGAGTCATTCGGTATGAGCGCGGCGACGTTCAAGCGTCGCTTGCAACGCGATGGCTGCGGCTTTCAGGCACTGCTGGACCGCGTTCATGCACAGCTGGCGATGGAGTTGTACCAGAGTCGGGGATATAGCCACGATCAGGTGGCTGCGTGCCTGCACGTGAGTGATCGGACCAACTTCAGACGGCTGCTGAAGCGACTGACCGGCAAGTCGCCGGACAGTCTGCGGGTTTGGCTTGAAAGCTAATACTAATCAATATGTTACGGCGCTTATTTAAGGCGTCGCTCGATACCCATCTGCATAAGGATCTTGGCGGAGATTTCCTCCACCGAGAAGTGCGTTGAGTTGATGAATGGAATGTTTTCCTTGCGGAACAGGTTTTCCACTTCGCGCACCTCGAACTCGCACTGGGCAAAGCTGGAGTAGCGGCTATTGGGGCGCCGCTCGTTGCGAATGCCCTGCAGGCGATCCGGGTCAATGGTCAGGCCGAACAGCTTGTGTTTGTGCTGTTTGAGGGCTTTGGGCAGCTGCAGGCGTTCCATGTCATCTTCGGTCAGCGGGTAGTTGGCCGCCCGAATACCGTATTGCAGCGCCATGTACAGGCAGCTCGGTGTCTTGCCGCAGCGTGAAACACCCACGAGGATGATGTCTGCCTGGGCGTAGTGGTGAGTGCGCGCGCCATCGTCGTTATCCATGGCGTAATGCACCGCATCAATACGGTCCTTGTAGTGCGTATTGTGCTGGATAGAGTGGGTCTTGCCGACGGAATAGGACGACCCGTCGCCCAGTTCCTGCTCCAGTGGCGCCAGAAAGGTCGAGAAGATGTCGATCATGTAGCCCTGGGATTTCGCCAGTTCCTGTCTGATCTCGCCATTGACCACAGTGTCAAAAATGATCGGACGAGCCGCATCTTTCTCGGCAGCGGCATTGATTTGTTGTACCATGTCACGCGCTTTTTCCACGGTGTCCACGTAGGGACGCAGCAGCTTGGTGAACTGGATGTTCTCGAACTGTGCCAGCAGACTTTGGCCAAGCGTCTCGGCGGTGATGCCAGTACCATCAGAAATGAAAAAAGCGGTGCGTTTCATTCACGAAGCCTTAATATGTCGTCTCTCAAAGACAGGGCAACCCGGACCAACGGCCTGCGTGTCCCCCGGTGAACGGCATTGTGGCGCATTTGCAGCAGGCAGGCCAGTATGCCGCTGCCGCCAGAATTTTTAATTGATTGACGGAGAGATCACCTTGTTAGAGTACGTAGTGTCCTTCGAGCAGCTGGGTGTTGATGACGTTGAACGCGTAGGTGGCAAAAACGCCTCGCTCGGCGAAATGATCAGCAACCTGGCCAACGCCGGCGTATCGGTTCCCGGTGGCTTTGCAACCACTGCACAGGCCTATCGGGAATTTCTCGAGCAAAGTGGTCTGAACGACCGCATTAACGCTGCGTTGGATGCACTCGACGTCGACGACGTCAACGCGCTGGCCCAGACCGGCGCCCAGATTCGCCAATGGGTCATGGATGCGGAGTTCCCGCCGGCGCTGGACAAGGCTATTCGTGAGGCCTTTGACACACTCTCTGAAGGCAACCCCAACCTGGCTGTTGCCGTGCGTTCCTCTGCTACCGCCGAAGACCTGCCCGATGCATCCTTCGCCGGTCAGCAAGAAACCTTCCTGAACATTCGCGGCGTTGACAACGTCATCTATGCCGCCAAGGAAGTGTTCGCCTCGCTGTTCAACGACCGCGCCATTGCCTACCGCGTGCACCAGGGCTTTGACCACAAGCTGGTTGCCTTGTCTGCAGGCGTTCAGCGCATGGTCCGCTCTGAAACCGGTACCGCCGGTGTGATGTTTACCCTGGACACCGAATCCGGCTTCCGCGACGTGGTCTTCATCACCGGCGCATACGGCCTGGGCGAAACCGTTGTTCAAGGTGCGGTCAACCCTGACGAGTTCTATGTACACAAGCCCACTCTGGCTGCCGGCCGTCCGTCGGTACTGCGCCGCAACCTGGGCAGCAAGGCCATCAAGATGGTCTATGGCGATGAAGCCAAGGCGGGCCGTTCGGTCAAGACCGTAGACGTGGATCTGGCTGAGCGCAGCCGCTTCTGCCTGAGCGAGGAAGAAGTGGTCAACCTGGCCAAGCAGGCGGTGATCATCGAGCAGCACTACGGTCGTCCGATGGACATCGAGTGGGCCAAAGATGGTGATGACGGCAAGCTTTACATCGTGCAGGCCCGCCCTGAAACCGTGAAGAGCCGCAGCAGCGCCAACGTCATGGAGCGTTACCTGCTGAAAGAGAAGGGCACTGTGCTGGTAGAAGGCCGTGCTATCGGCCAACGCATTGGTGCCGGTCCTGTGCGGATCGTCAACGATGTTAGCGAGATGGACAAGGTACAGCCGGGTGATGTTCTGGTCTCCGACATGACCGATCCTGATTGGGAGCCGGTGATGAAGCGCGCCAGCGCCATCGTCACCAACCGTGGCGGCCGTACCTGCCACGCGGCGATTATTGCCCGCGAGCTGGGCATTCCGGCCGTCGTTGGCTGCGGCAACGCCACCAGCGAGCTGAAGGATGGTCAGGAAGTGACTGTGTCCTGTGCCGAAGGTGATACCGGCCTGATTTACTCCGGTCAGCTGTCTTTCGATGTCAAGACCAACAGCGTCGACGCCATGCCGGAGCTGCCGTTCAAGATCATGATGAACGTGGGGAACCCGGACCGTGCCTTCGACTTTGCCAACCTGCCCAATGAAGGTGTTGGCCTGGCGCGCTTGGAGTTCATCATCAACCGTATGATCGGCGTGCACCCCAAAGCGCTGCTGAACTTCGACAGCCTGCCGCCGGACGTCAAGGAAAACGTGCAGAAGCGCATCGCTGGCTACAGCGCACCGGTCGACTTCTACGTCGACAAGCTGGTTGAGGGTATCAGCACCCTGGCTGCTGCGTTCTGGCCGAAGAAGGTCATCGTGCGCATGTCGGACTTCAAGTCCAATGAGTACGCCAACCTGATCGGCGGCAAGCTGTACGAGCCGGAAGAAGAGAACCCGATGCTGGGCTTCCGCGGCGCCTCGCGCTACATCAGCGATTCGTTCCGCGACTGCTTCGAGCTGGAATGCCGCGCCATGAAGCGCGTGCGCGACGAAATGGGTCTGACCAACGTCGAAATCATGATTCCCTTCGTGCGGACTGTCGGCGAAGCCAAGCAGGTTGTTGAGCTGCTGGGTGAAAACGGTCTGAAGCGCGGTGAAAACGGCCTGCGTCTGATCATGATGTGCGAGTTGCCGGCCAACGCTCTGCTGGCTGAAGAGTTCCTGGAGCACTTTGACGGTTTCTCTATCGGCTCCAACGACCTGACTCAGCTGACCCTGGGCCTGGACCGTGACTCCGGTATCATCGCGCACCTGTTCGATGAGCGTAACGCTGCCGTCAAGAAGTTGCTGAGCAATGCGATTTCGGCTTGCCGCGCGGCTGACAAGTACATTGGCATCTGCGGTCAGGGCCCATCTGACCACCCGGATCTGGCGCGCTGGCTGATGGAGCAGGGTATTGAAAGCGTATCGCTCAACCCCGACTCGGTGATGGACACCTGGTTCTTCCTTGCCGAGAATGGCAAGTAAACCGGTTTACCCCAACGCTTAAGGAGAATGCCATGCACTATGTAACGCCGGATCTGTGTGACGCCTACCCGGATGTCGCTGTGGTCGAGCCGATGTTCAGCAACTTCGGTGGTCACGATTCCTTTGGTGGTCAGATCGTCACCGTGAAGTGTCACGAGGACAATTCCATCGTCAAGGAGCAGGTCGATCAGGACGGCACTGGCAAAGTCATGGTCGTCGACGGTGGTGGTTCGCTGCGCCGCGCGCTGCTGGGCGATATGCTCGCCGAAAAAGCTGCTAAAAACGGCTGGGAAGGCATCATCGTCTACGGCTGTGTACGTGACGTGGATGTGCTGGCTCAGACCGCGCTGGGCATTCAGGCGCTGGCCAGTCATCCGATGAAAACCGACAAGCGCGGTATCGGTGATCTCAACGTTGTGGTGACCTTTGGTGGCGTGACCTTCCGCCCGGGTGAGTACGTCTATGCCGATAACAACGGCATTATTGTTTCACCCACGGCGCTCAGCATGCCCGAGTAAGAGCATGCGACACCAGCTGGCGAGGGGGAGAGTAGCAATACCTCCCCCTCGCTGCGTTATAGCTGGTGTACAAGTGCTGCCAACCGACCCGGAGAGACCCATGTCAGACGACGATTCCCTGGAGCGCGCACTGCGCGCCATGTTGCAGGACGAGCCTGCCAATCACGCTGCGCGCAGCGATGATCAACGCTTGGACAGCGTCCTGCATCGGGCGCACTTGCACGGCGCTGCCGGGGATTTGCTTGGCCTGTTCAGTCGCTGGGGGTGGGTATTGTCCGAAGGTGGTGCGCGCGGTTTGCGGCATCTGCGTCCTGCGCGCCGTGATGCCGATGCTGCTACCCCTCAATCCCCCGAGCTCTAACGAGCGGTCTATCTGTCTAATCTGGAGATTTCTGCCATGGAGTTCGACGTCTGGAGCCAAAGCTTCGTTGCAGCCATGACCACGCTGTGGAGCAAGGTTGCCTCCTTTATTCCTGACCTGATTGCTGCCCTGTTCATCGTGGTGCTGGGCCTGATCGTTGCCAAGATTGCCGACGCAGTCCTCGGCAAGGGGCTGGCGAAACTTGGCTTGGACCGTCTGATGAGCGGCACGGGCGTCAACAAGATGCTGGCCCGAATCGGCATCAACATGCCGGTGTCCGCCATCACCGGAAAGGTGGCGTACTGGTTCATCCTTTTGACCTTTGTGGTTTCTGCCTCTGAGTCGCTCGGGTTGGCGCGGGTGTCCTCGACGCTGGATGCCATCACGCTGTATCTGCCCAAGGTGGTTGGTGCCGCGCTGATTTTGCTGGGCGGCCTGCTATTGTCTCACCTGGCAAACGGGGTTGTGCGCGGCACGGCAGAAAGTGTTGGTGTTGAGTACGCCAACGGTATCGGTCGCTTTGTACAAGGCCTGCTGGTGATCATCACGGTTTCACTGGCGATCGGCCAGCTGCAGATTGAGACCGCGTTGCTGAATATGGTGATCGCCATTGTGCTTATCACTTTCGGTATGGCCGCGGCATTGGCGCTGGGCCTCGGCAGTCGTGATCTGGTCTCTCAGATCATCGCCGGAATATATGTACGAGAGTTATACCAGCCGGGTGACGACATAGCGGTAGGTAACGTCGAGGGTGTGATAGAGGAAATTGGTACTGTCAAAACCCAGATTCTGAGCGCTGACGGACAGCTTATTTCGGTCGCAAACCGAGAGCTGATCGAGCAGCAGGTGCGGCGCTAAGCGCCGGTGTCCGCCGATAGCTGAAGATGTTGGTACCTTGACCAGTCCGAGCAGAACTCCCCGTCGCTATAATCCAGCCGATCTTGATGATGACGCGCTGGTCCTTAAGGCAAAAAGTGAACTAATTCACACCACTACTGCCTATGAGGAGCTGATGCGGCGATATCAGCGAACTTTGTTCAATGTCTGTGTTCGTTATTTAGGTAACGAGCGCGACGCTGACGATGTTTGCCAGGAAGTAATGCTGAAAGTGTTGCACGGCCTCAAGCAGTTCGAGGGTAAGGCCAAATTCAAAACGTGGCTTTACAGCATCACTTACAACGAATGTATTACACAGTACCGCAAGGATAAGCGGAAGCGTCGATTGATGGATGCGCTCAGTCTCGACCCCCAGGATGAGGGTGAGGAACAGGAAGTGCGAACGTCCGATGGATCGGAAGGCTTGAGCCAGCTACTGGCGCATGTCAATCCGATCGACCGGGAAATCCTGGTGCTGCGATTCGTCGCAGAGCTGGAGTTCCAGGAGATCGCCGACATCATGCACATGGGCTTGAGCGCGACTAAAATGCGTTACAAGCGTGCGTTGGAAAAGTTGCGAAACCAGATTGACAGTCCTTTCATATAAGGCTTGTATAGTTATCAGAGTAATTCAGCTATACTGCGTCGGAGTTTTGCGAAAGCTTAACGTCTTAATGGATTTGATGGGGATTCAAAGATGAAATTGAAAAACACTGTGGGTCTCGTTGTTGGTGCCGCTGTTGCCGCGTCCAGCATGTCTGTGCTGGCCCAGGGTAAAGCCGGCTCTGTCGAGGTAGAAGCCTTTGCAGACCGCTACTTCACCGATAGCATGTACGACGCCAACGATGGCACTCTGGTAGGTGGCAGCATCGGTTACTTCGTCAATGACGATGTCCTGCTGAACATCGGTCTGGGCAAGTACGAAAACCTGGAGCACGAGCCGACCAACACTGATGTTGACGGCAAGCTGCTGCAGCTCGAAGCGGTTCGCCACTTCGGCGCTGGTAACGTACGTCCGTACATCTCCGCCGGTCTGGCGCACCAGGAATTTGAGCCCGATGGAACCACCATCGAGGACCGCACCACCATGGCTATGGCCGGTGTTGGTATCAAAAACTACCTGAACGAAAACTTCTTCGTGAAGGCCGGTGTTGATGCGCTGTATGGCTTTGACCACGGTAATACTGAATGGCAGGCAGGTGTAGGCCTGGGTATCAACTTCGGCTCCAAGTCTGAGCCGGTTGCTGAACCCGCTCCGCCGGCACCTGCTCCGGCTCCGGCACCTGCTCCGGCCCCGGAAATGCAGTCTGTCCGCGTTGAGCTGGACGTGCTGTTTGACTTCGACAAGGACACTATCCGTCCGGAGTTCCGTCAGGACATCCAGAGCCTGGCTGAGTTCATGAAGACCTACCCGTCGGTAACTACTACCGTTGAAGGTCACACTGACTCCGTCGGTAGCGATACCTACAACCAGAACCTGTCCGAGCGTCGTGCCAACGCGGTACGTGAAGCTCTGATCAGCGAAGGTGTAGACGGCTCCCGCGTCAGCTCTGCTGGCTACGGCGAAGCTCGTCCGATCGCTGATAACGCTACAGACGAAGGCCGCGCGATGAACCGTCGCGTTGAAGCTGAAGTCGAAGCGCAGGTTGAAGTGAAGTAATCTTCACTTTCAGAAAAAACCCGGCCATTGGCCGGGTTTTTTTACGTCTGAAACACGGTTGTTTCAGGCTGGAGTGCTTTCAGCTTCTACGCTGTTGACGCCAGGGAAGCGGACGCGGAAATCTTCTGGCATGGGGCGCACCTTGCTGCTGGCAAAGTGATAGAAGACAAAGCCGGATTTGGCCAGCGCAACCAGTTCGCCATTACTCGCTTTGCTGATGCGGAAGATGATGTCGCCGCCATATCTGTTCAGGTCCATCAGACCTACTTCAAAGATCAGAGCATCGCGAGCGAATGCTTCGCGTAGATAGGTCGTAGCTAGATCGGTCACGATGATGCCAACGCCTTTCTCGCTGACCTCCTCAATACCGAACTGGTAGAGAAAACGGGCTCGCGCCTCAGAGATCATCGAGATCATGGAGTCGTTCGCCAAGTGATTGGCGCCGTTGATGTCGGTGATGCGAACTGTTAGTTGGGTTGTGAAGTAAAACTGGTTCTCGGGAAATTCCAGATGCAGACGCGCCATACGGATAGAGCCTTGCTACTTGCGGTGAATTCATAGGGGAGGGCGGTGGCGCGCATTTTACCTGAGCGCCGCGGTACTGGACAGAAAAAAGGGGCTGCCGGTTGGCAGCCCCTTTTTTACACCTGAGCCCGGAGGCTCTGAATCAGTGGCTATCAGCCGAACTGGTTCATGGTGTTGTCTTTACCGCTAGCTTTCAGAGCA
>CERX01051757.1_pt1 | contig 13680 bp, 12 predicted proteins | sample 350251 | NCBI WGS metagenome assembly CERX01 (sample SAMEA2621044, study PRJEB7988) | marine metagenome | biome: marine biome (ENVO:00000447); feature: deep chlorophyll maximum layer (ENVO:xxxxxxxx); material: "saline water (ENVO:00002010), including plankton (ENVO:xxxxxxxx)" | depth 50 m
CCACCAACCAGAAGAAGCTGTGGAAGCGCTCGATGAACAGGTCAAAGTTCTTGCTGAAGGCAATGGCGACAAAACCAAGAAACACCAGCAGCGAGATCACCCGCAGCGGCTTTTCACTGCGCGTCACCAGCTTGGGCCAGCGCTTGCCACTGAGCATGCCGAGCACTAACGGCAGCGCCAGCACCAGCAGCACAATGACCAGAATGCCGGCCGGGTCGAGGCTGATCTGGGTGAGGTACTCGCGGGTGTGCGGGTTGAGCCAGCCGTAGAAGGCGAAGTTGATTGGCGTCAGCACCGTGGCCGCGAGGCTGGAAACCGCTGTCATGCTGACTGAAACGGCGACATTGCCGCGGCCCAGCCAGGTCATGACGTTGGAAAAACTGCCGCCCGGGCAGGAGGCGACCAGGATCATGCCCAGCGCCAGCTCGGGGTCGATATTAAGCAACCAGGTGAACAGGCAGGTGGCCGCCGGCAGCAGCAGAAACTGCGCCAGCAAACCCGCCACTGGCGCCACCGGCGCCTTGATGATGCGCTTGAAATCATCCAGCGTCAGGCTTAGCGACACGCCAAACATCATGCACGCCATGATCAGGTTGAGGGTGATCAGGCTGGCTGGGTCAAACTGCATCGGCAGCGCGCCGCTCATGTTGCCGGCACCGGCTGCGGAGCGGCGTGCTCAAGGCCGGCTTCCAGTTCAGCGATGTGCCGATTCAACGCCTCTAGGTAGGCGTCCTTGTTGACGTAGTAAGCCATGCGCGCCAGCTTGATGTAGTCGTAACCGCCATCGAGGTTGGTGCTCGCCTGCTGGCGCTTGGTCTCGGCAAAGCTGGCGGCCTGCGCGCTGCCCTGCCGATGCTGCTGGATGTACAGCGCCGTCAGCCTGGCCTGCAGGTTGCGGCCTTCCCAGCCGAGGCCGGCGGCTTCGATCATGCCCATCATGAACAGGTTGTCGTACTCGGGGTGGAACACGTTCAGGTAGAGCTGCGGCGCATCCAGTGCGGCGGGCCAGTTCAGGTGCTCACGCGCGATAAACGGGTAGTCCAGCTGGTACCCAGTGGCCAGCAGGATCAGGTCGTACTCCGCGCTCTGGCCGTCGACAAAGTCCACCCGCGTACCGTCCATGCCCTGAATGTCCCGGCGCGCGTGAATGTCGCCGTGGCCCAGGTGATGCAGAATCAGCGAGTTGACCACCGGGTGCGACTCGTACATGCGGTAGTCCGGATCCGGCAGGCCGTAGTCCGAAGGCTTGCCCATGATGAAGCGGATCAAAGCGGCATCCACCTTCTGCTTGAGCGGCCTTGGCAGCTTGAGCTTGCGGGCCGCGCCCAGGGTATCGGTGGGTTTGCCCTTGATGAATTTGGGCAGGAAGTAATAGCCACGGCGCAGACTCATGTCGACCGACTGGGCGTGGTGCACCGCGTCTACCGCAATATCGGCGCCGGAGTTGCCGCAGCCGACAATCAGCACGCGCTTGCCCTTGAACACCTCGGGGCTGCGGTACTCGGACGAATGCATGATCTGGCCATCAAAACGGCCCGGCAACTCTGGCCGGTTGGGGGTGTGCAAGGTGCCGTTGGCGATCAGCAGCCCCTCAAAGCGGCGGTTCTGCTGCTGCCCGTCGCGCTCCGTAACGATGGTCCAGCCGGCGCCGTCCTGCGTCACGCTGAGCACCCGGGTGTTGAATTCGTAGTGCTGGTACAGGCCGAACTGGCGCGCGTAATTCTGAAAGTAGCGGCGCAGTTCACTGTGATGCGGATAGGGCGCCACCTCGTCGTCCATCGGAAACTCGGCGAACTCGGTCATGCGCTTGGAGGAGATCAGGTGCGCGCTGTCGTACATGGTGCTGTGCGGGTTATCGATGTCCCACAGCCCGCCGACGTCGCTGTGCAGCTCCAGGCCGATAAAAGGAATGTCCAGCTTCTGCAGGTTGCGGGCAGTGGCCAGGCCCATAGGGCCGGCGCCGATAACAGCGTACATGGGGTTACCTCGTCTTGTTCTTGTCATTGTTATGCGCCCGGCTCGTCATGCGTTACAGGAGCACGACGGCAAGGTTATGATCACGAGTCTAGCCAAACGCCCCCCGGCGGTATCGAACAAAACGGGACAGGAAACCGGCAATTCAAGCCATGTCGAGCGTCGATCACAGTGTTACTCCGCTCTATGCCCAGGCGCTGCTGCAATCAGCGCAGCGCCTGGGTATTGCCCTGCCCGCCGACCTGGTAGCGCGACTGCAGGGCAACGAGCGGATTCCGCTGGCGCTGCAGGATGAGCTGTGGGACAGCTATTGCCGCCTCAGCGGTGACCCGCTGGCCGGCCTGCGTCTGGGGCTTGAGGTCCAGGTGGGCCACCTGGACAGCGCCGGCATGTTGCTGGTGACCTGCGACACCCTGGGCGAGGCGCTGGCAGAGCAGGTGGAATACGCGCCGGTGATTGGCGGCGGCGGCGGCTTTGAGCTGCTGCACGAGGGGGACCAGGTGGCGCTGGACTACCGCCCGCAGCTCAACGTGCGACAGGCCGAGCGGGTGGAAGCAGTGCTCTCAGGCCAGCTCAATCTGACCCGTTGGGCTACCGGTGGCCAATTCCGCGCCAGCGGTATCTGGCTGGCGCATGCACCGCTGGCGCCGCTGGCCGAGTACCAGGCGCTGATCGACTGCCCGCTGCATTTCGAGGCGGGCTGCAACCGCATAAGCTTCAGCGCCGATCAGCTGGCACTGCCACAAATCCAGGCCAACAGCGCGCTACGCGATCATTTGCGTCAGTTGGCCGATCAGACCCTGGCCAGCCTTGGCCAGCATAGCCTGGCTGCCGAGGTACAAGCCCTGGTGCGCAGCCAGCCGCGCTGGGGCAAGGAACGCATCGCCGAGCAGCTGGGCCTGAGCGGCCGGCACCTGAACCGCAAGCTGGCCGAAGAAGGCCTGTCATTTAAGACCCTGCGCGAAGCCGTGCTCCAGCAAATGGCCTGTCAGGCCCTGCAGCAGGGCCGCCTGAGCGTGGCGCACATTGCCGAGCAGCTGGGCTTCTCCGATGAAAACGCCTTTATCCGCGCCTTCCGCCGCTGGCAGGGTGAAACGCCGGCACGGTACAAGCTGGCTGCAACACGCTGAACCAGTCTCTGGCTTGCCTTTAGCGGGCGCTGGCGTATGGTGAGGCGTCCTACCTGATTATCCTGTTCGGAGTGACACCTGTGCTCCTTGCCTACCGCGTGTCTGCCACTGCCTTTCTGATCTGAGCCGGGACGGTTCGTCCGTACCCGGCTATCGCCGCCTTCCCTTAACACTTTGCTGTGGAGAGTGCAGATATGACCTCTGCTGCCTCAGGCGCGCCCGCGCGCCTGCACCGGCTGCTGCGCGAGCGTGGCGCCTGGTACCTGACCGGCCCATTGGAGCTGGCCACCGTGATCGGTCGTCTGGAACGACTGGAACAAGACCCCAACCCCGCACTGGCCCGGCCGGGCAGCCGCTTGCTGCTGCTCGATCTGGACAACCAGACGCTGTTCAACCTGCGCCTTGCGGAGCGCTGTCGCAGCGCCGGGGAAGCGTCCATCTTCTCGCCGCTGGGCGCTCGACTGTTGGGCGTGCGCGTCGGGGAGCAGGTAACCCTGCACGGCTTCGGTAGCGGTTGGCGCTTGCTACTGGTGCAGATTCAGCCCGCTTGATTGCCCGCACAGCGTCCCTTGTCGCCTGACGGTCAGCCGGATGGCTCCGGCTGACACTGCTGAACGCTGGTATCGACTCAACGTGACGCGAACTGACAAGCGGCCACGCGCCTCAGCCGGCAGGATACAAGCAGTGATGATGACCCGCGCATACCCGCGCCGGGCTATCTGCGTTACCCGCACAGACTCTGACAAGAACAAAAAGGAGTAGTCACATGCAGTATTCACGTCAGTTCAGGCACTGGGCCAAAGCTGCGCTCTGCGTAGTCACCCTCAGCGCCGCCCCTCTGGTGACCGCCGCCGACAAGCCAAACATCCTGATCATCATGGGTGATGACATCGGCATCACCAATATCAGCAAGTACAGCCACGGCATGATGGGTTACCCAACGCCCAACATCGACCGACTGGCCAACGAAGGCATGATGTTTACCGACTACTACGGCGAGCAGAGCTGCACCGCCGGTCGCTCAGCCTTTATCACCGGCCAGCACCCGGTGCGCACCGGGTTGACCAAGGTTGGCGTACCTGGCGCGCCGCTGGGTATTCAGCCGGAGGATCCGACCCTGGCCGAGCTGCTCAAGCCGCAAGGCTATACCACCGGCCAGTTCGGCAAGAATCACCTGGGTGATCGCAACGAGTTTCTGCCAACCGAGCACGGTTTTGATGAGTTTTTCGGCAACCTCTACCACCTGAATGCCGAGGAAGCGCCAGAAGACCCGGACTGGACCACGGACCCGGCCATCGACAAGGCAATCCGTCCGCGCGGCGTGATCCGCAGCAGCGCCGACGGCAAGGTCGAAGATCTCGGCCCGCTGAACCGCCAACGCATGCAGACCATTGATGCCGAGTTCCTGCAGGCCTCGATGGACTTTATCGACCGTGCAGTGAAGGCCGATAAGCCGTTCTTCGTCTGGTTCAACTCCAGCCGCATGCACTATTACACCCACCTGGCAGAGGAAAGCGTCGGCCTGTCCGGGCAAGACTTCTATAACGACGGCATGGTTGAACACGACGGCCAGGTAGGGCAGTTGCTCAAGCAGCTGGACGATCTGGGCGTGGCCGACAACACAATCGTGCTGTACACCACGGACAACGGCGTGCACTACAACATGTGGCCGGATGCCGGCATTACCCCCTTCCGCGGTGAGAAGAACACCAACTGGGAGGGCGGTTTCCGGGTGCCAGCCATCGTGCGCTGGCCCGGCCAGATCGACGCCAACGTGATCTCCAACGAGGTGATGTCGCATCAGGACTGGGTACCAACCCTGATGGCCGCCGCCGGCGTACCGGATGTGAAAGAGCAGTTGCTCAGCGGCTACAGCGCCGGTGCCAAGCAGTTCAAGGTGCATCTGGATGGGTTCAACTTTCTGCCGTACCTGACAGGTGAGCAGCAGGAAGGCCCGCGCGAGCAGTTCTACTACTTCAGCGACGATGGCAAGTTTCTCGCCATCCGCGACGGCGACTGGAAAGTAGTCTTTCAGGAGCAGCGCGCCCGCAGCTTCGACGTGTGGCGCGACCCCTTTGTCGAACTGCGCATCCCCAAGGTGTTCAACCTGCGGCGTGACCCCTTCGAGCGGGCCGACACCGACTCCAACGGCTACAACAACTGGTGGGACAAGAAGATTGCCCCGGTAGGGCTGCCGGCTATGGTTCGCGTGCAGCAGTTCCTCGGCACCTTCCAGCAGTTCCCGCCACGTCAGCGCCCGGCGAGCTTCACCATTGACCAGATGATGGAGAAGTTCATGAGTTTGCAGGAGCAGTAGCATGCCCCCCTGTCGCGCCGCTCAAGGCGCGACAGGCTCCGCCCCAGGCACGCGCGCACTCGGTGCTGCGCGTATCAGTCTTGCTTGCCGACGGAGCTGAAACTCAGGCAGGTGTAGTCGAGAAAGCGCTCCATTAACGCGACCGCCTCTGGCGTCAGGCTAACCAGCCGAATGCGGCGGTCACTCTCGCAGGGCTGCTCCTGCAGCATGCCGTGTTCTATACCGTGCTGCACATATTTGACGGCCGTGCGGCGACTGATATTGGGCATCATGGGGTACAGCTCGGTCTTTGGCTGCGGGGGTTGCTCGCGCATCAGCCACAGGTGCGTAAAGAGGTCGCAGTAATTGAGATCGCTGGTGCCCGTGCCGGCAAAGGTTTCTGCCCAAAACGCGTCCATGTCCAAAATGGCGCGGCTGGCCAGCGCGCGCTGGGTGTCACTGTATTTCCTGCTCATCCGTTGTTTCGCTCTGCTCATCATGGGGCGTCTTTCACCCCTCTGCACCAGTCAGGCGCAGTCGGGCGCTGGACCACCTGCGCGATTTACATGCCGATGAGCATGTAAATCAGCAACATATGCAACTTTGCACCTATATGGCATGGCGCTTGCTTTGTCCTGCTCAGCTAATGATACGAGCGGAGAAGCAGCATGCAATGCGATTTGTTCAAGACCCTTTGGGGCCACACCGGCTCATTCGAGGATGCCGCCCTGCTAGCCTCGGCAGCCAACTTTACCGGCATTGAAGCGCCTGCTCCCGAGCATGATGACCAGCGCGACGAGCTGGCACAAGTTCTGCGGCGACACGGCCTGCGCTACATCGCTGAAATCTGCACGACCGGCAGCTACGTGCCGGATCGCCACGCCACACCGCAGGAGCATCTGCAATCGCTGGAGCACAAGATTCAGCGCAGCCTGCCGCTGGAGCCGGCGTTCTTCAACGTGATGGGCGGCTGCGACGCCTGGCCGCTGGATGTGCAGATCGACTTCTTTGGGCAGGCGCAGGCGCTGGCTGACCGACTGGGCGTGGTCTGCTCTTTTGAAACCCACCGCGGCCGCTCCTTCTTCAACCCCTGGGTAACCCGTGACGTACTGCGCGCGCTGCCCGAGCTACGCATCACCTGCGACTTCAGCCATTGGGTGGTGGTCTGCGAAAGGCTGATGGACAGTGAGTGGGAAACCATTCTCGAAGTGGCCGAGCGCGCCCACCACATTCACGCTCGCGTGGGTTATGACCAGGGCCCGCAGGTACCCCACCCGGCGGCGCCTGAATACGCCGAGGCGCTGGCCTCGCACGAGCGCTGCTGGCAGGCGATCTGGGCTTCGCAGGCGCGGCGCGGCTATCAGCGCACCACCATGACCCCCGAGTTTGGCCCTGATGGCTACCTGCACACCCTGCCCTTTACCCATCAGCCAGTAGCTGACCTGTGGCAGATGAACAGCTGGATCGGTAACCGCCAGCAAGATCAATTTGCGCGCTGGCGAGACGGCCAGCCTGCCGCCGCTACAACCGAGGAGTGAACTGATGTCTGCCGCAAAAACCATCTGGCGCGACGAGCAGGGCATGCTGCCCAATATGCTGGCCATCGCCTATATCCTGCTGACTTACCTGGGCGGTTGGTACGCCATGTGGGTTGCCACCTGGTGGAGCTGGCCGCTCGGGGTGCTGGCAGTTGCCCATGGCATGATCATCGCGGCCTACCTGCTGCACGACTGCGGGCACAACGCGATCTTCCGCAAAGTTGAGCACAACACCCGGTTGGGGCGCTGGTTGAACGTGGTAACCGGCTCCAACTATGGCACCTACGAAGATGTGCGCTACAAGCATATGCGTCATCACGTCGATAACTGCGAGCCACTGAGCTTCGACTACCGCGCCTGGCTGCTCAGTCACCCACGCACACACAAGCTGGTGCGGGCGCTGGAATGGGCCTATATCCCGGCGGTGGAGCTGCTGATGCACGCCATGTTGATCACAGCCCCGTTTTGCATGGAGAGCAAGCGCGATCAGCGCAGCCGGGTGATTCGCGTCACGCTGGTGCGCGCCACGCTGTTCGCCGTAGTGCTGTATCTGGCACCGCTGGCCGCACTTGGCTATGGGGTTGCCTACCTGCTGTTTCTCACCTTCCTGCGTTTTATGGATTCCTTCCAGCACAACTACGAAATCGTCTACACGCTGGACGCCAAGGGGCAGGCGGCGCCTTACAAGGGCAACCGGGAATACGAGGAAGCCAATACCTACAGCAACCTGATTTCCAGCCGCTGGCCGTGGCTCAACCTGCTGGCGCTGAACTTTTCCTATCACAACGCACACCACACCCGGCCGACCGTGGCCTGGCACCGTCTGCCGGCCTACCACAAGGAGCTCTACGGCGACGATTGCCCGCAACTGCTGAGCTTCTGGGGGCAAGTGAAATGCTTCCACCGCTTGCGCGTCGAGCGCGTGCTGGCAGAAGACTACGGCACAGCCGACGTACGCGAGACAGTGCGCAACGGCGATGCCGTTGGGGTCAACGCGCTGTCCTTCCTGACGGCGTTCTGAGAGGTGTTTATGGGCCAGTGGCTGATGCGCTTTGGTGACCTGTTCGATTTCAAGCAGCCGGTCGCGCCCAGCATGAAGCTGGTGCTCGGCATCGCCGCCTGGTGTCTGCTGCTGCTCGGCTGGCATTGGGCGGCAAGCTGGGGCGGCACAGTCAGCCCGTTATTTCCGGGGCCGCTGCAGGTGCTCGAAGCACTGCGCGAGCTGTTCTTTGAGCGCGGCTTTATCAGCGATGTCTGGAGCAGCCTGACGCGGATCGGCATCAGCTTTGCGCTGGCTGCGCTGATTGCCATCCCGCTGGGTGTCTTGATGGGCAGCTTTGCCCCGGTGGCGGCCTTCTTCAATCCGCTGGTGTCGGCCTTTCGCTACTTGCCCGCTCCCGCCTTCATACCCCTGCTGCTGATGTGGCTGGGCACCGGCGATGAACAGAAGATCGCCTTGCTGATCCTCGGGGTGATCTGGTTTCTGATCACGCTGGTCAGCGACGTCACCAGCCAGGTGCCGCAGGACTTTATCGAGACCTCGAAGACCCTCGGCGGCTCAAAGCGCATCGTGCTCTGGACGGTAGTCGTTCGCTCGGCACTGCCAGGCATTGTCGATACCTGTCGGCAGATGATGGCAGTGAGCTGGACCTATCTGGTGATTGCCGAAATTGTCGCCGCCACCGACGGCATCGGCGCCATGATGATGCGCGCCCGGCGCTTTGTGCATGTGGACGAAATCATGGCAGGGATCGTCGTCATCGGCGTATTGGGTTTGCTGTGCGATCTGGGCTTTCGGGCGCTGCACTGGTGGTGGTTTCCCTACCTGAGACGGCGTTAGTAGCGAGCAAGTGTGAGCCCGGCATGCCTGCTGGCAATGCCGGGCGCGGTTAACCATGGGGAGAGACAACATGCAGTTGAGCAACTGGAGTAACGCGTTCAAAGGGTGTGTGCTGGGGGCTGCGCTACTGGGCGCAGCAGGTGTGGCGCAGGCAGTCGAAAAGGTCAATGTGTCGCTGTTCTCGTGGCCTGGCTATGCCTTCTGGTATATCGCCAAGGAGAAGAACCTGGTGCCGGATCTGGACCTGCAGATCAGCATCATTGAAGACCCGTACGAGAGCTTTGCGCTGATGAGTGCAGGGCAGCTGGACGTAACCTCCAGCACGGTTGAGTACGGCCCCATCGCGGTCGACAAGAACGTGCCGGTGCGGCTGGTGACCTATACCAACCCGTCTTACGGCACCGACAAGATCATTCTCGCGCCGTCGATTTCATCGCCGAGCGAGTTGAAAGGTAAAAAGGTTGCCGTGCTGGAAGGCGGCCTGACGCAGATCTTCATGGGCATCTGGTTGGAGGAAAACGGCGTCGGCATCAACGACGTGGAATTCGTCAACGTGATCATGGACGAGGCCGCAGGGGCCATGCTGGGCGGCACCGTCAGCGCCGCCGAATTCTGGGAGCCCTTCGGCAGCCAGGTGCTGGAAAACATGCCCGGCTCCCGCGTGATGGCGACCTCAAGTGAGGACAAGTGGATTAGCACCGCGCTGCTGGGCGACGGCATGTATATGAGCGAAGCCTTCCTCGATGAACGCCCGGAAGCCGCGGCAATGGCCATGGACGCCTACTTCAAGGCTGTGGAGTGGTGGAAGGCAAATCCGGAAGAAGGCAACAAGATCATCGCTGATGCCATTCAGTTCTCTGTAGATGATGTTGAAATGGTCATCGGCTCCGATGGCCAGATTCTCAAGGGTGGCATCATGGTGTTTGATCGGGAGCAGGCTGGCCGCTTTATGGGTGTAGTCGAGGGTGAGCTGCCGCTGGGCATGCAGAACGGTCAGATTGTCGAGCACTGGAACACCACCAACAGCTGGTGGCAGAAGTTTGGCCAGGTGGACGCCATGCATGACTGGACCAGTGGGGTGAACCTGCAGCCGCTACGTTCGGTGCTGCAGGTCGAACAGCCATGAACGCGGCACTTGATGCTCTGCCCTTGACCGTCCGGCAGGCGCTGCGGGTCAGTGAGCTGAGCAAATCGTTTAGCGACCGGGGGCGGGATGTGCTTGCGGTAGACCGGGTGAGCTTTGATGTGGAGGCGCATCAGGTCTGCATTCTGCTGGGCCCATCCGGCTGTGGAAAGTCTACTGTGCTGCGCATGATGGCCGGCCTGGAGCGACCAACCAGCGGCGAAATCACCCTGGGCGGGGAGCCGGTGCGCGGGCCGCACCGGGACCGCGGCATGGTCTTTCAAGGCTATACCTCGTTTCCCTGGCTGACGGTGCGCGAGAATGTCGCGTACGGTCTGAAGATCAACGGCGACACACTGGCACTGCGTGAGGGCACGGTCGATTACTTTATCGACCGGGTCGGTTTGCGACGCTTCGCCGACGCCTATCCGCATGAGTTGTCAGGCGGCATGCGTCAGCGCGTAGCGTTGGCCCGTGCTCTGGCCAACGCGCCCAAGGTTTTGCTGATGGACGAGCCCTTCGGCGCGCTGGACGCGGAAACCCGCTGGCAGATGCAGGAGCTGCTGCTGGATGTGGTGCGCAAGGAGCGCATGACAGTGGTCATGGTCACCCACGACGTTGAGGAAGGCCTGCTGCTTGGTGACCGCATCGTCTTCATGTCACGACACCCGGGTCGGGTGCGCAGCCTGCTTGAGCCACCGTTCAAGGCCGACGGCAGCATCGCCACCCGCGAGGCCCTGCGCTCGCATCCGCAGTACGCACCGATGGAGCAACAGATCCTCGGCATGATGCGCGACGAGGGCGGTCACTAGAGCCTTCTAGCCGTCCGCCCGCCTGCCGCCGCCAGACAGCGCCAGCTCAGAGCTGAAACCGCTCCATCTGCCGGCGCAGGTTGTCGGCCAGTTGGGCCAGGGCCTGGCAGTCGGCCTGGCAGGCGCGCACCTCGTCAGCCGTGGCGTGGGCCAGGTCGGCGATGCCCTGGGCGTTGCGGGTTACCTCTTCGGTCACGCTGGACTGCTCTTCGGTGGCGGTGGCGACCTGGTGGTTGATGTCGCTGATTTGCTCCACCTGCCCGGCGATGGTCTGCAGCGACTCACCCGCCGCGCGGCTTGCCTCCACACCGCTGACGGTCGCAGTCTGCCCGGCACGCATGGCGTCGACGGCCTGTTCAGCGCCGCGCTTGAGTGACTCGATCATCTGCTGAATCTCATCGGTCGAGTCCTGGGTGCGGCTGGCCAGGGTGCGCACCTCATCGGCCACCACAGCAAAGCCGCGCCCGGATTCACCCGCCCGCGCCGCCTCGATGGCGGCGTTGAGGGCCAGCAGGTTGGTCTGCTCGGAGACACTGCGAATCACCGTCAGCACGCGGTCGATAGACGTCACCTGCTCGGCCAGGTCGGTGACCGAGTCGGCGGCGCGGCCGATATCGGCGGACATCCGTTCAATCGCCTCCACCGAGCGGCCCACCACGGCGCGACCTTCCCCTGCTTCGGCATGCGCGGCACTGGAGCTGATCGCAGCGTTGCTGGCGTTGCGGGCAATTTCCTGCACGGTCAGACCAAGCTCGTGGGCAGCGGTGGCGACCAGATCGGTCATTTCGTGCTGACGGCCGGCGCGCTCGGCGGTGTTGTCGATCACCTTGGATACCTGGGTAACTGCACTGCCCAGCCGGCGACTGGTATCCAGCACTTCGCTGATCAACTGACGTTGGCTGGCAACAAAGGCATTGAAGCCGCGGGCCAGATCGCCCAGCTCGTCCTGACGGTTGTCGTCCAATCGGGCGTTCAGATCGCCGCCGCCGGCGGAGATCGCACCAAGAGCCTGCGAGACACGGCGCAGCGGCTGCACCAGACCGCGCACCAGCAGCGCCATCAGGGCGAGTGCGATCAGGCCAACGGCGCCGGCGATCAGGCTGGTGCGCAGCAGCGCGGCGCGGGCGTCGGCGTATATTTCGTCCTCTGGCACCAGGCTCACCAGTGTCAGGCCGAGCCGTTGCAGTGGCTGCGCGCTGGCCAACCAGGGTTCGTCATTGCGCTGATAATGCACCGGCCCGCTGCCGCCCGACGTCAGTGCGCTGGCGGCCTCAGCACTGGTCAGTTCGCTCAGGCTGCGGTTGTCGTTGAAGCTGGCGTTGGGGTGCACCTTGACCTGCTGATCGGCGCCGATCAGGAAGATCACCCCGCGCTCGCCAAACTGGAAGCCGCCAATCAACTCGGACAGGCTTTGCAGGCTGTAGCCCAAGCCGGCCACACCCAGGGTTTTACCGTCGAGGCTGATGCGCTGGTTGATAAACAAGGTCGGCAGCCCGGAGGCCTTGTCGGTGTCGATGGAAGCCACCTGGTCCGCATCGCCGTCGACCAGGCTGTAAAACCAGCCGTCGCTCGGGTTGTCACGGCTCAGTACGCGCATCTGACCCTGCTCGGAGTAGTAGTTGCCGCTCTCCAGTACCGCCAGGGTGGTGGTCAGCGCGTTTTGCTGCTGCTTTACGCCGTCCAGATAGCGCGCAAAGGCACTCATGCGAATGGGGTTCTCACCGTAGGCCAGCCAGTCCTGTACCAGGCTGTTACCGGCAATGGCTTCAGTCGCTGATATGGGCGCGGCGAGGGTGCGCTCCAGGTCATTGCGGATGGCGCTGACCTGCGCAGGCAAGGCCTGTTGAACCAGATAGCGCTCGGTGATCTGGCGCAACACGGAGGAATAGATCAGCACAACGATCAGGGTGGTGAGCCCCAGGGCCGCCCCCATGCTGATGATCAGTTGCCATTGAATACTGCGTTTCCAGAGGGTCACAGGCGTGCTCTCGACAAAGGCTGGCCGTCGCCGCAGGTGCAGGGCCTGCGGACGGGCGACGGTCAGGGGGAGATGGTGGGCTGCGTTGCGGGCGGCTCAGGGCGAGGCGCCAGCAGCCCCTTGAATCAGTCTTTCCAGAAGTCTTCGTGGACGCGGATGGATTCCTCTTCCAGCAGCGGGCCAACGACGTCGACCTTGCGCTGGCCAGCCTCGAACACCGTGCGGCACGGCAGATCCAGCGTCGGGTTTTCCGGGTGGTTGCCGGTCATGTCTTTCAGGCGCTTTTCGCTGGCGCCGTAGACCACGCGGCCCACGCCGGCCCAGTAGACCGCACCGGAGCACATGGCACACGGCTCGGCGCTGGTGTACATGGTGCAGCCGGCCAGTACGTCCTGGCTGTAGGTGGTGTTGGCGCGGGTCATCAGCACCCGCTCGGCGTGACCGGTCATGTCATGGTCGGGCAGAAAGGCGTTCAGCTGTTCCATCAGCACGTTGCCGTCGGCGTCGACCAGAATGGCCGCGAACGGGTGGATGCCTTGTTTGCCGGCTTCTTCAGCCAGCCGGAAGCTTTCACGCAGAAACTGGATATCGCGTTCGGTATGAGTCACAAAAGTGTCCTTGCTTACAGCTAGAGAACCGGCGGCGCGCAGGCCGCCGGTAAGGGATTACTTCTTCTTCGGCAGACTCCAGGCGAAGAAGATCTGTTGGGTCCATTGCACCGACTTGAACAGCAGCAGGCTGACAATGGCGAGGAAGAACAGACCGGCGAAGGCCTGCGGAATCTTGAAGAACGAGGTCGAGAACTGGATGAAGTAACCCAGCCCTTCTTCAGCGGCAACAAACTCCGCCACCACCGCACCGATGATCGCCAGGGTGATCGCCACCTTGAGGCCGCTGAAGATATGCGGAATCGCATACGGAATGCGGATCTGCCAGGTTTCCCGGCGGGTCGGCGCATCCAGCGAGCGGCTCAGCTCGATCAGCTCGGC
>CERX01075772.1_pt1 | contig 13642 bp, 10 predicted proteins | sample 350251 | NCBI WGS metagenome assembly CERX01 (sample SAMEA2621044, study PRJEB7988) | marine metagenome | biome: marine biome (ENVO:00000447); feature: deep chlorophyll maximum layer (ENVO:xxxxxxxx); material: "saline water (ENVO:00002010), including plankton (ENVO:xxxxxxxx)" | depth 50 m
CGTAAGATGTGAAGGTTCGAGTCCTTTCCACGGTACTTATGGATATTATATTTTTAGTTGCTATAATTCTGATTGCATTAGCGTTCTTTATTACAGAATTATTTCCAATAGATGTGACAGCTCTATTAGTACTTGGTCTTTTAGTCATTCTTGGCATTTTTAGTCCAACGTTTGATTTGGATGTAACAGATGCCCTAAAAGGTTTTTCAAATCCAGCTGTTTTAACTATCGCATGTCTTTTTGTGATGAGTTATGCATTGCAAAAATCTCATATTTTAGAATATGTGATTATCAGCGTTAATAAATTAATTGATAAATCTAGAATTCTAGGAATGATTGCATATTTATTTTTTATTGGTATTGCTTCTGCTGTAGTAAATAATACAGCAATTGTAGCAATATTTATGCCAGTTACTATCAGATTAGCAGATAAATATAACATTAGTCCTTCTAAAGTCTTGATTCCATTAAGCTATGCTGCTATTCTAGGCGGAACATTAACACTAGTAGGAACTTCTACCAATTTAATTGTTAATTCTATATTAATTGATAGCAATTTAACAGATATTGATGGTAATAGAGTATCCCTAGGAATGCTTGAATTTGCAAAGTTTGGAATAATAAAATTTGTGATAGGTTTACTATATATATTTACTATTGGCTATAAATTACTTCCTTCAAGAATAGCAAAATCTTCCAGTATTGAGGATTATAGTTTAGATGGATATTTAACAGAGTTTCGAGTAAATGAAAATTCACCTCTATGTGGAAAAACATTACTAGATAGAAAGATTAATGAGAATTATGATGTTATTGTTTTAGATGTGTTAAGAGGAGGTGAAATTATTGCCTCTAACTTAAGAGGATTAAAATTAGAACCAGATGATGTTCTATTTGTTAAAGGTTCTTTCGATAATTTTCAGCGCTTAAAAGAAATTGAAAATCTTGCACTTTTAACTGATGAAAAACTTACACAAGAAGAACTAGAGCAAGAAGATCATATATTAGCAGAATGTTTAGTTACTGATAGTTCAGAATTGATTGGACAAACTCTTCAAGAAGCAAATTTTAGAAGATCATTTGGTAGTTTTGTTCTAGCAATTCGAAGAGAAGGTGAAGTTATTAGAAGAAAATTAGCACATTTTATCTTAAAACCATTTGATACTTTATTAGTATATGGGCCTAAAGATCGTATTAATCAGCTTGCTTCTAAAGATGGATTCATTGTTATTGGCAAGACAGATGCTGATCTTGATAGTCATCCATTATGGTGGTTAAGTATTGTTACAATTTTATGCGCTGTAGGGTTAGCTATCTTTAAAATAGTACCTATTGAAGTGGGGGTGATGCTTGGAGTAATTACTCTATTATTAGCAAGGGTTATTACACCTACTGAAGCTTATTCGTCTATTCATTGGCAAGTTATCATCGTTATTGCAGCGTTCTTACCAATGGGAGCTGCTATCAAAGAGGCAGAATTAGATCTGATAATTAGTGGAGGAATATCAAATATATTAAGCTTATTTCCTGATTATCTTATCCCATATTTTTTATTAGCTATAATTTATTTAATTACTATGATACTAACAGAAGTTGCATCCAATGCAGCAACTGCAATTATTATGACTCCGATAACCATAGTACTAGCAACAAGTCTTGGATTCGATCCAAAGCCATTTATCTTCACAGTATGTTATGCTGCATCAGCATCATTTATTACTCCAGTAGGATATCAAACCAATTTGATGGTATATGGTCCTGGTGGATACAAATACTCTGATTATATCAGAGTAGGATTACCTTTAGGGCTTATTCTATGGATTGTTTCTGTAGCAATTATTCCAATGATCTGGCCTTTCTGATGTTTAAAGGGTTAGAAAATTGGCAATATGAAAATAAAGCTATTTCAAGAACGTTTGAGTTTTCATCATATTTATCCGGTGTAAAGTTCCTTAATAAGATAGCTTCTTTAGCGGAAGAGCTAGATCATCATCCTGATATGACATTAACTTGGTGTAAGGTGCATATATTGCTTACAACGCACGACAAAGGTGACGTAACAGAAAAAGATATAGAACTAGCCAATCTATGTAACAAGCATTGTAAAGGTTAGTATTGAGATACCTAGTTTTAGTATCACTGATTTGGTCTTTCTCATTTGGAATTATTAAATACGAATTAACAAATGTAGACCCTTTTTTTATTAGCTATTCAAGAAATTTGATTGCTCTCATTTTTTTTACTTGTGTGTCTATTTATCAATTCAAAAAATTTAAGTGGGATATGCAACTTATTTTCATTGGTGCAATTCAATTTGGTTTGATGTATATTTTTTATACTCAATCTTATCAATATTTCGAGGAGGGTCAGGGTCATTTAATTGCTACATTTACAATTACTACTCCAATTTTTGTTTCTATTGCTGATAAATATTTCTTTAAAAATAAATTTACATACAAGGAATGTTTAGCAATTTTTTTGGTGATACTTGGATCATATTTAATGAGATACAATATTGTAAACTTACGCGACTATTGGCATGGTTTCTTGTTAATACAATGCGCTAATTTCTTTTTTGCGTTTGGACAGATATTGTTTAAAAATTGGAATACAGAGAATATCAATAGCAATATCGTTGCCAATTTCTCTCAATTATTTTTGGGAGCAACTTTAATCACATTTATTTCCTATTTATTATTTGGTCCTGCTTCCAATGAGCTGACTGAAACCAATAAATTTTTCATTTTATTTCTTGGTCTTATTGCTAGTGGAATTGGCTTTCTATTATGGAATGTTGGTGCGACTCAAGTTAGCTCGAAAAGATTGGCTATTGCGAACAATCTTGTTGTTCCACTTGCAGTCATTATTTTGTTTACTTTTTGGAACGAAGAGATTTATTTTAGATCATTTCTTCCAGGAATAGCGTTATTTTATATTGCTTATAGAATTACTTAACTTTCTGAACTCTTTTTTTCTGCATCTTTCTTGCAGTGTTTGCCATCATTACAGCTACTATTCTTTTTAATTTGATTACAATATGCCATTGCCATGGAAAGATAAACATTTTTTTCTTTTTATTAAGCGCATTGACAATTTTTTTTGCAGCAAAATCTGTTTTAATCATAAATGGAGTCCATTCTACTGGATCTGTCATTTCACTTTCAACAAAACCTGGACAAATTAACGTTACATCAATAGTGTTTGGTAATGTATTTCTCCAACTTTCACTTAAAGCTCTTACAGCAAATTTAGATGCAGCATATGCACCACCACCAGCCCACGCTATATGGCTTGCAACTGAACCCACAAGAGCAATATGGCCACTATCTTGTTGTATCATTGTTGGAAGGAATGGAACGACAGTGTTTTGTACTCCAATAACATTTACCTTAATTACTTCGTTCATTATAGTTGGACTACCTTTATGAAGCGCATCAAGTTCTCCACGGCCTGCATTTGCAATTACTAAATCAATTCCAGCAATCTTTGACAAAAAGTCATCTATAGATTCTTTTGTTGAATGTTGATCGGTAACATCAACAGAATAAGTTGTAACTTGAGCACCCATTTTTCGACATTTATTAGCAATATCTTCTAATTTTTCTTTTCTTCTTGCGCATAATGCTAGGTGATTACCACTTTTTGCATATTCATAAGAAACATATTCTCCAATTCCGCTGCTTGCGCCTGTAATAAAGATATTCATAGGGGATATTCTACAAATTTATCGGTCATAATTCCATTAAAACTAATTATATTCATTCATATATGACTAAAAACAAAATAGAGGGCTTAGCTCAAGCAATTCTTGAGAATGAATCGCGCCAGTTAAATAATGTGGCTAAACAAATAGACAAAGATATTGTTAAGGCTGCAGAGCTTCTTATGGACAATAGTGGTAAGTTGGTAGTATGCGGTTTAGGAAAATCAGGTTTAATCGGAGAAAAGATTGTTGCTACATTATGTAGCACAGGTACAAAAAGTGTATTTGTCCATGCAGCTGAAGCATTGCATGGAGATTTAGGTATCTACAATCCCGGAGATCCTACATTACTTATATCAAAAAGCGGAAACACTGAAGAATTAGTTCGATTAATTCCAATTCTACGTGAATTTCAATCACCATTAATTGCTCTAGTTGGTAATATGGATTCTTATATGGCAAAAAATGTAGATATTGTATTAAACGGTACGATTGAAAGTGAAATTGATCCACTGGGAATTGTTCCTACTACAAGCGCATTAGCTGCTTTAGCCATTGGAGATGCACTGGCATCTGTCTTAATGGTAAAAAGAGGATTTAATGAAGCAGATTTTGCACGATATCATCCTGGTGGAGAGTTAGGCAAACAGCTAGGATTGACTGTTAATCATCTGATTCATTCTTTGGATGAAGTAGCTCTTATAGATAAAGAAAGTACATTAGAAGATATTGCTTTTGCTATGACTGAAAAGCCTTTAGGTGCAGCACTAATTGTTAAGAATAAAGAATTAGTAGGGATTGTCACAGAAGGGGATTTAAGAAAAGCAATTGCATCAAGCAAATCTTTGTCAGATTCTATGGGAGAATTAATTAATGAAAACCCTGTATTTGTCTCTCCTGGGTTATCAGTTCAAGATGCCATGAAATTAATGGAAGATCGCGATTCACAGATTTCTGTATTACCTGTAGTCAATGAATCTAAAGAATGTTTAGGCTTAATTAGACTGCATGATTTATATCAAACTAAACTAGTTTAATTCTATTTAACAAGTAACATTTTCATGGTCTTGTTGAAATCTTTTGTGCGAAGTTGATAGAAATATACACCACTACTTAATGTGTCACCATCATCATTTGTACCATCCCATCCTGCAGTATGAGTACCTACGCTATTTTCACCTTGATCAATTGTTTTTACTAATTGTCCAAGCGTATTATAGATATAAATCTTTACAGAGGTTGCTTCTGCTATATCATACTGTATTGTTGTTTGGTTGTTAAATGGATTCGGATAATTTTGATATAATGCGAATTCATCTGGATTCCCCAATTCAAGCATACCATTACCGGCTGCTCCATCTTTAGAGAATAGCTGATAACTCAATTCAATTTTAGAGTTAGGAATATCTCCATCAATATAGATAAATAATTCTTTTTCATCTTTAGATAATCGACCGAATTCAAGTTCATAATTTTCTTTTAAGTTGTCATTGTTTTCTAGTATAATCATACTTTGGTTATTCTTTGCAACAGAGAATTGATATACATTGCCTTCATTTACAATTTCAAATCTACCAGCAGTAATATCATCTGGAAGTGTAATCTTAATTTGATTGCCAAATAACTCTGCAGGGAAATCAATTGGATTTAATTTCTGCTCTTCTCCAGGCTCTGAAGTTTTTCCTTGTGCTTTTGTCCACTGCCAGTTTCTAGTAAATACACTCACATCATTAATATCAGCTGAACTATCAAAACTAGGAGTTAAATAAGGGCTTGTTCCTGTTGCTGGTCCAATGTCAACATTTGGCCATGCATTTACAAGAGCATTTAAATCTTCAACATCAACATCCCAGTCTGTATCATAATCTCCCAGTAATGCATTATATGTCATAAATCCGTTTGTAACAAGACTAGAAAGATTTCCTGCACCGTCTACTGCATACAGTTTTATATAGTATGATGTATAGTCATCTAGAGATAGCCCTGTTAATGAAAGAGTAGAAGTGCCAACGTTCTGATATCCTACCACATCAGCGGAAGTATCACTATTGCTTGATCCAATTCCCATTACATAATAATCAATACCTGTATTATCCGACCAATCAGCAGCAGTCACTGTAACTTCAGATATAGAACGTAAATATGCACTATCTTGAAGATCATTAATTGTGAATGTTCCAGCAGTAGGTCCGACACTATCTAAAAGATAGCTTACTTGACTAGAGATAGTTTCATTTCCATCATTATCAACAGCTCCTACTTTATAGTACCATTGCTCACCTTGAGTTAAGCCATCATGTAATAACGAATCAACTCCAAAGGTTTGTCTGAATACAAATGTAGTATCTGGCCATGGGGAACTAGAAGGGGATGCATAAAAATGTTGTGAATCAATATTTCCAAGTGTGCCTTGACCAAGTAAATTACTGCTATCAGGAGTAAAGTTATCTGTTAAGCTACCATAAACATTGTAAGAAGCAAGATCTGATTCTCCATTTCTATTCCAGAAGATAGCTACACCATCGTCGCTAGGATTCCACACCTCATTAGTTGCATCATAGACCAGTTCAGCCTCAGCTGATACACCTTGAGGTGCAAGTGGAGCACCATCTGAACTTAATTGTCCAGCTGTAACTGTAAAGTTATCCCAGAATGCATATTGTTGACTAGATGTAGTAATATGTATTCCAACTCTTACATCTGTTCCTGCATATGCAGTTAGATCATAGGATTGTTGTGTCCAACTACCTGTATTTTCCGCAACAATGCTAGCAAGCGTCACGGTAAAATCTTCAATAGCAGTTCCTCCAGAAGGTGATAGTAAAACATCATAATCTTCTGAACCGCCGTTCATATTACTATAAAAACTTAAAATATTGTCTGTTCCAGGTCTCAACCAAAGTTTTGGACTGATTAACCAATCATCTGCATTACCTGCTCCTGCCATTCCAAGACCAGCCATCCAATGACTACCATCTGCTGCTCCATATCCAGCAGTATAATACCACCATGAAAAATCATCGGCGTCATTGTTAGCATTTATATAACCAAATTCATGTACATCTCTTCTGCCATCAGCCCAACCATATGGGTTAGTTTCAAATCCTTCTTCCCATAAAGTATCTTGTTGTGCTGTTGCCCAAATAACATTGTTTTTTGTAACTGAATCAGAATTTGTTCCATCATCAACTGATAATGAGACATTAAACTGTCCTGCAGTTGCATATGTATGCGAAGGAGACTGATCTGTGCTAGTAGATCCATCTCCAAAGTCCCAAGCCCATGAAGTAGGTGCTCCTGTTGATCTGTCAGTAAATTGTACAGTTAGCGGGAATACGCCAGAAGTTTTATCGGGAGTAAATGCAGCATTTAATGGTGCTGTAGATGTGAATCCTGTGGAATAAAATAATCCCCTACCATGAGTTCCAGCAGCTAGCGCATTATCAGATGATCTTCTTACTAGCATATCAGTTCTAACATTTGCTAAACCATCATTTGAAGGATTCCAGGTAGGGCTTGAAGCAGAGACATCATCAGAAACCCATGTTCCAAGTTCAGTGGCTAAAATTACTTGGTTATAATTATTTGGATTATATAAACCCCAACGCACAGGCATATCAGCAAGATCGCCTTCGATATCATTCCATCCATTAGATCCACCACCACCTACTGTTTCCCATGCTGAAGTCACACCATAATTTGATACAGTAGCTAATATTTGATTGTCATCTTTTCCAATATCGATTGATGAAATATATCCACTAATATTAGATCCACTAATATCAGTAGCAGTATAATTACTTGTGTGTGCATCAGTAATCTTAAATATTCTTCCACCCGAAGTTCCAACAAAAAGGACTCCATCAGTATGTGGAGACATTTTAAATGCTGATGCTGTAGAGCCAAGAGATACACTCATAAGTGTTTTATCGGCTAACGTTTCATAATTGTTTAATCTTAAAATTGTAGAAGCGTCTACAGAAGAGTAGAATGCTTTGTTAGTAGGATCAATTGTAGATGGATTAATAAAAAATCCTGTATCACCACCACTACCATCTTCGTGGGTTGCATAATAAGAGAAACTAGAGCCTCCATTAGTACTTCTGTAAATACTATTATATGTTGTTGCAGTAAACTGATAGCTTGGATTAAGCTGATCAATATGTGCATATGCTCCATCTCCACCAACCACATAAGATCCGTTTTGAATGTTTGTACCACTAATTGTCCAAGTACCGTTGTCTTGAGTTCCGCCAATTACATATTGGCTACCAGCATCAGGATGCAATGCAACAGAATAAAATTGACTAACATTATAGCCAGTATTTCTATTTGATATCGTTGCTCCTGCATCATTTGTGTAATATATACCACCATCATTAGAAAAAATAATTTCATTACTTGTAATTGTTTTTAGGTTTTGTTGATCAACATGCATAGATGCTGTTTGAGAACTACCTGATATTTGTGTCCAACTTGCTCCGGCATCAGAAGTCTTAAAAACATCAAGCTCACCAGCATAAACAGTATTTGGATCATTTGGATCAACACCTAAACTCAAGTCATATCCAGCCTGTCCGTTTGCATCACCTAAAACATTTCCATTTGCATCAACGGGGAATGGATCAGAACCTCCGGCAGTGTAAACAATCCAGTTAGCTCCACTATCTGATGTTTTCACAATCCATTGAATTTTTCTTGTATCGCTGCTAGCAATCATACCATAGACTGTATTTGGATCAGAAGGGGCAACAGCAATGATTGTTCTATTCCCACTGCCAATAAATCCTAATGATACTTTTGTCCAATTTGTACCATCGTCAGAATAGAAAATATCTCCACCACCATCACCATAGACATTAGTTCTAGATGCAGCCCAAATTCTATTGTCACTACCCATGTCTAAATCCATAATTTCATAAACAGTACCACTAGAAGTAGTATCCATTACTTGCGTCCAAGTAGTGCCGCCATCAACAGATCTCCATAGACCAGTATTAGCAGATCCATGCCATTTACCTTCATAATAATGTCCACCAACTCCAGCATACACTACACTTGTTCCTGATTCGTTTCTAACAATAATGTCAGTAACATAATTAAAATCTTGTGTAGAGGTTAAATGTGTCCAAGTTGCACCACCATCAGTAGTTTTCCACATACCCAATCCGCGACTTGCTGTTGAAAAAATTCCCATTCTTTCTCCAGTACCGACATACATGGTGTTGCTATCATTCGGATCTGAATTAATACTACAAACTGCTAAATTTCCCCATGTACCATCGACAGAATTCCATGTTGGGTTTGCAGCGGTAACATCATTAGTATACCATAACCCTCCACTAACTCCTGCAGCCCATAATTTTTTGTTTGTAGAGTCATTAGGATCCATGAGAATTGCTCGAGTTCTACCTCCGATAGTATTTGGACCTCTTTCTAACCAATTTACTTCAGTCATTCTATTTGCATAAGAAAGGCTCATACGTTTTTCTTTAGCATGCTCTACAGCATCTAACATACGTTCTGTCGGAATAGTACCTGTACTTGGGTCATACATCATAAGGTAGTCATGTGCACCTTTTAAATCTGGGCGTAACGCTTTAGGAAGTTTCTTACTTTCTTTATAAGATATAGTCTGTCGTTTAGCAAGAAAATCATTGATAAAAACTTCTTGTTTTAATCTGTTTTGTTCGCCTAAATAATTTGTAACAATTTGCGCGGTTGGTTCGAATGCGATAAGTCCAACGATGATAAAGGCAATTATATAGTGTAGTTTTTTCATAATATTATTCTAGTATTAAGTATCCGTTTTCTAATCCATTTATTGCAATGTTTGCGCCATCTACATCTAACATAATAGTATTAGCGCTATCAAAATTTAAATTTGTATTTGTTGATCCGTTGATTGTAAAGTTTATTGTAGCAATCACCCCATCTCCATCAGAAGTTGGTTGATCGTTAGATAGAGAGGAGGTATAAATAGTAACTGCACCATCTTCATTGGTAACAATAAATAATGGATCAGTGTTACCAGTTAAGAAATCTCCAGCAGTCACATCTCCAATAGTTAATGCGCTTGTATCAAAAGTTAGTTTTGCTTGCGCTGCAGCAAGGCCAGTAACTCCTAGTACTTTTATATCTAATGCAACACTAGATCCTGTAGTAGTGTCAGTGTACTTTGAATCTACAATCATTGCTGGAGTTGTAATATCAGTTAATGTAATATAAGCTGACTCATTTACAGTATTAGATCCACCTTCACCCGTTACGCTTAATGAAACATCATAATCGCCAGTAGCAGTATAGGTATGGATTGGAGAATCTTCTGAACTTGTTGATCCATCACCAAAACTCCAACTTGATTGAGTATACTGTGAAGATGTATTGGTAAATTGAACACGCAATTCAGGTGTTCCTGATGTAGGTGCTCCAAAAAATGCAGCTGTTGGTGGCACAGCATTTACTGTGATATAGTCTGTTTTTGTTGTAGTATCAGTTCCACCAGAGCTTGTAACGGTCAATGAAACAGAATACGTTCCTGTATTTTCATATGTATATGATACTGAACTGCCGGATGCATCTGGCGATCCATCATTATCAAAATCCCATGCATGTGTTGTAGCATTTGTAGATCCAGATAAGAATCCTACTGTTAAAGGGACAGGCCCTGATGTAGGAGAACCAGAAAAAATTGCTACTGGCGCTGGATCAGTAGGACCTGTTCCACCACCATCATCATCGCCGCCGCCGCCGCCGCCGCCGCCGCAACTAATCAATAAAATTAAAAATAATGATAAGAGTTTTTTTAACATAAGTCACAAATCTACAATAATTATTGTCACTTTTCCATAAAACTCTTTGTATTAAAGAGTCTTTTCTGATATGACAATATCTCTTTGACTAAGATACTGTAGAATAAATTGCATACATTTAGGGTTAACACCAACCATTTCTGGAGGGAAGACACCATAATCATTCCATAGATTCTCTAATATTAAATTAATGCTAGCAGTAGCAGTATATCCTGTAGTGCGCGCCATAGATGATGTGCGACTTTCTAAATTGAATTCATCATATAGATGATAGGTAATTATTTTCATATCACCTTTAATGATAATATCAAGGACAGTAAATTCTATTTCGTTTTCATCTAATTTCCATGCTTCAAATAATTTTTTTGATGTTTCATCAATATTTTGATTATTAAATAAGCCTTTATTACGATATTCAAGCATTAGTTTTGCATGACCAGGGTAACGCAACGTTTTTTCCTTTAGGTTCGGAATATGATTCATAGTTGATAACAAAGATCGTAATCCATCAGTGTTAAATGCTTCCAATGTTCCAGCATCTTCAAATTTTATTTTTTCGACATCAGATAATGCAGGATGAGTAATGATTTCATGATCTACTAACATTCTTGCAGGACGAGTATACTCTTCAATAACGTCTATGGGCGAAAATGGTGCTTTATAATTAAATGGAGGTTCAGGATGTTTTGGTAGCCCACCAACATAATATTCAAATGATTCTATATTTAATTGTGTATCCCAGTATCCCAATAAATAATTTGGAATTCCCGGAGCAACACCAGCATCAACAATAGCTATAACTCCTTTTTCTATAGCTAATATATTAAGATCTAATACATTTTCAGGCGAGAATGATATATCAACTACATTTTTACCACTATTAATAATTGTCTCTAGTGCTTTATAGCCTAAAAATCCAGGAACTGCTAGCAGTACAATGTCGGCTGGTGCAATCCATTCTGATAGAGCTTCACTATCAGTAACATCAAGTTGTGATATTTGAATATTAGAATTTTTAGATTGAATAGTTTTAAGAGCATTAAGATCATAATCTGCTAAAAAAAGATTATGATTTTTTGAAAGGTCAATAGCCATTGCACTTCCAACCATTCCAGCTCCAATTTGATAAACATTTTTCATTTCATTTTTTTACAAAAAAAGGAACTACGAAAGCTCCTTTTTTGTGTATTAATACTTTTATCTTGCGGGATAGACGGGACTCGAACCCGCGACCTCCGGCTTGACAGGCCGGCGTTCTAACCAGCTGAACTACTACCCCATTTAATTATTTCTATGCAATAATGCATATGGAATAAGAACTAAGTACCCGATTAATAAAAGCAAGGGAGAGAGGACTAAACTCTGAAAGCTGTCAACCTCTCCTAAATACATTGTCAAATAACCCACAATTATAACGAAAACTCCGGCTCCAAACAAAACATAATTTTTAGTTTTATATGGCCACTTAAGGTTGATTTGTTGTTTATTCTTGTCTTGCATTGATGATAAGTTAAATTTCTTCTACCGAGTTTCCAAAAAATATAATTCCTTACAATTGATTTCAGCCTATAAAAGAATTAATTTCTCCTTCTTTATGGTAGTCAATAGCAATAGTAGTCGTGATTCAATATTTGGACTGTTTTTAACATTGTGTCTTATTGGATCAAGTATATTTTTTACTTCTAGTAAAGAGGTTGATAAAACGATATTTGTTATCGAAAAAGGAATGTCATTGAATACGGTAACTAACCTTTTGCATGAGAAAGATATTATCCATAATAAATCTTTTTTTAAGTATAGAGTTTATTTTCTTGGATTGTCTAATAAGATACCTGTTGGAACATTTTCAGTAGAAGGAAAAGTAAGTAATAGAGATATTATTAATACTATCTTTGAAGAAGGTCCGATGCGATTAAAGTTAACTATTCCTGAAGGATCTTCATCAAATCAGATATTTTTAAAGGCAAATACTTTGTTCGGAAGATCGGATGATTACAATGTATTATTTAAAAATCAATCATTGATTGAAGAATTTGGTATAAAAGCTACATCATTAGAGGGATATCTTTTTCCTGATACATATTATCTTTTTAAAGAAACGACAAATCTCGAAATATTGAATATTATGGTTTCTGAGTTTTGGAAGAATTTTAATAAAACATTTATAGAACGCACAAATGAGCTAGGATTTACGGTACATGAGGTCGTAACTTTAGCGTCGATTATAGAAGGAGAGGCTTTATTAGATAAAGAAAGAGCTATTATATCTTCAGTCTATCACAATCGATTAAAAAAGAGAATGAAATTGCAAGCAGATCCAACTATACAATATATAATACCAGGGAATCCAAAAGCCTTAAGCAATAGAGATCTAAAGCTTGTTTCTCCATATAATACTTATTTGAACTATGGCTTGCCTCCTGGACCTATTAATAATCCTGGACTAGAATCTATTAAAGCAGCATTATATCCTGCTGATACAGATTATCTATATTTTGTAGCGCAAGGTGATGGTTCGCATACATTTACTACTAATCAAGAAGATCATTTAAGAGCAAAGGCATTGTATAAGAAGTATAAAAGAGAAAATCGATGAAATTAACTGATTTAAATAAGCAACAGCTCAAAGCAGTAAAAACTGTCAAAAAACCTATTCTTGTTTTTGCGGGAGCTGGGAGTGGAAAGACTCGTGTTCTTACTTATAAAATGTGGTACTTAATTAAAGAAAAGATTTATAAGCCCAATGAGATTTTAGCTTTGACATTTACAAATAAAGCTGCAACTGAAATGAAAGAACGTATCAAAGATAGTATTAATTGCGACGGTGTTAATGTTGGAACATTTCATTCAATTGGAGCAAGAATTTTAAGAAGACATATTGGTTATCTAAATGAAAAGTATAACAATGACTTTACTATATATGATGTTTCTGATCAAAAAGCTTTATTAAAGGAAGTGGTAGAGCGGTTAAACATTGCAGAATTTAAAGAATTAAATGTCAATTTTTTGCGTTCAAACTTAGATTATTTTAAAAATAATTCTATGACAGTAGAAGAAGTTCAGGCTAAAGCTAATAGTTTTGAAGATGAAAAAATTTCTGAAGTCTATACTTTATATTCAGAATTAT
>CERX01046483.1_pt1 | contig 13587 bp, 16 predicted proteins | sample 350251 | NCBI WGS metagenome assembly CERX01 (sample SAMEA2621044, study PRJEB7988) | marine metagenome | biome: marine biome (ENVO:00000447); feature: deep chlorophyll maximum layer (ENVO:xxxxxxxx); material: "saline water (ENVO:00002010), including plankton (ENVO:xxxxxxxx)" | depth 50 m
TCAATTTCTTTTAATTTATCTAAGACAATTGGGTTGAAATTTGAAACACGATTATCATCTGTATGGATTGTGCCAAAAAGATAATGTTTTTTTTCTTCTTTGTCAGTTATTTCCCAAAAGACAGATTTTATTTGTCCTTCTTTTGCTTGAGTTGCCGTATAAAGTGTAATTGGCTTATCAGTTTTAAATAATTCACCAACATAACTTTCTAAAGCCCAGCTATTTGGGATTGAAAAAATACAAAAAACACCTAAAATAACAATTAATAATTTATTTTTAATTAAATTCATAAGATATAGTCACCAAAAAATTAATTTGGTTCAAATAATACTTTAAAGTATTGCTATCATTTTATTTTTAATGAAATAAAATGATAACTTCTTACAGATTCTAATATAAATCTATGGGGAATTAATGAAAGCTTTAGTAAAAAGACATGCAAAAGAAGGTATATGGCTTGAAGATATGCCAGAGCCTGAAATTGGTAATAATGATGTTCTGGTTAAGATAAAAAAAACTGCTATCTGTGGAACTGATATCCACATTTACAATTGGGACGAATGGGCACAAAAAACTATTCCAGTTCCAATGATAACTGGTCATGAGTATGCTGGGGAAATTGTAGAACTTGGTTCGAATATCACTGATTTGAAGATTGGAGATATAGTTTCTGGTGAAGGTCATATTACATGTGGACGATGCCGAAATTGCTTAGCCGGAAAACCACATTTATGTCCGTATACAATTGGTATTGGAGTAAATCGTACTGGTGCTTTTGCGGAGTACTTATCTGTGCCTGCAAAAAATATTTTTAAACCTAGTCGTGAAATTTCTACCGATCTATTATCTATATTTGACCCTTATGGAAATGCAGTCCATACAGCACTGTCTTTCAATATGGTTGGTGAAGATGTTCTTATTACTGGTGCAGGACCAATTGGGATGATGTCCGCTATGGTAGCAAGTCATGCAGGAGCAAGAAATATTGTTATAACTGATTTAAATCAATATCGCCTAGATATGATTAAAAAAATAGTGCCAAAAATAAATGTAATCAATGTATCTCAAGATAGTCTTTCAAAGGAACTAATGGAGTCCCTTGGAATCTATGAAGGGTTCGATGTTGGTTTAGAAATGTCAGGCTCACCTCAAGCCTTTAGTGGCATGTTAGACAACATGATTAATGGGGGCAGGATAGCTATGCTCGCAATTATGCCAGCTGGATCAGGCATTGAATGGGATAACGTAGTTTTTAAAGGTCTTACTATAAAGGGCATTTATGGGCGTGAAATTTTTGAGACTTGGTATAAAGGATCGATGATGGTGCAAAGTGGATTACCTTTAGAAAAAATGATAACTCATCGTTATAGTTATAAAGATTTTCAGGAGGGTTTTGATGTAATGCGTTCAGGTCAATCAGGAAAAGTAATTTTAAATTGGGAAAAATAAATTAATAAGGATTATGGATGAGCTTTAAAGCTACAAAAGAAAGTCTTGCGAGTGATCTTGATGAAATTAAAGCAGCTGGTTTATGGAAAACTGAACGGCATATTAATTCAGAGCAGAAAAATGAAATAATATTAAGCGACGGAAGTAATGTTATAAATATGTGCGCTAACAATTATTTAGGCTTAGCTAATAATAATGAAATAATTGAAGCTGCCAAATCAAGCTACGATGAATGGGGTTTTGGTCTTGCTTCAGTTAGATTCATATGTGGTACACAAACTATTCACAAAACCCTTGAGCAAAAAGTTACTGATTTTCTTGGTATGGAAGAAACAATATTATATGCAGCCTGCTTTGATGCAAATGCAGGCTTATTTGAAACAATTCTATCAAGTGAAGATGCAGTTATATCTGATGAATTAAACCATGCATCTATTATTGATGGCGTCAGATTATGTAAAGCTGCAAGATATCGATATAAAAATAATGATATGAGTGATTTAAAAGCTAAACTCATAGAAGCCAAAAAAAATAATGCTCGTCGTATTTTAATCACAACAGATGGAGTATTTTCTATGGATGGGACAATAGCTCAGCTTGATAAAATTTGTGATCTTGCTGATGAATTTGACGCTATGGTTCATCATGATGATTGCCATGCGACGGGATTTATGGGTAAAACTGGAAGAGGAGTTCATGAGTATTGTGGCGTTATGAATAGGGTTGATATCATTACAAGTACATTTGGTAAGGCTTTAGGTGGTGGTTCAGGTGGATTTACTTCAGGTAGAAAAGAAATAATTGATATGCTTCGTCAAAGATCAAGACCATATCTATTTTCAAATACCTTAGCCCCTTCAATCTGTGCAGCAGCAATAAAAGCTATTGATATGTTAAGTAAGTCAACTAAGCTTCGTGATAAATTAGAGAACAATACACACTACTTTAGAAAGGGAATGCAAAAAGCAGGATTTTCTATAAGTGATGGTGACCATCCTATTGTTCCAGTAATGCTTGGTGATGCAAATTTAGCTCAAGATATGAGTAAAAGATTATTAAATCATGGAATTTATGCGATCGGATTTTTCTTTCCAGTAGTGCCTAAAGGTAAAGCTAGGATTAGAACACAAATATCGGCCGCTCATAATGAAGCAGATCTGGATAAGGCTATAGCTGCATTTGCTTCAACTAGAGATGAATTAAGTTGATAAATAATTTAAACTTTATTACTTTTTCCCCATCTCCATTTAACTCCTCCTTTTACTCTATCTTTAACTAAAATTATATAAAAGGTGTGAATTAAAAAGAAATCAAAAAAAAATTTTAACCAATCTTTTTTTGAAGCAATAATTTTATTTTGTTCAATTGGAATATTAATAAAAAAAACTAAACATATCAAAATACATGTTGATAGAATTATAATCCAACCTTGAACTGATGATGGATAAAATCCACATCCATATTTTTTTGGTGTAAACCAATAATGTTTCATGAATTAAAGTTTATCTCAAAATTTGTGGGGTAAATGTTAGTTTAAACTAGTTAATATATAATTTAAATAAGGTTAATTTGAATGTGTAATATTTACAATCTAAGATTTTTTCTATTAATAATTTTATTAATTCCTTTAATTAGCCATTCACTACAAATTGGAGATAAAGCACCAAATTTTGAGGCTCAGTCAACTAAAGGAGTAATTAATTTTCACAATTGGAGTGAAAATAAATGGACAATTCTATTTTCACATCCTGGCGACTTTACTCCTGTATGCACCACAGAGTTAGCTGAATTGGCATTTCTACAGCCAGAATTTAAAAAAAGACAAACAAAAATTATCACATTAAGTACGGATAGTGTTGACGATCATTTGGAGTGGATACCACATGTAGACAAATATAAAAATCTTCAAAAAAAATATATAGGTGACAATGTAACGGTAGGTCTAGAAAAACCAGATCTTGATTATCCGATCGTTGCAGACAAAAAATTAAAGATAGCTACGGCTTATGGAATGTATCACCCCAAAGCTGAACCAAGTGAAGGTGTTTTTGGAGATTCAAATAAATCTACAATTAGATCTGTTTTCATAATTGACCCAGACAAAACAGTTCAAACTATTTTGTCTTATCCAAAAAATATTGGTAGAAATTTTAATGAAATTATTCGAATAATTGATGCTCTTCAATTATCTAAAAAATATAATGTAGCTATCCCTGCAAATTGGCAAAAAGGGAAACAAGTAATTATTCCCAATGAAATTCCATCTGAAGATATTAAACAAAAATATAATGTTGAATATTTCACTACCTATCAAGATTATTTGAGAACTATTGATGATCCAAGTCAAGATACTAGAAAACCAAGCTTAAATATTAAAAAAGAAAAATGGTTAGATTTTGAGTTTTTACCTGAACTAAAATTTGATCGTGAAAAACCAAAATCAAAAAGATTAAAAAAACAAATAGATAAATAAAGAGGAGAGATTTTAATGAATTTAACGAAGAATTTTAAGAATATTTTTTTAATTGTATTTTTATTAGCTATAACAAGTTGTGCTAAATTTGTTGATATTAAAGAGGGATCAGATAAGATTTTATTAGTGACAAAAGAACCGGAAGGTTGTATTTCAAAGGGTACAGTTGATGTAAGTGTTCTTTCTGAAATTGCATATGTTGAAAGAAGTAAAGAAGCAATTGATAGAGATTTATTGCAACTAGCTAAAAATAGTGCTGTTTCAGTAAAGGCCAATACTATTATGAAAAGTGAATCTCCAGAGCCTGGAAAAGCTACTTTTTCAATGTATAAATGTAAACGACCCTGGGCTGAATGAAAACTTATTCGATTATTTAATATTTATTGAATTATCAGAAACAGAAATATCTTTAATTGTTGAATCATCTTTATGAATTGCTAAACTATTCATACCCATAGGAAAAATTTCATACCCAAGTATTTGTAAATTTTTATGTATTTTCTCAGAATCTGACTTAAGCACTTCAACAAATATTATCGGTTTTAATTTTTTTAAAGTATTACTAGCCCCTTTAATAACAGCCTCTTCCATACCTTCGACATCTATTTTAATAAAGTCTAGTCTTTCTAAATTCAGTGAATCTATTGTCTTTAAATCAACACTGATGGTTTTACTATAATCAATTTCTTGCCCAATAAACATATTATTAGGTCTTTCTTCTAAATCTAAAGCGCCATAGGATGAAGGCAGTAAATAATCAAGTTCAGGAATATTCATTACTCCCACTTTGTCTCCTACAGCAGCATGAAATGCGTCAATATTTAGGCAATTATTAAGCACTATATTTCCAGCAAAAGCATAGAAAATTTTGGCTTGGGCTTCAAATGATATGACCTTTCCCCAGCCAGTCATAAACCTTCCCCATTCAATTGAAAGGATTCCAATATTAGCACCACAATCAATTACAACGACTCCATCTCCATAATGCCTTTTTCTGCTATTAAGTAAACCAAGTGTAAAATCAATTTCCTGCTGCTCATAACTGCTAGTTTCTAATAATTGGTAACCAACACCATTTCGAACATTTTTACCCTCATGTTCATACTCTCTATAATCATTTTTGTTAATGATCATCATTCCATGATTAGTTGACATCAATACAAATGCATTTTTTTTTCTAATATTAATCAACAGCAATATCCCCTAAAATTTAATAACTAATTTTTGTTACCTACGTTTAATAATAAAGTAATATTTAAAATACTTCATATCTTATTTAGAAGCTATATTTTTAATTTAATAATATTAAAACTTGGTTTCACTTGCTCGTATAGATTATTTAGATAATTTTGTGTGTCTGCTGGAAAATCTATTTTTTCAAAATAAGAGGTTACTATCGAACATATATTATTTTGATCACTCGTATTAGCCACAATATTTTCTACATCAATAACTTTACCTTCATCATCAACAGAGAAATTATTTTGTTGTGACCAAATATCATTCTCTATACTCTTAAAATCAAAACCAATAAAAGTTGTTTGATCTTCCAATACAAAAGCAGCGGCTCTTCCAAATGCTTTGGCGTTATATTTCTCCACCAAATAATTGACGAGATATGATTCTAATTCGTCATTAATACCTTTACCACCATTTACTTCAGAAAACATACCTGTAAACAAAAGATATTGATTTTCATCATCACAGAACGTCAACACTTTATTCACTGCTTGATGTTCTAAAACTATACTTATATATTTTTTTGGAAATTCTTTCTTGAGATACTCAAATTCTTTAATCATTAAAATAACCTTATTTTACGTACTTTATGTTGCATAGTATCATTCAAATAATAAAAACACATAAAATGATAAAGATAATAAATCAGAGCTAGGCTAATATAGCCTAACTCTAATTAAATGATTAATTAAAAATCACCTGTAACGCCTAAAGTAAGTGACCTTTCACCCATCAAAACCTTATCCTTTAAAAATGAGACGTGATCTCTTTTTTCTTGATCAAGAAGATTATCACCTTTTAGATAAAATTTAACGCCTTTATACTTAGGTAGGAAATAATTCATCGTCAATGCTAAATTAGTATAGTCATCTGTTTTTAACTCAAATGGACCAATGTTAGTCTGACTAAAAACATGCATTAAATCTAAACTACTACTGAAGGTATTTCGTTCATAAGAAACTCCAGCACCAATTCTAACTGGTGGAATCCTTGGTAAATTTCCTCCATCCTTATTTTTAGCTCTAACAAAGTCTCCCCAAACATTTAAACCATAATTATTAGATAAGTTTAAATCTCCATCAACTTCGAAACCATAGAATTTTGCCGGTATATTTGTGTATTTATATACAGCTAATTCTTCACTCTCATCTTCTCCTTCATGAAGATGGTTCTGAGTTTCTCCAGAATTTAATAGTCCAATATAGCTAGCAAAATCAGTATAGTATGGACTTATAGAAAAGTTTGCGCTCTCATTACTCCATTTAAATTGAGCGTCAACAGTATTTGAGCGCTCTCTTTTTAAATCTCTAGAGCCTTGCTCAATCGTCTCTGTTGCATGGTGATGTCCATAGGCAAAAAGTTCATTATGTGCCGGAGCTCTTTCACTATGACTTAAGTTAACTAGCATTGTCCATTGTTTATTAAGCTCTGTAACAGTACCTAGAGATAAATTACTACTATTGAAAGTTTTTTTATCCTTGCCAAAAGTTGTTGATTGCTCTGTACCACCCTCTCCTTCACAATCTGCTTCATAAGATGTAGTACAACCATCGTCACTTGTAAAGTCATTGGAGCGAAAACGATTAAAATCCTGTCTGAACCCTACAGTAATTTTATGGTCATTAAGGAAATAATCTTCAAGTAAATAAAAAGATAAATTTTTCCTGTGATTATTAGCAATAAATGGATCGCCTTGAGTCTTTTGAAATTGTGAGTTTCCAAAATCTACTCCAAAAACTCCCGATGACCTATTAAATAATGAGTGAGTAAACTCTAACTTACCATCAATACCTTTATCAATATACTCAAGACCAACTTCGCCTGATGGTTCAACTTCTTGATGGTCGTAATCACTATAGCCCAACTTAAATTTCATTTTACTTATAAAAGATGATATTTTACTTTTCTCATATACATAATCATATTGATTTGAATTTAAGTCCATCATGCCACCATCTTCAAGTGGATTACCGTAATTCTGTTGATGTTTTGTGAATGATAATCCAGTATAGCCATCATTAAAAAAGTAAGATGCGCCGAATGAACCACCATCAGATTCATTATAAGAGTTAACTACTGTATCTTTTCCGTATTTATCACGCGCAAATTCTGAATCTGATTCAGCTAAATTCTTCGATACAGAAAAGCCTGGGGTTTTAATATTTTTACTATCTCTAGTATAACCATCAATATGGAACATAACATTTTTAACTCCATAATCGACAGTAATTGCACTAGATACATCGTTACCTGCGCCACCAAAACTTTGATCAAATTTACCAATCATTCCATCGATAAATTCACTATGTATTTTGTGGTCAATAATATTAATTACTCCGCCAACAGCGCCACCTCCATAGAGGATTGATGCTGGACCTCTAATAATCTCGATTCGTTCTGAAGATATAGTGTCAATTGCAACTGCGTGATCACCAGACATATTAGAAACATCTTTGATTTCCATACCATTATTTAAGAATCTGATCCGATTACTGTCCATCCCTCTAATTACCGGCTGACCAACACTGTCACCCCAAGAATTATTAGTGATGCCTGGAACCATATCTAAAGTTGCACCTAAAGATGGTTTCTTTCTAGTTTGAAGATCTGTTCCACTAAAAATCTGAACAGGTATTACCATCTCATCAGCTGTCAAATTAAGTGGATTGGCAGTAATTGGTATTTCTTCTATTTCTAAATTTTGCACTTCACCTGCATAGATTATATTACTGAGCAGTAAAGCACATATGATTGATACGATACGCATAAAAACTCCTTAAATTAAAATAAAATTATTTATATTAGGAGTATTTACGGGGCTTGAGACTGATAAGCTAAGAAAGCATAAAAAATATTAGAATTTATGAAATAGCTATCATCAAAATGAAAATAGTTATTAGTTTCAACATCTAAAAAGCTATTCAGATTAGTTGACTTAGCTAAATGATAATTTAAAAGACATTGCTCACAAGCAGCTTCATTTTTACGCTCATCATCATGCTCTTCACAAGCAACATCATTTTCGTGCTGATCATGATTTAAATGCTCTATATCATGCGCAAAACCAGCCTGGATATTAAATATAAGGCTTAAAAAAACTAATGATGTGATTAAAAATTTTTTCATAATAAACGTATAAAGTGTATTAAATTCTATTTCTGATAATTTTACACTAACTGTCAAGTGTTTTTGTTAGTTTTAGTTAGTTTTTTTGTAGCCTGACGAGCTATAAATATTAAAATACCTAAAATTAAAATTAATCCCAAAAAAACAAAAATATATAATAAATGAGGTTCAAATTTAAACATAAGAATCCATGGTTATTTTTTAATTAAAATCATCTAAAGTTGTTTGTTGAAAATAAAGATTTTTAAAATATTCATGCGTGATGTAAGAAGCTGTGATGAATCCTGCACCAAAAACTAACAAGAAAATAATAGTTGTTTTTATATTCTGCATTATTTTGCCAGGGCTTCTTCTTTTCCATGCCTTCCACATCCAATAAAAGCCTGCTAAAGTTAAAATAATAGCAAGAGCGATAACCCATGGGTTAGTGGCTATAGCTGCCCCACTGGCACCAAATATTAAAAATAAAAAACCATTGAGATAACATGCTGGACACATTTTTAGATTTACCTAATTAAGAAAAATAACTATTCTATAAGCAAAAGAATTATTTCCCAATAATTATTTCAGATACCTCTTTAGGTGACTCTAAAAAGGAAAAATGACCTGTTTCTTTCATTGTATGGAAAGAATTTAGCTTCAATGCCTTCATAGTATTTAATTTCTCATCTTGTTTGGACCAGTCACTTTCTCCATAAACTAAACTTACCGGAATCTTCAAATCTTTATATAAAGCATCATCGTTTAACCATGATTTATGATTCTGAAAAACATTTCTCTCGTGATAAATAAAGCTTGGTTTTTTTATAGAGGTGCAAAGAAGTTTTATATATTCACTTGTTATCGCAGATTTCTTATACACGCCTCCTCGGAAGATCATCCATAAAGTTGGAAAGGATTCTAATTTAGCAAAAAATACTCCGAGGCCAAAAGGTAAACTTACATGAAATAATAAAAAAGTTGCCATAAAATTTCCTCGCATGACGCCCTGAGCAAATCTTTTGTCGTAATCATAAGCATTGAAACAAAATATTTTTTTGATTCTATTAGGTATTTTCTTGGCAATAGTTGCAGCTAAAACAGCCCCAATCGATTCTCCTGCAATAGTGAGATTTTTTAAGTTTAAATCTTCAATAAATGACACAATAGAGTCAGTCAAAAAACTTTGGTCATAGTTTGTTTTTTTATTGATGGGGGAGTCTCCGTGACCGGGTAAGTCGATAACATAGACTTTGAATTTTTTAGTCAGATAAGGTAATAATTGATCGGAGTATTCTAATCGGTTCCTTATTGTATGTAATAATAAAAGAGGTTCGCCGGAGCCCTGCTCTGTGTATCTAATATAAGTTCCATCGTTTAAATTAAATTTTTTTTCAGTTGTCATATAAATTCCTTGAAATTATGTGTATATACACTTAATATATAAATGTATACTATTAAAAATTAAATGTAAATGTAAATTAATGGATTCACAGAAAAAAAAATATTCAGAACTTACAGATTGTTTATGCACAAATATAAGGAAATCTGCAAGAAATATTTCGCAAAAATATAATGAACATTTAAAACAATCTGGCGAAAAAATTAATGCGAATCAAGTATCTATTCTTGTAACTTTGTCACAAATTGAAAATAAAACTATCAGTGAACTATCAAATCAACTCAAAATGGAAAGAACTACCCTAACAAGAAATTTAAAAATTTTGGATAAATCAGGATGGATAAAAACTGATTATGGATCTGATGGACGTATGAAGTTTTCAAAGTTAAGTAAAAATGGAAAGCAGGTGCTTAATAAAATATTACCTCATTGGAAGAAAGCACAAAGTCAAACCAAAAAATTACTTGGTGAAGATTTACAACTATTTCAACAAAATTTAAAAAAATTAACTTTATAAGGAAAAATTATGGAAAAAGTAGCATTTATTTCAGGAGCTAACAGAGGAATTGGATTTGAGACATCAAAAAAATTAGCTCAATTAGGTATAAAAGTAATATTAGGTTCAAGAGACCTAAAAAAGGGCAAAGAAGCTGTTGAGGAACTAGCATCTATAGGAATTGAAGCGGATCTAGTTCAATACGATGCTTTTGACTCAGAAGCACCTCAAAAAGTGCATGACTATATAGCAGAGAAATATAATAAATTAGATATTTTAATAAATAATGCAGGTGTCCTTTTAACAGGTAATCTATTTGTTACGAATAGCTCAACTGTGAGTGACAAGGATGTAAAAGATACATTTCAAACAAATCTGTTCTCAGTGATTTCCCTTACACAAAAATTGCTTCCGTTAATTAAAAAATCTGAAGCAGGAAGAATAGTTAATGTTTCAACAATTTTGAGCTCATTAACACTTCATACCGCTAAAGATTCTCCCATTGCTCCAGCAAAAGAATTTGCATATAACGCCTCAAAAACTGCTTTAAATGCATACACAATTCATCTTGCGCTCGAATTAAAAGACACAAATATTAAAGTAAATTCTGGTCATCCAGGATGGGTTAAAACAGAATTAGGTGGTCCTAACGCACCAGTGGAGGTTAAAGATAGCTTTAAAACCTCGTTATATTTAGCTACTCTAGGTGAGGATGGTCCAACTGGTGGCTTATTTCATGGTGAAGATGTTCTACCTTGGTAATAATATAATTTTAGTAAGTTATCACAGAGTCACTATTTAAAACCTAAATAAAAAGGCTTGACAGCTTGTGTATCATAAAAAATGTGTAATACAAAAATAGAAATAAATATATTAAACATTTTTTATTGATTAGGACAATAAGCTAATGAAAAAACTACTCCCGGTTACTGTACTTTCGGGCTTTCTTGGTGCAGGCAAAACAACTGTACTTAGTCACATCCTCAATAATCGTCAAGGTAAAAAAGTTGCAGTTATTGTAAATGATATGAGCGATATCAACATCGACGCCGCGATGGTAAAAAGCGAAGTATCATTGAGCCATAAAGAGGAAAAGCTGGTTGAGATGAGTAATGGATGCATTTGTTGCACCTTAAGAGAAGACTTATTGTTGGAAATAAATAAACTAGCCAAAGAAAATAAATTTGATTATCTAGTAATTGAATCAACAGGTATATCAGAGCCATTACCTGTTGCAGAAACATTTACCTTTGCAGATGAAAAAGGTGTTTCTTTATCAGATTTAGCTAAACTTGATACGATGGTCACTGTAGTTGACGCTGTAAATTTTTTAAAAGATTATGACCAAGCAAAATATTTAAAAGATACTGGTGAATCCCTTGGTGAAGATGATGAAAGGAGTGTAGCAGATTTACTAGTAGATCAAATTGAGTTCGCCGATGTAATTCTTGTTAGCAAAACAGATCTGGTCGAAAAAGATCAAGTCAATAAGTTAAAAGCTATTCTTAAGACACTGAACACCCGCGCAAAAATAATACCTATTTGTCACGGAAAAGTCGACGTAGACAATATTATTAACACAAGTTTATTTGATTTTGAAAAAGCTGAGCAAGCTCCTGGTTGGCTTAAAGAAATGAGAGGAGAACATATTCCTGAAACTGAAGAATATGGAATCAGTAGCTTTAGCTATTTTGCTCGACGTCCTTTTTATCCTGAAAAGTTCCATAACTTTCTTCATGATACTGAGAAATTTGGTAAATTAATTCGGTCTAAGGGATTCTTTTGGCTTGGCTCTCGACCTGAATTTGTTGGTCAATGGAGTCAAGCTGGAGGAATTGCTAGTTATGGCTATGCAGGTATGTTCTGGAAATCTGTTCCTAAACAAGATTGGCCTACAGATGAAGAATCTTTAGCTACAATAAAGAGTAAATGGAAAGAACCATTTGGTGATATGCGCCAAGAATTAGTATTTATTGGTCAAAAAATTGATCGCGATGCAATGTCTAATGCCCTCAATGATTGTTTGCTATCAGATGAAGATTTACTTAAAGGAAAAGAATATTGGGTAACTTTAAGCGATCCTTTTCCAGCATGGACGGAAAATTCATGAACTCATTAGCTTCAGTAACCAAGACCCATTTATCAGAAAAAAAATTTCATCAAGCTGTTGAAGTAAAACAAGCTGACTTGCTTTCAGATATTTATCAAAAAAATACTAATATAGTTATTTGGAGGCGCAAAATTGAAGACATACTTAGTCAGGCATCTAGTAACCTCCTTTTTACGAACCCAATGTTACAAATATCATTAGTTGTCACACCAGAAAATACTTATTCGGCTATCAAAGAATCATTAGGTTCCTCACAAATGGCGACAATACTTTGCAAAGATATTGCAAAGCTAGTAGATATTTTTTGTTACTTGTTTAATCTTAAAAGTGTAGGTTTGAGATTAGCTTCACTTGATAATGCAATGTGTCCAAGGTTTCATGTTGATGGAGTTTTATGTCGGCTTGTAACTACCTATCACGGTGTTGCTACAGAATGGCTACCTAATGAAGCTGCAGATCGCAGCAAACTTGGTCAAGGAAATCAAGGCAGACCAGATGACCAATCGGGGCTTTTCCTTAATGTAAAAGATATCCAGCAATTAAGTGTGGGTGATGTTGCTTTGCTCAAAGGTGAGGGTTGGAAAGGTAACCAAGGAGCAGGTCTAATTCATCGATCACCTCAACCCCCAGGAAATACCAGCAGATTACTATTAACAATTGATTTTATAGATTAAAAAATTGGGAATACTTTAAGGTTAATTTACTATATGAGGCAAAACCCAGTTAATCAGGGTTTAAATTTGATAAATGGTAACTTCAGTGTCAGTTTTTATTCTTGTTTTGCTTTTATTTACAACAGCATTTTTCTTTGCAGCAAGCACAAGTTTTTTCTTTACAGCACTTTGAAGTTTTACAACTACAATTACATTTCTTTTGTGTCATGAATTTCTCCAATTAAAGTAATAACATACACATAAACACTATATTCTTAAATACATAAATATGCAATCTAACTTGATCAACATTTAATATTATTTCTTTTTAAATTTTAATAAAATTAATCCATAGATAAAAATATTTATAATTATTAGTGTTGTCCCTAAGTATATTTGTAAGTCAGCTGTAAGGTTTTCAGGATAAATAATTGGCAAAATGTAATTTTGAATAAAACTATTAGAATAAGTTGTGAGTTGACCTTGGTATAAAAACCAATTTTCAAGATAAGTTAACGGGCATATAGAGCTGGTTAATTCAAGATAAATTCCCCACATTAATGCTGGGAAGTGAATATAAATAATTTTTGAAAAAATAAAAAATAATAGTCCTCCAAAAATAACAAATAAAATAAAAATTAAATGAATAATTAAAGTTAG
>CERX01158029.1_pt1 | contig 13509 bp, 17 predicted proteins | sample 350251 | NCBI WGS metagenome assembly CERX01 (sample SAMEA2621044, study PRJEB7988) | marine metagenome | biome: marine biome (ENVO:00000447); feature: deep chlorophyll maximum layer (ENVO:xxxxxxxx); material: "saline water (ENVO:00002010), including plankton (ENVO:xxxxxxxx)" | depth 50 m
CTTTGTCGGTAAGTTTTCCACGCATCCAACTTTGAAGAGATATAGTTAGGGGCATCTGGAAGCATCCATTTGTCGCTGTCTTGAAGAATCATTCGGCATTGCTGGCGCACCTCTATCATAAGTCTCGCGTGTTTCTCAGAATCAGATAATTCAGGCTGTTCTAGCTTGCCGTCTTTCACATAAGAGGGTCGGGTGAAGTCTATTTCTACATCATCAGCTATTTCTAAATGATTTTCATACAGCGATTTTAAATTAGTTATGGAAGTCGGATCGCCTGAGTAAACATTTTCAATTAACCCATCACTATCAAAAACTGCTAGTCTCATTTATCTCTGCCTCGCAATCGCGTTCATTGACCCTGTTCCGCGCCGATAACTGATAGCTGTATCGCTCCCAGCGGACACCCAAGTGATATAGTAGTAATATGTTTGTGCGCTTGATGTGTTCGTAAAGGTGGCGGCGGTTGACAGTGAAACGGAAAATCCTGCTGTCACTGATGTCGCTTGTGCATTAGTTACGCTTGATGATCCGATTAGAGTTCCGATGCTTTTAGCCGTTGTGCTTTGATGGATTCCTATTCTGACCGTACCCTGCGCGCTTCCTGTGTTCGCCAAAAAATTGAGATTAGCTTCAACATAAGTCACCGTTGGGCGCAATGAAGAATCCGCGCTTGTTGTCACGGTCAAGGCTGGGCTTGCGATATATTGTTGTGTGTCCGTTCTGTGCGTAGTATTGACGCTAGAGCTTGCCGCGATTGATGACCCAACCGCCCACGTTGCCGCATTATTTCCTAACTGTGTAGCCGCGACTCCGGCTTGTTTAATAATCAAACTTTTGCTTCCTGCTGAACCTGTTGTGTCCAGTGTCACGCCGTCAATGCTTATGTAATCCGCTTTGAGCGATCCTGTTTGAATATCATTGGCCGATATTACGCCGAACACACCGCTGGCTGAAGTCAATGATCCAGCGACTATCTTGGTTGCTCCAAGAGTGCCGTTCACCACCTGATCGCCTGTGAATACCTCCGTGACCTCTGAGAATGAGCCACCGCCCCCACCAGAATTTGCTGATCCATATTTGTAAGACTGTGAGACTCTAGGAGATGCGCTTGTATTCTGGACGATTACGAAATCCTCATCCATCGGCAGTCTTCCGAAAGCCGTATTAAATGCCGAATCAGTTGGGGCGTTGGTATTTCCAGCAACGTCAAGATGGAAAAATCCGGCAACTGGAAAATCTATTACCGAACTGTTTACGCCTGTGAACGCTCCTGATACTTGAGACGATAGGGCTGACTCTTGCCCTGTATGCGTAACCCCTCGCACCTTATAATAATAGGTGGTGCCAGCCGTGAGGCCGTTGGTGTCTCCTCTTGTGATGACCATTTTCTTATTTGGCTCACCTGTCAGCGTGGCAACCACCAAAGATTCACTAGGGCTTGACCCAATGGAGCTTGATGATTCATATACTTTGATGCTTCTCAGGTTCGTGTTCGTTGGGTTCGTCCATGAGATGCTAAGTGCCAATGGCTTGTTATTGACCACCGCCAAGCCGGACGGTGCGTTGAAAGTGTCTGTATGGCTTGGTGTTATGGTGGCCTCTGAGCTAAAAGCTGAAACAATGCCGCCTTTCCCTTGATGGCGTACCCTGAAAACATAAGCCTGATTATTCGTTAGATCCGCTACAACCAAATTTGATTGCGCCTTGCCAGCGATACCAGCCGAAAGATAACTCCCTCCAGAGAGCTTATATTGGACCTCTGTGCCAGTTATGTCATCAGAGTTTGCATTGGTCCAATTTACCGTTATGTTGATCTTTACGGTTGGGCCGTCTACCACGCTCGCAACTGATGGCGTTCCGATAGTGGGAGCCGTTATAGTCATCACGCCTGTCGTTCTTTCGTTTCCTTCCGCTACTGGTGTGGTGTAATCCGATTGAGCAAAACTAAAGACTGCCGCATCCGTTTCCCTCATTGACAGACTAACAGTCGCTAATGCTCCTGAACCGTTGTCAGCCGTGTCTAGTTCCATGCTCATATCTTCAATCTGAAATAATTTGGAGCTAAACCCAAGGCGCGAGTTAGTGATGTAGATCCAATCGTTTGGCTGGCATTGTATATATTTCATGGGAACCCTGACGGCCACTCTCGTAGTTTGCCTCTGATCTAAAAGCTGGATCTTTTGAATGCGTTGCGCGGTGTCAGTGTCCGTAGTGAATCCCAGAGAGATTTCCATTTCCTTGGAAAAATTTGGGCTTCCTGCGCCGCCTACCCTGTCACCAACTGGCGTATCTTCCAAAAGCATACTCGCTGATTTAAACACTGGTGTTTCGGTCGCCGTAAATTTTTGACCGCTATCTGGAAATACGGCCTTGATCTGGTTGTACATATCGCCGCCGCGCTTCTTTGTAACGATCTCAAATGGACCCAAAGCATCGGCATCCGTAATAGTAAACTCTGGGGTCTGGGCGGCTCCAGCAAATGTTTGAAATTTTCCGTTTGTAAAAGTCATCTTGCCAGCCATCGCGCCTAAGATTCCTTGAATCACTGACTCGCCTGTAGCTTGCATATTGGTGAATCCGTTAGCGGTATATCGGGTTTGTTGCGTTGATCCATCCCCTAGTGTCACCTGTTGATCGCAAATGTTTGCCGCCGCTGATATGCCTCCGGCGTTTGTAGTGGTATTCACTTCATCAGATTTTGCTTTCAGACCATAGGTGGTATCCGTTAAATAATCATGCAAACAAAGAGCCGGATTACTTCTCTGAGCGTCTGTGGTTGCCGCCGCATTTGTGCGGGGATCAAATATATTCTTGCCTTTCATCAAGAAAGAAATCTTAGGCATCGCAAAATTCTTTTCTGAATCTATAGCGCATTGAAAAAAGAAATAAGCACAATTCGTGTACTTATGTGTATTGGGTATTGCGGTGGTTCCTAGCTGATTCTGCGCCAAGCCATCACAAGCTGTCTGTGTTCCATCGTGAAATGTAAATCTCACAAGATAACTTGATGATCCGCTGTAAGTGAAAGTGCTTTTATTTTCTCCTGTTAAATCTCTTAGGTCGTTCTGGGTCGCATAGTAGACTGTTTCACCCTGTTCCGTCTGCGTAGCCGTAGTTAATTCAAGATCGTTATAGAAAACCTTTTCAAATCCCTCTACTGGATGGCCTGATACAACAATAATAAGATTTAAAAATGCGCCATCGGTTCCTGTTGTTTCAATATGGGCGAATGTCCCTCCAACTCTACATTTCCCATAAATGATCTGCCTCGCTACGGCGGTTCCTGCGCCTGATATCTTAGTGCCAAGGTTCCCTGCCGCACCGTCCATCCCTCCGCTCATCTTCGGGGCCAATAAAGAGCTTACCAAAGCCCCTGCGCCAGCTATTGCTAACCCTCCTATAAAAGCGGCTGACCCAACAATCGTTGAAAGAATCCCTCCTAATGTAGCTGGAACTGCCGCCCCCGCTGTAAATCCTGCGATAAACATAGTGCCGAAAGCATTCGGAGCTACTGCGGCCATAATTGCTCCTGCTGTAACTATAACCAAAGCCGTCACAACTACGGCCATCAAAACAGCCTTAACTATTTTTCCCATTAAGGAATCCTCCAAGCCGCTTCAATGGTGCTAGGTAGACTGAAGGCATAACCGCCATCCGTGGGTGACATTACCCTGCAACCATCAGATATTCCGGCTACTGGTTTGTTTTCATTCATAACAACAACAAGATCACCTGTGGTAACATATTGAGGTTCAACTGGAATCATCCCAGCGGCGAGCGCGGCTTTTTCTAACGCCTGATCTAAAGTGCCACCGTAATCTTTGATGGCTTTATACGCGGTCTTTTCATCTTTCCATTTTAAGGTTTTAGGAATAACGTTTTTGCCGCTTATAACTTTGAGGCATTCATTGGCAAATATACAGCAATCCCACTTGCCCCATTCAAAGTCTCGCTCGCGATTCTCTTTTAAGAACTCAGATAATTTTATTTCCCAATCAGGCAATCGTTTCATTAGAAACGTAGATCCCTTGTTATATCTTCAATGCTTGGCATCGGGATAGTCTGTCCCTCCATCAAGCCCAACCCTGATCGCTCTTTACCCCATAATATTTCTGCCGTCTGGATTACTTCCATGCGGTTAAACCCTGTATCTGTGGAATCAATCAACTTCTGCGATTCTTTCAAATACCTTAAATTGCAAGGGCGTTTCAAATCCACCAACCGATTCTCACAATTGACTGTGATGGTGTTCGCACCATTTGGGTCTTCGGTGATCTGCATACTGGTCATCCTTCCTTTGAAAGAAGTCATTACCGCGCCAGCATTCTCGCCGCCGCCATCCAGAAAACCAGTAAATACTGTTATCGGGCGATTGTGATAATCGTTTGTGAGGGAATGAGAAAGGATTGCTGGGTCAAGACCTGACAAGCCTATAGTCAACCCGCTAGATTTCATTTCTGCGGTATCTTCAAAGGCCGACATAGTTAAAAGAGTTCCTACACCTTGGTAGGTATTGCCGTCAAAAATAACGTCCCCAGCGGTTGTATTTACCCTTAAAACGTCATTATCAAATTCAGCTTGAACTGCGAAAAACATAAAAGAATGTTTCTCTGCGTTTAACCTAGCCTCTGCGACTGTCTTGTTAACTATGTCGCTGTCAGAATCAAATCGCGTTGCCAATTAGATTACCTCTGCACAGCTAAACGCCAAGGTGTAAAGGGAATTTCTGTCTGTGTCCCAACCCACAGAATTTCCGGCCAATCTAAATCTGCTTTCGTTGGCTCCGTTTTTAAATCCGGCGTAAAACCCATCAGCAAAGTTAAACCTTAGTTTAGGTTCTATAGAAACAGAAAAATGATTGTTGCCCCCACCGACAACGGTTTCTGTGGCGTTTTCCGTACACATCACCAACTGTTTCGGTGTCGCGCTTGTGAGTGAAGCGCCATCATAAAGGGCTAGATAATCTCCTCTTTTCAATAGCCCAGCGGATGTTCCGTCAGATGCTTCAAGAGATAAAGCTATTGATCCTTTGACGTTTACCTTCACCGAACAATTTGCGGTGCTTGTTTCTGAAACTAAATCTCTATCTGTGACTGCTACAGTTTGAGAGTTAGAAGCGTTCTGGACGATTTTAAAGGTGCCGTTGTTATCGTCATTGACTGCCCCAGATACAAAAAAGAAATCGCCTGTGACGGCTGAGAAAGCGTTATTATTTGATGTGATAGTGTTTCCTGAAAAACTCAGCGTAAGGCTTGTCGCGTTCATCCGTGGATCAGCGATAAAATAATCTGCTGAATAGATGCCCTCACCTGTAGCGGCTCTGTTCTTTTGTGGATCTCTACCGTCTGGATCTACAAATTTGAAAAAGTTAGTTGGCCCCTGCATTTTAGTGAGAAATGAAAGCCATTCTGTAGCCTCTGGTCGTTTTAAAGGCGGGAGTGATACTTCTGCTACCCATCCCGCATAATCAAACTCTTGCGTCCTTGTCTGGCCTGTAAAGGGTGAGGCTACCGCACCAACCGCCCTATCAAGCTGGAAAGCTGACCTGACAAAATTAGGGCTTGATGGCATGACTATTTCTCGCATTTATCCCCCTAATAATCCTTTTCTATAAGTGCCGCCCCTTGATGCGGCCTCAAGTACAGATGCCTTTGTTACGTCTGAAATCGTAGGCAACATCTTCATAATTTCTTGTCTGACAGTGGGAACCACGCCTGTGCTGAAGTTGAGGTTTTGGTTTATCACTATTCCATCGCCGCCCATAGCCATACGGCTTGAATGATTATTCATTACCCTGCCGCCGCTATTTGGTATGAAAATCTCCGGCCCTCTTTCTCCTACCAGAGTGGGGCCGCCTATTCTCCCTCCGCTTGCCGCTGCGTTCCCCCCATGTCTCGCAACGAAAGCCGCTTGAGTTTCGGGGGCTGTCGTTCCACCAAGAGTAGGGAGCGGAGTGAATCCTGAAAATCCACTGAACACCGCGTTCAGGATTCTATTAACGACTGCTAACTGCAAAAAAGTGGCGATGATTTGAGAGACTATATTTTTTGCAAAGTTTTTGAAGCTTTCTAAAACACTCTTGCCAGATAAAAGCGCATTGACAAAATCATTGGTAAAAGCATTGCTAGTGTTGACGATAGCCTGAACCATGTTTTCATCAAACAGCTTTGCTGTTTCTTCAATCGGATCTTTTAGCTCTTCCAATCTTTCTCGTAATCTAGCCAAAGCAACGTCAGCGTTCTCACCGCCTAGCAAGGTCAATAAATCTTCATCCTTGCCTGTCGCCAAAATATCCTGAATCCTTTGTATCTGAGCCGCTAAAACTTCTGCTTCTGGTTTGCTTCTCTGAATCAACTTAGATAAGGATTTAAGTTCATCTTGAAAGGCTTCATCCTCTAGCCTTTTCTCTTTTCTTTTTGCGGTAGCCTCCGCATCGGCTTTCGCTTTATCTATCGTAGCTTGTGTTTCTTTTTCAGTGGTAATTATTGATTGCTCTAAAATAGCAATTAGCCGTTGACGTTCTTTTATTTCAGTCGGTAGATTCCCCGCTCTTTTCGCTTTCGCTTTCCTATCTTCTAAGTCTGATATTTCTTTTTTTAATACCTCTATCCTTTCCTCATCCGAAGTAGCGGCTAGAAACTCGCTAGACATCCCTGATCCAGCCATTCTCACTAAGGTAGCTAATCTATTTATAGCATCCGTGATCGTGCCAACTATAGTTTTCATGGCGGTTCCTAACCCGCCCTCATTAAACATAGCCGCCGATATATTCTGAAAAGAAGTTTGAAGATTAGAAAATTTTTGATTAAGGGTATCCATCTTGGCCGCTACTGCGTCACCAAATCGTTCTTCTAAGCCCTCATTCAAGTTTTCCATGATGATGGCCGCGCCCTCGGCAGATTTTCCCATTTCGGTTATTTGATCCCGCGTGACCCCTAATTTCTGCGCGAGTATTTCAAAAACGGGTATGCCTCTATCAGATAACTGATTTAACTCTTCTAGCCCCAGACCGCCGCTTGCCGATCTTTGCGTGATACGAACTAACGCTTGGAAAGCCCCCAGCGAATCTGTAGTGACAGAAGCCGCGCCAGCAAAGGTTCGCATCATCTTTTCTGTTGGCTGTATTCCTGCCGCGCCTAGCTGGATAAACGCTTGCGTTAAATCGGTAACTTGGAACGGAGATTCAGTAGCAAATTTAAGTATATTATCAAACTGTTTTTGACCGGCTTTGGCTGAACCGAAAACCGTATTCAAAGAAGTTTTCATGTCCTCTAACGCCGCTCCGGTGCGCACGATAGGTATAGAGATAGCACCGATTCCGGCGATAGCGGCGGCGGCTCCTAACGCGGGGCCGCGTAAAGCCGTCAAAGAAGCGCCAAGGCCTCGCATACCCTTAGAGTTAGAAGCCTTTCCCACGTTCCTTTCAAGTTGATTTAACTTGCGATCTAGGTCTCTGGTATCAGCTTTTATTTGAACAATAAGTTCGTCAACAGTCGCCATTAGTCTGGGTATAACTCCATTAGCTCTTCAAGTTCGCCCCTGCCCATCGGCTCTTCTTTTGAATTGCCTGAATACTCCATGAATCCCGCAAGGGTTCGGTAAACTTCTTTAGGGGACATATTCCAGTAACTTTCTGGCGGTATTCCGATCATCCCAACGATGATTTCAAAATACCTTGACCAAGGAAGTGTATCCGCTGTTATGCCGCCCCTTCCTCCTTTTTTTCTCCGTCATCCTCATCGTTTAACGTACTGGTCAGCATAACTAAAATCACCTGTGTGGTTTTAATTAATCCGTTCTCTGTGACAAGTTGTTTGACTTGTTTTTGAGTGAGATCATTACCGCCGCCCCTTAGAGCGTGGTATAAAATAGATAGTTGATGCTTAATAGGCATATCCATTTCAGTGCTGAGTTTACTAACCAGCTTGATAATTCCCATGCCGATTTCATCTTCAATTTTCATCAAAGAGTCAATCGTTAGCCTACAAGTGTAATCTTCACTCCCCAGAGTTATCTGGGTCTCCCCCTTCAGTGGGTTCATCGTCTTCCTCCTGTGCAATCTGCACGTTTTTAAAGTCGGCATCTGCCAACGTAAGGTAAATTACATCATCTCGCTCATCTACACGCCAATCATCCACGGCATAATCAGAGCCATTGATTGAAACGCCTTTCGGGTCTTCCCCAATGGTGTTGGCGCACATGACCTCATTTCCTTTAGCCATGCCACCAATACCGTCAATCTCCACTTCAATCCAAGCCATGATTAGCTCCTATTAAGCCGCCGCAAATGATACCGCACCGCCACTTTCAAAAGTAACATCATAAGTCGCTTCGCCGTTGTATTCACCAGCATAGCTCAGAGTAGTTATTTGAAAGTTTCCTGAATAAGTACCAAGATCAGGAATCACGAAAGAACACGCCAAAAGAGCCGCGCCACCGAAAGCAGTTCTAAGGGCAACCTCTGAGGCCGCGTCTGTAAATACGCCGGAACCAGCTATCGTTGTACTTGTAATACCGCCTTGAGGAAGCAATATTCTAGAGTTTGAGCTATCTTTATTTGTTACATCAACAGTTTCTTCGTTAAGCGTTATAGTGCTTGAGCGTAAACCGCCAACTGTTACTTGCGAGCCTGAGACGTTGATCTTTACCAGAACCGCGCTACCTTTTTGTGCCGCCATCTATTTTCTCCTAAATTAAGAGGTTCCTAAAATTATAGCGCGGAATCGCATGACTCCGTGTCTGGTGATCCCATCTGGATCTCGCATTACATCTGAAAATTCAAACCTACAGTTTACCAGATTAAAACCTGTAACTGATAGAGAGGAATCATGCAATAAACTATGTATTCTGTCCATGATATTCTTTGTTTGTGCTGAACCGAATTGCCTAGACCAAACATGAATCGTCAAAGTCGTATCCCCACCAGATAAATCTTTGGTGCTGTAGTCCACTACATTATCATCGCCTATCTGAATCACTGGATAATTTGTGCCGCTTGGGACTTCATCTTGAACGGTGGCCCCTAGAGTTGAAGTCAGGTTATTGTCGGTGCTTAAAGCTGTGAATATAGCGGTCTGAAGGGCTGTTTGTCCTATGCTCATATAATCCCTTGACTTGCAAAAATGCGCTGTATTTTTCCCCTAGACTTTCTCAAAGCTGGTTGCAAAAATGGCCTTGCGCCCATAATGCTAGTCCCAAACTCCAATGGCGCAGAATAAGGGGCGGCAGACACAACTGATCCAACGCCACCGCTTACTGACATTTTCACCTCTGTAGATATTTGACTGACTAAGAATCCTGTATCACTAGCGGGGGCTTGTCCTGTCGCGCTGGCTGTATGGAGCCGCCTTGGATTGTATCTCATTGCCGTTATTCCGCTTTTAGCTCCTCTCATAATACTTTGTACCGCCTGATTCCTTACTTCGTTAGTTGCCCTCTCTAAAGCTAACCTGACGTTCTTTTTTGGGTTTTGTTTTAACCTTTTTTCCATTTTTATTAAAAAAGATTTTCCGTTTTTAAACATTATGCCGCCACGCCTCTTTCGCCCCTAATCACTGTGTATCGGTTCCTCTCATCTAGATTGATGCTTGAGATAATATTATATACCTTGGAGTTGTAAAGAATCCGCTTGGTTGCGTCTACGCTTTTATCGCTTCGGTATCTAATGACAAAATCAAATATGATTGTCTCCGTAAGCTGGCCCTGTAGGAAGGGATCTTGACCGCGCAATGGTTGGACATAGGCCATAGCCGTAAAGTCCGTAGAATAGGCTTTGGTGAAGCCTCCGGCTCCATCTGCTGTCCTTGCTTCAACCTGTATTGTAATAAGCTCTCTCATTGAGCCTATGCCATAATCAACGGCCATAATTTACCCCAACGCTGAGAATTTAGACCCTGCCATACCGTCCAGCACTTTAAACCTTGCATATAACTGCTTAACCATCGGCGGCACGTTGATAGTTTCTTGGTAATTCTTCATGTCACCCCTTTGGTCGTACATATAAGCGATGTGCATAAGCATTCCAACCTTTATATCCTGTGGAACAGCCGCCGCCGCACCATAACCAGCGACATATTTAACTTCTACTGCATTCGCCACTCGTAAAGCTGTAGGGAATGTTTCGCCTGTCCTTAGAACGATTCGTGCGGGTTCTCTTACCTTATCAAGATAATATTTTGAAGCGGCAAAAGTGGTTGCCGTGTCGCTATCGTCATAGGTTTTAATGTGTGAAACCGATTGAACTGGTGGGCTTGGTAGGACGATATAATTCTTATAGAAGTTTAAATCTGGCTTATTGTATATCCCTTCATATATCGGATCATTAACATCATTCACATCATCAAGGAAAAGAGTGAGGGTCTGGGTTAATACGCTCCGGCCTGTGTAGCTTTCAAAAAACCTTCGTGCCGCTACCCTTAGAAGCTGTAGCGTTGCAAGCTCATTAACATCGTCTACCCTGAGATAATTCCTTATTTCTGCTTCTGTTAGGGTTTCCCCTGTGGGCGCGGTGTTAATTTCCAAACCAGACATTTTGCCTCCTAGTGAAAAAGTAGCGTCCCTTTTGGAACCATCTTTGGAACGCAATATGAAGTTACGTTCTGCTGTCTATAGTATGGCCTATCAGTTGGCGACCATTTCCCTTGCTCTATTGCTGAACTATAGATGTTACAGCTATAAATTGACCGAAATAACATCCTATTATCCGACACAATTTCATTATCTACAACCACAACGAGCAAAAATGCCATCAGCATTTGAATCTTCCGCATTTCCGCATATTACGCTGTCTTTCCTTTGCTTGCTCAAGTCTTTCTTTGGCGTTATCAATTCGTTTCTTTTGAACTGCTTCCCAGATATACCAGCCGCAAAACGACAAGAAGACTAACGAAAAAACGATAAACGCCGCCGTCAAACGCTCCTGCATTTTTTGCTGTCTTATCTTTCTCTTCTTGTGAATGTCTTTTAGATATTGCTGGTGTGAGCGTTCACTTTCACGCCGAATGGCTTCAGCAGTCCTCCATACATCACTCATCCCCATCATTAAGAGATGGTCTTTCAGCTTATTTTCGGTGTCTTTGATCTTTCTCCGTTGGATGCTTAAATCCATCGCTTCTTTGGGGGTCAAAGGCCGCTTGCTTTTAGTTTTCTTCTCCCATTTATCAAGTCGTTGTGCTGTCTGCCCAAACTTTCCCAAAAGACCAGCGGCATCCTCCGCATTTTGCTTGGACTCTTTAAGCGTGGATATTGCGCTGTTTATCGCGGATAGGGCTGAACCAATCGCCGCCAATTCTGCAAACATAAATACCTTTTACTAACTTACAGTTTTGGCTCATTGGCCCATCTTGGCTAGATTTAGCCCCTTAAATTATACACTTTTTCTTGAAGCAAAGATTTATTTGAATTATTTAAAAAAAAGATAACTATTTAACCCAAAAAGGGTTGACATATAATATTATTTATAAGAATATAATCACATCAATTAACAAAACAGGGAAAAAAATGCTTACACTACTTCAAAACACAGATAAAACAGAAACCGGATACGAGATTGGGTCTCTTTTAAGCAGAGGAACCTTAAAGCCTAAAAAGACAGACGGCGTTTGGACAAAAGAATATGTTTGGAAATCAGAATATTTCAAGCACTTTCAACCAGTTGCATTTATTGACACAAATGATCTAGACGAGGCTTTTCACTTTCATAATATTGGCAGATCAGACAAAGTGGATAAAATAGTTTTCTCTCACCATAGTATGTCCATTGGTGATCTGCTAAAGAACTCTGAAGGTGAAGTGTTTATGGTAGAACCAGCGGGATTCACAAAAATAGAAACAGCCTAAGATTCAAACAGTGTGTACAGAAAGCCCCTTTTTAGGGGCTTTTTTTATGTCTGACACCAATTCAAGTTCCGGCTTTACCCATCTCTTACACAACCAAACATTATTTCTTAGAAGCATTATCTGAGCTTTCAGCCGTCCACGGTTATCGCCTCTTGATTGCTTATATTGAGATTCAAGAGATAATATTATGTCATTCAAGATGGTTTGGTAGGCCAATCATTATCGCCTGATCCGTCCATGTCTGGGGATTTTAAATTCGGGAAGTTTTCATGTTTGGTTATATCCCTGAGAGCTTGCCTGTAAGTCTTCCAATCTTCACTCATAGTTACATCACTAAGGGCCATGTAATCTGTCTCTGCTAGTCTTCTGTTTCTTTCTTCTCTGTTTCTTGCCGCTGTCTCGTTATTTAACGCTGTTTGTGCCGCTGTTTTCTCGCTGTCTGATAATGACTCTATCTTGTGGAGATACACTATCCCAGATTCAATATACGGATCTACGCTAGTGCTTTTCTGTGTCATCCTGTCGTAAGAACGGCTCAAGGTGACAGGCATCACAGAGTTTTCTGTCATCCAATCAGCGGGTGGGCCGGACTTAGGAAAAGCAACATTCTTGAACAACTCTCTATGTTCTCCTATTTTTTCTACTTTACTGTCTTTTATTATAGCTATCTGCATATTGTTACCTATTTGCGAATTCTTCAGTTGGTGCGGTGAAGTTTGAAGTGTATCTTGCCTTATGAGTAATTCTAAACTCGTCTATATATCCATGCATCAGATAACCTGTTGAATACCAACCGCCAATGGTGAAGTAAGTGTCTGTATAATTTGTAGTGTCACTTGCTGATACCATTTCAGTTCCATCAATATATAATTTAGATGTTCCAGAGTTTCTTACAAAAGCCACATGATACCATGTGTTAGTGCTTGGGACTTGGGACGATGCTGGTTCGTACCAAGTAGTGCCATAATAAATTCCCCACTTACCTGTACTAGAACTACATCCTGCCGCTGGCCCCCTTGTAGTACTGTTTAAAGTGCCGTTAGAAAGTTGAAATATCCCACTTGAAGTGACTGTTAAAAAACGAACAAAGCACTCAATGGTAAAATCACCCGTCCCAAAAGGCATAAACGAACTTGGAGGTATCGTAAGATAATCACCAGAATTATCAAGCTCTAAGCTTGCACTTCCAAACTTTTTTACACTCGTATCTAATTGAGCATTCCCAATCGTAGCTACCATGGTTTTTGCAGATTGGTCAAACATGGCGGCATTAGTAAAATCTACAAGAATCTTTGTTGAGGCGGCACTTGACCCTCCAGAGGTAGGAGTCACTAAGGCTGTTGGTGGAGTAAAATCAGATGTATAAATAGCATTTAAGGACATTTTAAAATTGCTTATATACCCTTCCATTCCGTAACCAGTAGAGTAATACTGTCCGATTTTAAAATTAGTGCTGGTGTAATTGGTTGTGTCGCTTTGGGTAGCAGAATTTATCCCATTTACATAAACTTTAATCGTGCCGCTTGATCTGACAAAAGCAACATGAATCCATTCAAACATTCTTATGCCTGAGTTAGTGGTTCCAACATAACTTGACCCATAATAAAGTTGCCAACCATTAGTATTGGCGGGCCACCAGCCAATCGCTGGCCCTTTTACACCATCGTCTTG
>CERX01161352.1_pt1 | contig 13482 bp, 3 predicted proteins | sample 350251 | NCBI WGS metagenome assembly CERX01 (sample SAMEA2621044, study PRJEB7988) | marine metagenome | biome: marine biome (ENVO:00000447); feature: deep chlorophyll maximum layer (ENVO:xxxxxxxx); material: "saline water (ENVO:00002010), including plankton (ENVO:xxxxxxxx)" | depth 50 m
TGCGCATGTTGAATATCTAAAATCACCCGCTTCATTGTACCATATTATAAAATTACCATAATCATCTATGTATGTCTGATTATCAAAATAAGAACTGTCACCGTAATAGTAGCTATAGTAATAATAATAATAATCACTATTGGTAAATATATCTAGATAGCCACCATTTGAGTTCTCCCCATTTACATAGACAGTGCCGTGAAGAACATTTTCAAATTCCGTAAAAAAGACATCAATACCATAAGCCCCATTATGAACAGTTAGCGGATTATTAAACCAATCCATACCGCTATTTTGGTGCTCCTGATAATCAATATTTATATTAGAATTCAATCTGTACATATCCCACACATGAAAATTGTAATCGACAGAGATATCTACTGTATCATAGACATCTACCCGATAGTGTCCATCAGGCCCAGTAGCAGCGTAGTAAAAGAAGCCGTATTCAGAATCCATTTCTTCACCAGAGGGTTGTACCTCTACGATCATATTGCGGTATTCACCGTGAAGGGTGCGGCCTTCAATAAATGTCTCTGAGTCAGCACCAGTAACATGAACAGAAATAGTGCGATTATTACCATTATTATCCCAAGCGTGGATAAAGCTTGTTGAGTTTTGGGTATATCTCCATATCCAAGCCCAAGGGTCAATACCGTGTTCGATTGATATTGGAAGCGTGGTAATACCAAAAGCCGGGTTGTAATCACTAACATGCAAATTACCAGAGGTAGTTCCTTGCTGATCAGCTACAGAAATAATCCCATCATTATTACCAGCTAACCATCTAAAATCTGGTGATTTGAAATGATTAATATCTTCATCATCTAGCTGACCGTTGAAATTTATGTCCCGATAAACTTGAAAATAAATTGTGTCAGAAATATTCTCATGGATGAATGTGAGATCTAGGGGATCTCTGTAAGACATAACCACAGAAGACTGCGATCCGTTAACAAAAAAGTCAAACTCTCCTAGTGTTGCGTCTATTGTTGGTGGCGAGTCAGAGTTATAGCCAGCACCATTAATATTTTCTCCGTGGTTCCCATACGGAGACAGGTCATATACCATAGAATAATTCTCATCATCAAAGTTCCAGTACCCAATTAGATTTTCTTCTTCACCTGTTAGCCCAAGACTCATAATTGACTGAAAATCAAAATCAGAAAAGGAACGATTCCATAGTGATAGCTCATCAACAAGTCCAACAAAATTATTAGAGCTACTTCCGTTTGCCTCTAAATAAGAGCCTATGTACATGTCAGCATCATTATTATTTACACCACCAGCGATTGACCAAGTACTGTCAATGCCTCCATTAACATAGAGGCTCAGTTCACCCGAGTCATCGCTATAGGAAAAGGCGACGTGTGTCCACGTATCATACTCTATAGGAATATTACCATCAAAATTGTACCATGCCCCATTTTGACTACAAACATGAGGTCTAAATCTTTCAGCAGCACTAGCTGTAAGTGCAAAGCTCTGTGGATATGCGCCTGCCTTGGAAATAATATTCCTGTGAGTCCCCTCTCCCCCTGTTACCTTAACCCAGGCAGAAACAGACAAGTCCCCATCGAAGTTTGATATTGAAGAATTATTTTCAACTCTAAGATAGGATTCACCATTAAACTCCATTGAGTAACTTGGCTGGTTAAAATAAAAAGCTCCCATATCACTCCGGGTGCCATCCGGATCGTTGTACTCATCAGAAGGATTTCCAGTATCAATACAAGGTGAATCTTCTTGCAACGTAAAGTCACCATCCCAGGGGTCGTGCATCATCGGATCCATGTCAATGTTATTAGCATTATCCCAGAACCCACCCTGGATAAGGTTATACTCAATATTTTGATAGCCATCACGGTTTGTACCAATGAGGTCATTCTCACCACCCCAGATTATATTACTGGTTATTACATGTTCCGTAGATCTGATAGCCAGCGTTCGGGCGCCATCATCAGCATGATTATCGAAAAAGGTGTTCTTAAAAACATTTGCCGATCCAGTATTCAAACGTATCGCCCCACCTCCCCAATTATTAGAGGAGTTGTTTTTAAATACATTGTTAAAAACATTACAATAAGCATCTGTCAGGTATAATGCTCCGCCCATGTTAGCATGATTGCCCTCAAAAATATTATCTGATATGTTTCCATGAATATTTACACCAAATATTGCTCCACCATATTCACCCTCGTTATTCCTAAACGAATTACTTGATATATCTACATTGGCTGGAGACCAAGGATTACCCCAGTCATTAATATTTAAAAACCCCTCAGGATTAAAGCCATTATTCTCAATATTGAACCCTTTAAGACTAAAACTTTGTACGCGGCCTCTAATTCGAATTGAAGAAGAGTCACTGATTATTGCTCTATCGTATATACTATCAGGATTACAGAAAAGATGAACAGATCTATCTCTTATTTCATAGTTTACTGAGTAGCTTCCCCCGGGAGCCACTAGTATGGTATCTCCAGCATGGTTGACATAGAACTCTCCAGACATACTAAAAGAAGCAGTGGTCGGATCATTATGATTAAAATTATAGTCGATAGTATAACCCAGGCCTCCGGTTGTATTGTCAAGCGCCTCATTTATATCACCATAGTCTTGAGGAACACGAATTGTTTTTGGCGCATCTAAATTGGGAGCATCAAAGCTGAACTCGACGTTATAGCTTTCACCATAGAAAAGAGTAACATTATCTGTCCCTTCGTTTGTGTCTATACTCAGACTAAGAGGCTCTGGGCCGCCGTTTCTTATTGTACTATTGCTAGATATATTAGACCCCTGTGGAACATCTAGCTCAAGCAGGCTCATTCCAAATATACCATAGTTCTGTTCGGCCTCAATGATCGGCCTGTCTAGAAGATCAACAGAAGCAAAATTACTGTTCCAATCATTTCTCAAACTCTCAACATATTCATTCCCACGATCCAGAGTTTCAATCTTATCTCCATCAGACTCTGCGGCAAACATAACAAAATCAAGCTCGACCGTTTCTCCAGCGTCAACGTGTCCAACATATACTGACATTAGCATGTATTTATCATCTGGCTCTGAGTCAATCCAGCCGGTACTGTCTGCCAAGTTCCCGCTGTACATAAAGGTCGTAGACTCACCATTTGAATCATCAATGATCTCACTCCCATCTGCCCACAGGCCTCGTTGTTGGTTGTAGTTTTCATAGTCACCATTTACGTCCGGGTTAAAAACCACAGAAACCAGCTCATACCGATCTCCAAGTGGCGCAATACCAAATACCGTTTCTCTTTCAAAGCCATCGTTCCACCCGTTTGTGTTGTAGGCAGTACCATTTTCAGGGTTATAAACAACCTGGTCATTCCTATAGTCGCTTCCATGATCCCAATCACAGAACAAACTCATGTAGGTATCTACCCATGCTGAATCACTATGGTTTTTAATCTCATAATGCAAAAAGACCGCATCCCTGATAGGATTTTCCTGGTCATTAGTCGCCCCACCATAGACAGTCTGTCTAACCTCAGCCCGGCGGTCTCCGTCGTCACTGTATATTGAAAAAAGACTCTGGTCTAAAAGAATATCTGGTGAAATAGGTTGCTCAGGGACATCCTCAATCCAGGTTGCACCATTGATTGTACCATGGTTACCATTTGGTGTTAGATCTGTAAGCGTTTGCCCATCGCCATCATTAAAGCTCCAATAACCAACAAGTCCATTTTCATAACCAGTTAGCTCATTATACATATTTTCTTGAATTTCGGATTCGGTAAGTGCAATATTCCAAACTTTTACTTCATCTATTAACCCCGAAAAATTATAGTGATGCGCTCCTGATCCACCGTAGGCACCAATTATTGAACCTGTAGTGTTGCTTAATAATGCTCCGGTGCAAGCTGTACTTGCGACCAATGAACCATCAACAAAAATCTTTTTAGTGGTGCCATCATAGGAGGCCGCAAGATGATGCCAAGTGTTTGATGTAAAGCCAATATCTGATGAATTTATTGCAAAATTGTGCTCTGAATTACCTGAGTGCTGTGTTCTAAAAGTTAGATCGAGTCCTTGAAAAAATAATGAGTACTGCGAGTTGATCGGACCTTTTTCAAAAATGAAACCGTTTTGATTGAAGTTTCCTGAATAAACCCAGGCTTCAATAGTTAGATTATTAACATTGAATGAGCTGTCATATGGTATTAATACATAATCACTAGAACCATTGAAACTCAGAGAATAGTTGTCACTGCCGTCACTGCCGTCACTATCAGCCTTGGGCGTAAAATCATAGTCTGCCCAGTCGATATAGTCCTCTGATGTAGAGGAGTTATCCCAGCGGTTAACCTTTAAAACTCTGGCCTGAGAGTCATAGGGATTAGAGTCAATAGGGCCAGGAGTAAAATCAGAATCCGTCCATCTAATGCCAGTCACCCTGGGCTCACCATTCATCTGACTTCCAATCCAAAGACCAGAAGAAAAAACCATGTTCTGGCTATTGCCTCTGGGCCACCTGCCGCCGGCTTCTTCTGACTCAAAATTATTTCCAATTCTACCATCATTCGAGCTCATTAGGTACATGCGGTTGCCATTAAAATATTGTTGGTGGTTCACATCATGTCTGGTATTTCTAGATACCTGCCCACTTCCACTTGTCTTTTTCTTTTTCTGGAGAGTGCTGAGCGTTCCTTCTTTTGCACCATCTCTGTCAAATTCCTCCGGAATCTGGGTAGTAAAAAGGGTTGATGTTATTACCGCTAGAGTGATTAATAGTCTACTCATAGTATTTTCCTATATTCTATTTAAAAATCTTTGTTTATCAAAAAATGACAAAAAAATCCCCCACCCAATGCTGTTACAGTAAAGGATGCAGAAAACCCAACCACGTTCCCGTGAATTTCTCATATACCTTATATATAGCAAAATTTATGCCACAAATAGTATTTTGTATACTTTTATTGTGTTTATTGAGGGGGAATAAAGATTATGATAAAATGAAGGTGAAAACGTAGTGTAACAATACAATACGATATGTATTATGATGTGAGAACAATATTGTTACACATTATTATATATAAACTTAATTATTTTTTATTTTGAACTTCTTTAAGGTGCTTCATTCCGTGCTCATCAAAGTAAGAAACAGAAAATTCAACCACCAAATCTGATGCCGCCTCACACTTGCTCTGATCGACATTTTGTTTACACTTCATCGCCGCCACGATCAACTGCTGCAACAAAAGTGTCTGGTTCACATATACCTGCCTGCCTGCCTCACCCTTTTTCTTTGGCTTGATTCTTTGAGCTAAAAAATAAGAAGAAACCGTTTCTTGGATACTTGTTGCGTGTTCCTCTTTCGTATTTACCCAGCGTATCATTTGATTTAGAGACTGGGCATCTGCCTTACCCGCAAGCCCCTTTATCATGCTCATCGCTTTCCGGATTGTGGCTATATCTTCATCAATCTGGACGATCCTTACTGCATCATCGTAGATTCCACAAGGGACCTGGCAGTGGCCATAAAGGTTAGACGTTAGTATCAAAATAAATAAAATAGGTAGAAGTTTATAGAGCTTAAACATGGTTATTTCCTTACTGGTTTTACTATAAAAATTAAACAAAAAAGGGGCCACAATAGAAGCCCCTTTTTTGTAATTATATAACGCATTTATCAGCGCTATTCTGTGATCATTATTTCATCAGTACCAGCTTACGGTTCTGGATAAAATCACCAGATTGGATCGAGTAGATATAAACGCCGGCACTTACCTGTCTGCCCATATCATTCGTCGCGTTCCAAATCACACTGCGATAGCCAGCAGACTGAACATCGTTTACCAGCGTGCGAACCTTGCGACCCATCAGATCGTAAACAGATATTGTTACCCTAGCCTCCTCAGGAAGAGCATACCGTATCTGCGTCGACGGGTTGAATGGATTCGGATAGTTCTGCTCTAAAGCGTACGCGGTTGGAACTGCGTTAACGTCCCAAGCAGATAGTGTCACAGAGACAACACCTGACGGGTCACTCTCATTTCCATTAACATCTACCGCTGTGATCCAGTACTCCCACGAGCCAGACTGCTCCACATCCTGATCCACAAAGAAAGAGTCCGCTGTCGTAAAGACCATCGCAGGATCTGCACTAGAGAGATCTTGGCGATAGACATTGTGATAGCTGAAGTCATCATCCAGTGGTCCTGACCATGTCAGACTCACATCGTCACCATCTTGAGACATCATCACGTTCATCGGTGCTCCTGGGTGTAGATTATCTATTGAATATCCTGACATTGGATCAGAGTCCACAAAGTGGTCCACATCTTCCGTGTGTGCGGTGACCATAAAGGTGCTCAAGTAGATCATATCTGGACTGATAGAGTCGCCAAGTGTCGGAACGACCGCCGCGTATAAATTATCGGCCCCGTGCCACGGTACAGTAGTGATATAATCCCAAAGATCGATCGGCACGTTTGGAACCTTTCTCCATATGGAGAACTGGGTGAAATACCCATCACTCCCTGGGTTACCATGGTCCCAAATGCTACGCATCTGACGGCCCTGATCATTGGGCACATCAACCAGATGATGAATATGAGGTGCACCGACAAAACCATCGGCAAACAGGTTAACATCAAAAGAGACATCGTTACCGGTGACCACGAAAACATTCTCGCCGTAATAGGACTCGTATCCATTGGCACTAACATAAATATCATAGCTACCATTAGGAAGACCAAAGCTGTAGAATGTCCCCGACTCGGTTACATCTACATCTTCCCAGACATCATACTGGTCGCTGTATACATTAACATATATATTGCTAGGGACATAGTCACTCTCCCCATTCAGATATATTACGCCTGATACAGACCCTGATATCACAATAGGATTAAGCATAAAGTCTAACACCATGTCACCCTCAATAATCAGATTCGGGCGCGTGTCACTCAAGAGACCCTCTTTGCTTGCCATAACATCATACTCGCCATGGGGGACTGTTATCTCATAGGTACCATCATAGTCCGTAAAGGTATACCAGATCTCCTCATCATCGTGCTCCATCATTTGATTGTAAAACATGCGGCTGAACTCAATCTCTGCGCCATAGACAGCACTGCCAGATTCATCGATCACAGTACCTGTGACCGTAGCCTGAGCTGGCTCGAGATACATAGTAATATTCATATTCATTTCATTACCAGCCGATGGTGCATAGAAGCTCATTGACTCAGTGCAATTGTCTTCATAGTCATCTACGCAAGCCTCAATCCAGTAATACCCATACGGAGGTACCTGTATTGAGTAGTATCCGCTCATGTCTGTCCACGTTCCACTATAAAAATAACTTCCCTCTTCGCTCCAGACATTAACCCACACTGGATACTGCCCGTCCATCACATTACCCTGATTGTCCATAAACGACACCATACCAGATACGGTCGCTTGGTCACCAGTGCCACCATGAAGCAATATCGGGTTATAGTACAGACTGTAGTGACCTTCATATTCGTCAAGCGGAGCATTAATGGTGTTTAGGGTATCCTCAAACCACTGATAGCTACCGTGCTCTACCTGTATACCAACATCCCAGGTCCATGGTTTATGCACCCAAGCCCTGTAGTAGCCGTCTTCATCTGTTTCGGCATCGCTCTCAATCTCAAAGCCACTATCATCTTCGTAAACAAACTCAATCTCTGCGTTACCAACCGGCATAGCGTTATCGTCATTGACATATCCATAAACCAGTGTGTTCATCTCCAGCACAGCGAATTGTTGATTCGCCCCGCTTTCTTGTCCACCTAGCACATGCGCCATAGCAATCTCCAGCGAGTCATAGGGATAGGCAATAGGAACATTCCGGCCTTCTCCAAAGAAACCATCATCCGCCATTACCGCATACATTCCTGTGTCAGCAACCCCCAGGGAAACATCCCCCGCTTGATTGGTAACACCGATATATAATCCATCGTGATCGTCTCTTTCGCCATCAGAATCATCAAAATCATCAAATATATTTTCAAAATTAAACGCCATTATCATCATGTTCTCAACACCGCTGTCGGCAGACGGATCTCCTCCTGCATTATCAATAAATCCAGCGTGGACATTGATGCCCGCGTTAGTGTCATCATGCTGCGGCCTTACTGCCTCATATACGATTGACGTTTGTCCGGTGTTATCACCGCTATCATAAAAACCGCCATCTGCTGTGAGAGGGACAATAAACCATGTCGCTCCCTGCATCATCAGCCATATATTTTCATCATCACCATCTGGATACATCGTAATAGCGAACTCGCCTATTACTTCATTCTCATCATCCGGGCCATTATCTACAAATAGAAGAGCAGATCCGGTGCTGTCTGACAGAATGTTGGCACCACCGTCACATCCTGGGCCATCTTCTCCCAGCCACTCACACTCCATCTGTATGCAGACCCCCTGATCGGAATAGTTCCCGCAACCGTCTGCACCATCACATGGCTGACAGTCTCCACCACCACCCTGATCTTCTTCCCAAAACTCAACCAGGCTAATATCACCACTGTCAGGGTATAGGTTCCAGTTAGCGTCAAACAAAATCGTAAGAAGACCAGCAGCGTGCGCTCCTTCCGGGGCGTTCGCGTTCGCGGCGAATGTCGCACTAAGCTTGATCCCCGCATCCTGAGATGAAAGCTCTAGCTCTGGCAGACTACCGCTACCCGTAAGAGATAAATCCATCTCAAAGTCAGTTAGATAAATATTCGGCTCTGGATCTGGCATACTGTCCGTAGGAACCTCGACAACAAAGATTATACTGTCAGTACCAAAGGTGTCTGCCCATTTACCAAAATTGGTAACATGAGCGTGGTTCTGATTTGCACCACCATCTGGCTCATCAGATGCCCAATTAGTATAGTTAAACGGCTCATCAGTGACCCAGCTCCACTCACCTTCTATATCTTCATCTGTTGCACCAATCCAGTATTCAACCTCAGTCCCAAAATGCGTCATCATACTATTCCAAACAAAATCAGACTCTGATTGACTTGAAAGCGTAAGCATATGATCCATATAGGAACCATCGTGACCACTGGTTATATCTTGATTTGCATCCCACCAATCAAGCCAATAAGTAGAGGCATAATATTCACTACCACCATGCTCACCGAGATAGACAAAGTCACTAGAGTCTGGCCCTTCGTAGTCATAGCAGTCAACGCACGTTCCCCATGTGTCCACCGGCCAGTTGTAGTCGCTCCACCCGGCTGGCTCTGCACCATCAACCTCTGGGTCCCACACTCTTTGCGCATAGCTGCTGTAATCGGTAGTCGGTGTACAGCTCCAGTCATTGGCCTCACTGTTACTCGCTAACAGCAACGCTTCTTCAAAATAAGTTGAGTCTAAGGCAAATGAGTTGGTGTCTTCCACCACCCAATTGTAATCAATTTGTTCTGTTGGATAGCCCTCTAGCTCAACAACCCAATAGCCATCGCCATCGTACTCCGCGCCAATTAATGTTGAACCACCAAAAAATTCGGAAGCAACACTGACGACAAGGTCGTCTCTATCTCCCCAGACAGAGCAGTTTAGATCAAGGGCAAAGTGTAAATTATCACAGTCATAGTCACCATAGTAGTCACCATAGTAGCCGTTACAGTCAACGTCTGGACCATCATAGTCCCAGTCTACAACACCCAACTGCGAATTGTCACTTGGGAGACCATGTTCAATGTTCCCATTGTAACCAGCGGGCTGGTATCCACCAAATGTCATAACTTTGTTACCAAACAACACTGAAGAAGCATGTCTCGCTCCATTGATATTGCTCACACCTTCGTGATAGAGACCATCATCCAGGTCAAAATAACCAAAGTGTTCAACGTCAGAATAGTCACCAACAAGCATTATGTTGTTTACCGTTGAGTCGTAGATCGCGGTAACAGAGGAAAGCGCCTGAGGTAATTCTACACTCAGAACTGTCCAGGTATCTCCTTCAAGATCATACTTAAAAATCATTTTTGAGGGCCCATTATTAGAATTATAACCGCCGAACGACCAAATAGCACCATCAGCATAAACACCATCCAAAGATGACAGAGAATCCGGCATATCTGCTAGCCTGGTCCACTGCTCCTCTTGGGTTGCAGCATTAGGATCAAATCTGTATAACCTATTTGTTTCATAAAAATAGCCACTGCCATCTTCATTCTCATGATAATATGAACCACCCCAAACATAAATACCGCTGCCTGGTACGCCAGCAGAGGCGCCATATGAAACAGGGTAAGGGTTAACAGTAGAGTGGGTAGCAACACCACCATCTCCTATATCAATAAACTCAACCACATTCGAATGATGAGATCCAGAAATATCACCACCAATAACATAAAGATTATTACCATATTGCTCAGCATCAGCATATCTTCTTGCAACCGCTAAGGTGTCTGAAATTAAAACCCAGCCTTCCTCTTCATCCCCATAAGTGTTAGCAGGAGAATAAACCTCAATGCTATTGGTTCTGCTCCATAAAGTATCAAGGCCTCCATCATCAAGTGTGACAACCTCAGCAGTAGTACCACCCAACGCAATAGCGTAGGAAACCAAGCCACCAGTTGTTTCAATACCGACGCCGGCGTGTGCAGCTCCATACCTACCTAAATTCATTGGCACAGTTGAAGAATAATCGATTGAAGCGTGAACATCACCAGAGACTTCGTCATAGACGCAAGTGGCATCATCTACCGTTGCATCAGGGTTATAGTTTGTTGCAGTTGGGTCCATACAGCCCTGGACTTCACTCGTTGAAAGCCCGACCCATGCTCCTGGGTCAAAGCCCTCGGGTGCGTTAATACCGCCAGAGACAACGTTCCACTCTGTTACATCCCAGGTCGAGTTTGCTGAGGTAACCGTCTCAATTCTTTCTGCTCTGCCATCCGTAAATAAATGCCCATTCGATGCGGATCCTTGCTCACCTGGCACACCAAATATATCCTGTACAGCTCCAGATGCATCTAATAGGGCTATCTGGTCGTCGCCATTAGAATCGATAGAGCTATTACTACTCACCTGATTAGGTGCAAACCCGTAAAGATCTTCAAATCCCGATCTGCCAACAATGTAAAACCCTCCCGCGGGTATCACACCAACTAAATCTACATTCCCGCTAGTGGTGGGTGTTGGATTACCATTGGTCCACCTTTGAAGCTCCCAACCAGCGCCAGCGCCTAGATCAACGTCCACCGTTGAATTGTTATGTAACTCTACAAACCTCCCGGCACTTGCCTCATTAGCTGGATCGGCAATCTCAGTGATAAATACCTGCGTGGATACATCTGGCCCTTCCGTAGAGCATGCGCCGCATGATCCCCAGCACACTACATCCAATTCACCGGTAGTTTCATCAACACTAACCGAACGATTATTGCCATAGGTACCGCTACCACAATCGGTCATGTTATCACCAGACTCATAGCTAAAACCATTCTTAAAGTTATAGGTGTGATCACCCTCAAATAAATCTACGGTTGCTGTATATACCCCGTCACCGTTATCATCTTCCATCGCTATGTTATCACTCCCTAGATTGCTTATGAAAACCCCATCATTGCTGACTGTCTCCAAAGACATATCTAGTCTGAACGTTACCGCATAAGCATTTAAAAATGGCGTCACTGTAACGACAACATCATCCGAGGCTGTTAATTCACCATCGTCTGCAGTTAGGGTAAACGTATGTGTACCAATACCAACGCCTATTGTAAATGTTACCTCGGTAGATACCACTTCTGAGTTTAAAGTCCACGAGTAGGTCATTGCATCGCCATCCAAATCAACCGTAGCTGACCCATCGAGTGTAAAAGTGCCTTCTCCACCTACGTCTGCCATAACCTGCTGGTCACTGCCGGCGTTTACAACTGGGGCATTATTACCGTCGCCCAAAGCACCTATCCACGATCCTGCATCGTAGCCCTCTGGGGCATATAGATTACCATCTCCACCACCTGAGTCATTGTCAATATCCCACTCCGCGGCGTCCCATGTTGGGCTTCCGGATGTGACTGTCGCAATCCTCTCTGCTCTGCCATCTTCAAAGCTATGTCCATTCGATGCGGATCCTTGCTCACCTGGGACACCAAACATATCAACAATTGTACCTGTTGCATCTAACAGCGCAATGTTATCGTCACCATTGCTGTCTGCAGGCCCACCAGTTCCAATATCTTGACTGGCATCAAAACCATAAGTAGCTGAAAATTTAGCATCATCATTGCAGATGATATAAAAACCACCTGCGGGGATTGTGCCTGTTAAATCTTTCGGGGTTTGAGGATCTGCATTTCCATTTGTCCATCTCTGCAATGACCAGCCGCTGCTTAGGTCAACATCCGCTGAGCCGCTGTTATAGAGCTCTACATATCTCCCGGCAGTGCTCGAGTTTTGCGGATCGGTGATCTCAGTGATAAACACCTGCGCGGATACAATAGAAATACCAAAAACAACCACAGCAGCAATTGACCTTGCTGCCCAATAAAATTTATTCTCTGAATTATGTTTCATCTTCGCCACCACCTAGTTTGTTTCTTTTGCATTTGGAAGTTCAACCACACGCTCGCCGTTAATATTTTTTATCTGAACCTTCTGAAAAGGTACACCCATAGACTTCTTAATCTTCTGAATCATGTCAGACTCAGACATGGTCATACTCTTTGAGCCGTCCTCACTCTTTTGTGACTCCTTGACAATGTGCCGAACCCTCTGGGCGTGTTTATTGTCAAGCACCGCCTTGGTCTGACGGACCTGGCTAACTCTCTCAATATCAATCGCGGGTTTTTCCTCATTAACTGAGGCGTCATCGGACTTGTTTTCTTTTACAGAGACTGCATTTTCAGCGGTCTCCTTTTTGTTGTTCTCGGTTGCTAGCCCAAAAGAAAATAGGACCAACAAGGTTAAAAGTTTGGATATACGATTCATTTCTGCTCCCTCATCTACAATAGATATGTTTTGTTTAAATAATAATTAATTCTTGGTATGTGCAGTTAATGCAGCTACGAATATAAAATATTCGAGTTTCTTTGTCAATTAAATGTCTCTGCTTTGAAGTAAATAATTTCTCATTTTCATCTGAAAAAAAACATTTACAAAGCATATATAAAACCATTAATTTCGACCCGTTAGTCGAAATTCAAACCATTGATTTAATAATGAAAAGAGATACCATATGGCCCCATCAAAGAGACAGCTAGAAGAAAGAGAAATGCGCAAGCAGCGAATCTTGACTGGGGCGCTCGAGGTATTCAAGTCAAAAGGTTTAGAGGGCGCGACCATGGACGAGATCGCACATCAGTCAGGCTTCGGGAAGGCAACACTCTACTATTATTTTAAGTCAAAGGAGGACGTATTCTCTGCTATTTTAGAGGAGGGGTGGATAAGCATATGGGAGTCTTTAGAGCCCATCATCGCTGATCAAAAGAGCCCCCGGCAAGCATTTATCAACCTCTTAATCAAGATCGC
>CERX01075685.1_pt1 | contig 13444 bp, 11 predicted proteins | sample 350251 | NCBI WGS metagenome assembly CERX01 (sample SAMEA2621044, study PRJEB7988) | marine metagenome | biome: marine biome (ENVO:00000447); feature: deep chlorophyll maximum layer (ENVO:xxxxxxxx); material: "saline water (ENVO:00002010), including plankton (ENVO:xxxxxxxx)" | depth 50 m
GCGGCTTCTCGGTTTCGATCCACAGCATGTCTGCGCCGTTCTGCAGGGAAGTGATGCAGTCCAGTACGCAGCGGTCTTCACCAGTGCCCTTGCGGAACTGGAACAGGTTGGACGGCAGACGCTTCGGACGCAGCAGCTTGCCATCGCGCTTGATAACAACGTCGCCGTTGCCCAGTTCGGCATCGGAGATTTCGTCGCAATCCAGGAAGCTGTTGTACAGGTCGCCCAGGTCACCCGGCTCAGCGGTAACAGCGATCTGCTTGGTCAGGCCAGCGCCCAGGGAGTCGGTACGAGCAACGATCACGCCGTTGTCGATGCCCAGCTCGAGGAACGCGTAGCGAACAGCGTTGATCTTGGCCAGGAAGTCAGCGTGCGGAACGGTAACTTTACCGTCTTGGTGGCCGCACTGCTTCTCGTCGGAAACCTGGTTTTCGATCTGGATGCAGCAAGCACCGGCTTCGATCATTTTCTTGGCCAGCAGGTAGGTCGCTTCAGCGTTACCGAAACCAGCGTCGATGTCAGCGATGATCGGCACAACGTGAGTTTCATAGTTGTCGATCTGGTTCTGGATGTCAGCAGCCTTGGCTTGGTCGCCAGCTTCGCGAGCAGCGTCCAGAGCGGTGAACAGCAGGTCCAGTTCGCGAGCGTCAGCCTGGCGCAGGAAGGTGTACAGCTCTTCGATCAGAGCGGCAACAGAAGTCTTCTCGTGCATGGACTGGTCAGGCAGCGGACCGAAGTCGGAACGCAGTGCTGCAACCATCCAGCCGGACAGGTACAGGTAGCGCTTGTTGGTGGTTTTCAGGTGCTTCTTGATGGAGATCAGCTTCTGCTGACCGATGAAGCCGTGCCAGCAACCCAGAGACTGAGTGTACACAGAGGAGTCGGCGTCGTACTCAGCCATGTCCTTGCGCATGATGTCTGCGGTGTACTGAGCGACTTCCAGACCGGTCTTGAAGCGGTTCTGAACACGCATACGAGCTACGTATTCCGGGTTGATGGCACTCCAGGAGCTGCCCATTTTCTCTTTCAGAGCGGCAACGGCCTTGATCTCATTTTGGTAAGCTGACATGGTCAATCCTTCACAGTTGGCGTTAGGTTCAGCACGATTTGTCGACCCATTGCTCCGCTGCTGCGGTTACTGCTCGGAAGGATATGAAAAGGGGAGACTGGCGATGCGCCAAAAGGAGAGGAGGTGACAGTCGTGCGAGCGCTAAGCCATCGGTAATGGCGTTTGCTTGCCGGCGTTAACTGTGCAGCTTAAATCGCTTCCCCGTCCCTCAGGACAACTTTCGTTCCAGTCGCCACCTCGTCAATCTGCCTTATGAGCGGTATAGACACATAACGAGCCGTTGGTATTGGCGCCGTTACGGAGGCCTCAGGGCCTCTGGCTAGCGGGAGCGTGGGCAATGATGGGACTTCGATTGGGATAAGTCAATGCCGTATGTAGTGTTTTTTGGCTGGCACTACAACGTGCAGTACGTGACGCATCAGTCAACGCGGTCAACTTTCAGGCGAATCGAGCCGCTGCTGCTGCGCTGTGTGCTGATGCGTCGTCCAACATCGCTATCGCGCCCTGAGGTTGCGTCGTCCAGCCCGCCAACGGTTACCCACTGGCCGAGCGGGGCGGTGACCACGGTGTCGGCCTGCTGTACATCGATGACGCCCTGACGACGGTTGTTCAGGCGGTTGTTGTTGGCACTGAGGGTGATGGTCGCCATGTCGCCGCTCAGCTGTACAGTGGCGTAAAAGCCCTGGGTTACGTCCTGGTATTGGGTTTGCTCAATGACCTGGCCGTAGACATTGGTGGTTCTGGTGGTGATGGGCACGCTTTGCCCACCCTGAATCAGTACCGGGTAGCCTTCGCTGGCCATAACCTGGCGAACGCCATCGTTGCTGCCATAGGTACGCCGGTTGATGATGCGTGCGCTGTTACCGTGATTGTCTGGGTTTCCGATGATGATCTCGGCTGGCCCAGTGTCGATACTGCCATCAACCCGGTAGCCACCGCTGCTGCCGCTGCTACTGCCGGAGTTGGCAACGCTGATCATCAGCCGGGAAGGCTGAGTGTCCAATTGGCCGACCAGCGCTTTGATTTCGTCAATGCGCTGCGGTTCTGCGCGTATCAGCAGCTGGTTGCCGTAGGCTGACACCCGCTCGTTGGATTGCAACATCGGCTGGATGGCGGGGATGATGTTTTCGGCCATGTTGTAGCCCAGCGGCACAATCTCGGTAGTCGGCGCGGCATTGGCCATCAGGGTGGCGATGGAGAGCGTCATCCAGCACAGTAGTTTGAGCATGCCTGACTTCACAGTAGAAACCTCCTCAGTGCCGGGTCGGTTTGGCTGCTTGCCCAGAGTTCATTGAAGCGATCACCCCAGCGTTTAGCTTGATCGGCGCTGTCGCGCCGCACGAAGCCGTCGCGCTGACGTGCCTTAGGTAGCATAAGAAATCCGCGGTCGTCGCTGATGACCTGTACATGGGCCTGGAGTGGCAGGTCAGGGTGCTGACGTCTTACCTGGCACAGGCTGGGAAAGCGATGGGCCAGCGCTAGCGGCGTATGGCCGGAGAGAAACTCCGGGTCAATGCTCTGCAGCAGAATGCGTATCTGGGCTTTCGGATTGCGGGCAATGAGTGCTTCGCAGGCGCCGATGAAATCGCGTCGCTTAAACAGCCAGGCGGCCTGCTCCGGGGCGAATACCAGCAGTTGCTGGCGACAAGCGGTTACCAGCTCGTTGAGCAGCGCCTGGGCGTTGCCCTCGTTGAGCGGGGTCAGCGCCGGGTCGTCTTCGGGGTAGCGCGTAGCCTGCTCGGAATCGGTGTCCGGGTTGAGGATGCTGAAGCGCCCGGGGGAGACAAACTCGATGTCGGCGAGCGAATGCTCCACCTGATCGCTGGCTTTCCAGCACATGTCCTGGTGATCAATCCCGGCGTCCAGGTAGACCTCAGAGCAGACGCTGAAGCCAAGACGCTGATAGAACGCAATGGCGTGGGTCTGGGCGCTGAGCAATAGCTCATCCATGCCCTGGGCCTGGGCGTGTTCGATAATGGCGCGCATCAATTGATCGCCCAGCCCGGCACCACGATGCTCTGGCAGGATGGCGATACGCCCTATGTGACCGTCGCTGAGCAACCGGCCGGTGCCGACCGGCTGCTCGGCTCGATACAGGAGAAAGTGGGTGGCTGTTTCATCCAGCGCGTCCCACTCCAGGTCCTCGGGAACCTGTTGTTCGTCAATGAATACCCGCTGACGTATGTCGCGCAGGGCCTTGCCTGTGCGCCAGTCAGCAGTGGTAACAAAGACGTCATTCATCCTGTCTCTCCATCAACAAAAAACCTTTGGCCACCAGTTGCTCCAGCAGTTGCTGGGCGTCTTCTTCCTGCGTCCAGCCAAGCAGCAGCTCGGCTGGCAGATAGCGCTGATTACAGATTAGCTGAACCAGCGGCAGCAGGGCCGGACCCACAGCGCAATGCTCGCCATTGGCAAACAACCGCAAGCTACCGTCGGCCGCCTCCCAGTAGGCCAGTCGCACCGCCGGGTTGGTTTCAAGGCCAATGCCGGCACTCAGCGACTCTGCCAAGGGCTCGGGCTCTCCGGCGTAGGCTTGCGCCAGCTCCGGATACTTGGCTTCGGTCATATGGCGGCCGAACCAGGTTGCCAATGCCTCTTTGTCTGAGACCAGGCGCAGAACGCTTTGTTGCAGACGATCGATCGCTGCGGGATCAATGGCCGCAGGGTCCGACGGACGGTTGAGACCGGCATCGCCGTAACGCTGATCGTCACTCAGGTGATGGGCCAGATAGTCGGTGAAGTGCACCAGAATCTCGGCGTGGCTGGGGGCGCGAAAGCCAATGGAGTAGGTCATGCAGTCGGTCTCGGCGACACCGTCGTGGGCAACGCCCGGTGGGATATACAGCATGTCGCCGGGTTCCAGCACCCATTCATCCTGGCAGTCGAAGTCAGCCAGGATGCGCAGGTCCGGGTTGTCCAGCAGTTGGCTGTCTTCGCTGCACTGCTGGCCGATGCGCCAGCGGCGTTTGCCGTGGCCCTGCAGCAGAAACACATCGTAGTTGTCATAGTGCGGACCAACGCCGCCGCCGGGTGTGGCATAGCTGATCATGACGTCATCCACGCGCCAGCTGGGCAGAAAGCGGAATTGAGCCAGCAGGTCGGCGACTTCCGGTACAAACTGATCGACCGCCTGCACCAGCAGCGTCCAGTCCCGCTCGGGGAGTTGCTGATAGGTGTCGTCCGGAAACGGCCCCTGGCGCAGCTCCCACGGGTGTGAACCCTGTTTGAGGATGATGCGCGACTCGACTTCTTCTTCAAGCGACAGGCCCGCCAGCTCGTTGGGCTCAATTGGGCTTTCAAAGCCGGGAATGGCCTGACGAATCAGCAGCGGCTTGCGCTGCCAGTACTCGGCGAGGAAGCGGTCGACGCCGATATCACCAAACAGCGAGTCGAATTCAATGGTCATCTTTCTGGCTCCAGAATGGACAGCGCCCGGTAAATCCGGGCGCTGTGGGGCAGGGTGGCGGCGTGGCCGGCGCGGATCAGATACGCTCGGCCTGGGCTACTGCGTTACCAATATAGCTGGCCGGGGTCAGGGCTTTGAGTTCGGCCTTGGCATCATCCGGAATCTCCAGGCTGTCAACAAAGGCCAGCAGCGCGTCCGGTGTGATGCCCTTGCCGCGTGTCAGCTCCTTGAGCTTCTCGTAGGGGTTGGCCACACCGAAGCGGCGCATAACGGTTTGAATCGGCTCTGCCAGTACTTCCCAGCAGTTGTTCAGATCCTCGGCCAGGCGCGCGGCGTTCAGCTCCAACTTGCCGATGCCCTTGAGCGAGGCTTCGTAGGCGATGACGCTATGGGCAAAGCCAACACCCAGGTTGCGCAACACGGTGGAGTCGGTCAGGTCACGCTGCCAGCGGGAGATCGGCAGTTTGCTGGCCAGGTGCTGCATGATCGCATTGGCGATGCCCAGGTTGCCTTCGGAGTTTTCGAAGTCAATCGGGTTGACCTTATGCGGCATGGTCGAGGAGCCGATTTCACCCGCAACAGTCTTCTGTTTGAAGTAGCCGAGGGAGATATAGGCCCAGATATCGCGATCAAAGTCGATCAGAATGGTGTTGAAGCGCGCGACGGCGTCGAACAGCTCGGCGATGTAGTCGTGCGGCTCGATCTGGGTGGTATACGGGTTGAACTGCAGGCCCAGGGTCTTCTCGATGAACTGCTTGGCGTTGGCCTCCCAGTCGACTGCCGGGTAGGCGGACAGGTGGGCGTTGTAGTTGCCGACCGCGCCGTTGATCTTGCCCAGCAGCGGGATGCTCTCGACCTGCGCAATCTGGCGCTCCAGGCGGTACACCACGTTGGCCAGTTCCTTGCCGAGCGTGGTCGGGGAGGCCGGTTGACCATGGGTGCGCGAGAGCATGGGTACGTTGGCGTACTGCTTGGCGAGCGCACGGATGGCGTTGGCTACCTGGCGCATCAGCGGCAGGATGACCTCATCGCGGCCGCTGCGCAGCATCAGCGCGTGGGACAGGTTGTTGATGTCCTCGGAGGTGCAGGCAAAGTGGATGAACTCGCTGACCTGCTTGAGCTCGTCGAGCTGTTCGGCCTGCTCCTTGAGCAGATATTCGACCGCCTTGACGTCGTGATTGGTGGTGCGCTCGATTTCCTTGATTCGCTCGGCGTGTGCCAGGTCAAAGTCCTCGGCCAGGCGGTCGAGGATGGCATTGGCAGCGTCGGAGAACGGTGCAACTTCACTGATGCCCGGGTGCGCGGCCAGGCACTGCAGCCAGCGAACCTCTACCTGAACGCGGAAACGGATCAGGCCGTATTCGCTGAAAATAGGGCGCAGAGCGGCGGTTTTGCTGCCATAGCGGCCATCAACCGGGGATACGGCGGTCAGGGAAGTCAGTTGCATAGTTCTCTCGTCACGGGCTGGCGGAAAAGGGCCAAATCATACACCAGCGCGCGGCGTTTTGCCCGGCTTTGCCGGCAGATACAGGCTGAGCAGACTGGCGGCGAAAATCAGCCCGGCGCCCAGCCAGGAAGACCAGCCCGGCAACTCGTCCCACAAGATCCAGGCGAAGGCACCGGAAAAGACAATCGCCAGATAGCTTAAGGGGCCGATTTTGCCGGGAGGAGCCAGCGCGTAGGCGCGCGACATGACCAATTGGCTGGTCGTGGCGACAATGCCGATCGCGGTCAGCAGACCGAGTTGTTGCAGGGTCAGCGGCTGATAGGCCCATAGCAGCGGAATGGCCGATAGCAGCGTCGAGAAGCTCGCAAAGTAGAACACGATGCGGGTCGCCGGCTCACTGTCGCTCATGGCGCGAATGGAGACGAAGGCGCAGGCTGCCAGTAGGCTGGCGGCTACCCCGGCAAGGGCTTTCGGGTCAAACAGGGCGCCGGTGGGTTTGGCAACCAGAATAACGCCAACAAAGCCGATGGCGACCGATAGCATCATGCGCCCGGTCAGGCTTTCTTTCAGCCACCACCAGGCCAGCACGGGGGTGAACACGGGCGCGGCGTAGGTAAACACCATGGCATCGGCCAGTGGCAGGTGGGCGATGGCGTAGAAAAAGCAGTACATCGCGCCCAGGCCGTAGAAGGTACGAAGAAAGTGGCTGCCCAGGCGCTGGGTGCGGAACGGGGCAAAGCCGCGAATCAGCATCAGCGGCAGAAAGTAGAAAACACCGATCAGATTGCGGGCAAACACGACGGTCTCGTTATTAACGCCGGTCGAGACCTCGCGAATGAGCACGCCCATGATGGCGAACAGCAGTCCGGAAAGGGCTAGCAGCAGTGCGCCGCGGCGTGGCTGGTCGAGGCGGACGCTCTCAACCACGCAGCACCGCGCGCGTGGCGTCCAGTAGCTTGCGACGCTGCAGCAGTAGTTGCCAGCGATGACCACCCAGCTGTCGCCACAGCGTGGCGGAGCGGATGCCGGCCAGCAGTAGCGTGCGTACCCGATTGGCAACTTCCGGCTGCTGCAGGTAGCGCATGTCGCCATGCACCTGGATACGCAGGCGCAGGGTGCTGATGGTGTCTTGATAGGTGCTGCCAAGTGAGGCCATGACGTTGTCGTGCAATAGGCCGAAATGCTCGACTTGATGCTCGGCCTGGGCGATACGTTGGCCTAGTACCTGCAGCATGTCGTCGCGCTTGGCCAGTTGGCGTTGCAGGGTCAGCAGGTTCATAACGTAGCGCAGAGCGTCGCGCTGCAACGCGCCAGTATCACGCTCCAGCATGGCTTCAAGGGCCTGCAGGCCGCGGCGGATCTGGTGATGGCTGCCACCGTAAACGTCCAGCACACGGTCGGGTGAGCGGTTCAGGATGCTCGCAACCAGACAGCTGGTCGGCCCTTCGCTTAGCTTGCCGCTGCGCGCCAGTTGGTCCACCTGTATGCCGGCTTCAAAGGTGGCGCCCAGGGCGATGACCTGATCGGTAAGCTGGCTCACGCGGCAGCCTCGCTGGCAATGGCGGTTTCAATCACGCCGCCGCCCAGGCACACGTCGCCTTGATACAGCACCAGAGACTGCCCCGGCGTTACCGCGCGCTGCGGTTCGTCAAAACGAACCAGGTAACCAGTGGCGGTCTTTTCCAGGGTGCAGGCCTGGTCCGCCTGACGGTAGCGGACCTTGGCGGTCAGTTGTACGGGCTCGGTTACGTCAAGTTCATTGACCCAGTAGATCGACGAGCAGGTAAGGGCATCGGAGAACAGCCAGGGGTGGTTGTTGCCCTGGCCGACGACCAGCACGTTGCGCGTCAGATCCTTTTTAAGCACATACCAAGGGTCGTCACTGGCGCCTTGCAGGCCGCCGATACCCAGGCCCTGGCGTTGGCCGATGGTGTGATACATCAGGCCAACGTGGCGGCCGATGACGGTGCCGTCGGTGGTTTCGATATCACCGGGTTGGGCTGGCAAATACTGCTTGAGAAAGTCGCTGAAGCGGCGCTCGCCAATAAAGCAGATGCCGGTAGAGTCTTTCTTGCGTGCGGTAGCCAGCTCGTAGCGTTCAGCAATTTTGCGGACTTCCGGTTTTTCCAGCTCGCCGACCGGGAATAGCGTGCGCGCAATCTGCTCGGCGCCAACGGCGTGCAGGAAGTAGCTCTGGTCCTTGTTATTGTCGATGCCGCGCAGCAGCACGGTTTGCCCGTCGCGCTCGGCACGGCGAACATAATGACCAGTGGCGATCAGGTCTGCGCCCAGGCTCAGGGCATAGTCCAGAAACGCCTTGAACTTGATCTCGCGGTTACAGAGGATGTCCGGATTGGGCGTGCGGCCAGCCTTGTATTCTTCGAGAAAGTGCTCGAAGACATTGTCCCAGTATTCGGCGGCAAAATTGGCTGTGTGCAGCTTGATGCCCAGTCGGTCACTCACGGCCTGCGCGTCGGCCAGGTCTTCCTTGGCGGTGCAGTATTCGGTGCCGTCGTCTTCATCCCAGTTCTTCATGAACAGGCCTTCAACCTGATAGCCCTGTTCCAGCAGCAGGGCTGCAGAGACAGAGGAGTCGACGCCGCCGGACATGCCGACGATGACGCGAATTTCGGAGTTGGGCGTGGTGGTCTGGGTAGACATGTCAGCGAATCAGATCCAGTGAGTAGTGCGGTTTGTTCAAGTAATCCCGAATGCAGTCGGCGACCAGGTAGCTGCGCAGCTGTGCTTGATTGTCGACAATCTCGTCCAGTGTCATCCAGCGGGCCCGGATAATACCTTCGTCCAGCGGCCGCTCGCTGTCATGGCTGTTAGGCTTGGCGCTAAAGCAGACGCGCTGATAGGTTTCACCGTTGGCGGCCTGGAAAAGATAGATGCCGATTACTGCCTGAAGCTCGACATGCCAGCCCGTTTCCTCAAGGGTTTCTCGGGTGGCTGCCTGCAATAGGGTTTCATTGGCTTCGAGATGGCCGGCTGGTTGATTTAGCACAATACGTCCGTCACGTTTTTCTTCGACCATCAGAAAGCGTGACTGATGCTCGACGATGGTGGCGACGGTGACGTGGGGTAAAAAGCGCATCGCGGCTCCTCGACAGGTGCGATAGGGTAGCGCAAAGCGTCCGAACGGTGAAGCTGGCTTTGGTAAAGCCGAAGAAAGCGACTAGGATGCTGAATGGCTGTGTGTGTAGTGCTGGTTGTAGTGTTACTACATATTTTTTGTGAATCACCCTTAATTGCCCCGATAAATTGGGTGATCCGCGGTGGTGCGGTGAAGTTGTAGACAAAAGTGCGTGACAATCTGTAGGAAAACTACAACAATAACGCCGCTGAAAATCCGTATTCAATGGCGCGCCGAGGGTTATCCGCCCACGTCGCTGTCAGTGCAACGACAACACAAACGGAGTCAAAGATGGGATACCAAAAGATCCAGGTGCCGGCCAGCGGCGACAAAATTACCGTTAATGCCGACCTTTCCCTGAACGTTCCTGATAACCCGATCATTCCCTTTATCGAGGGTGACGGAATCGGTTACGACATTTCCCCGGTCATGATCAAAGTCGTCGACGCGGCTATCGAGAAGGCCTACGCCGGTAAGCGCAAGATTTCCTGGATGGAAGTCTATGCCGGTGAGAAAGCCACCCAGGTTTACGATCAGGACACCTGGCTGCCGGCTGAAACGCTGGATGCCGTTAAAGAGTATGTTGTTTCTATCAAGGGCCCGCTGACTACTCCGGTAGGTGGTGGCATCCGTTCCCTGAACGTTGCTCTGCGTCAGGAGCTGGACCTGTATGTTTGTCAGCGTCCGGTTCGCTGGTTCGAAGGCGTGCCGAGCCCGGTCAAGAAGCCGGGTGATGTCGACATGGTCATCTTCCGCGAGAACTCCGAAGACATCTACGCCGGTGTTGAGTGGAAAGCCGGTACCCCGGAAGCCGAGAAGGTCATCAAGTTCCTGACCGAAGAAATGGGCGTCAAGAAGATCCGTTTCACCGACATGTGCGGTATCGGTATCAAGCCGGTTTCCGAAGCTGGCACCAAGCGTCTGGTTCGCCAGGCTCTGCAATACACTGTCGACAATGACCGTGACTCCCTGACCCTGGTGCACAAGGGCAACATCATGAAGTTCACCGAAGGTGCCTTCAAAGATTGGGGTTACGAAGTAGCGCGCGACGAGTTTGGTGCCGAGCTGCTGGATGGTGGCCCGTGGATGCAGTTCAAGAACCCGAACACCGGCAAGAACGTTGTGGTCAAGGACGTCATTGCTGACGCCATGCTGCAACAGATCCTGCTGCGTCCGGCCGAGTACGACGTAATCGCTACCCTGAACCTGAACGGTGACTACCTGTCCGACGCCCTGGCTGCTGAAGTTGGTGGTATTGGTATTGCTCCGGGCGCCAACCTGTCTGACTCGGTTGCCATGTTCGAAGCGACCCATGGTACTGCGCCGAAGTACGCTGGCCAGGACAAGGTCAACCCGGGTTCTGTGATCCTGTCTGCTGAAATGATGCTCCGCCACATGGGCTGGGTTGAAGCGGCTGACCTGATCATCAAGGGTGTGAACGGTGCTATCGCCAACAAGACGGTCACTTATGACTTTGAGCGTCTGATGGACGGTGCAACCCTGCGCAAGTGCTCCGAGTTTGGCGACGACGTTATCGGCGCCATGTAAGCTCTGGCGGGCCGGCATGCGGCCCGCCTCGGCACTGCAAACAAGAAAGCCGGCAATCGCCGGCTTTTTTGTTTCTGACGAAGCTGTTACGCGCGCAAACTATTGGTGTGCATAGCTGGCAGCCGCGCCTTCAACTTCGTCCTCTTTCTTGCTAGCGTGTTCGCTGGCAGACTGGATATTGATGGCGTGCAGGCCCTTGGGGCCTTGGATGATGTCGAATTGAACCGGTTGCCCGGCCTTGAGCGTTTTATAGCCGTCCATCTGGATAGCTGAATAGTGCGCAAAGAGGTCCTCGTCCCGGCCGTTGGCTACGATGAATCCATAACCTTTGGCATTGTTGAACCATTTGACCTTACCGTTCTCCATACTGCATCCCTCTGATAGCCTGTCACTTCATGTGAGTGTCCGCGCTGATAGCTGACCGGAATATCACCGGGCATGTAAATGGTGACTGGTCAGTCGCGCACCTCTACACTTTTAACAACGATTCAGAGCAAGTCAAGCTAGGCCCGGAAATCCTGTGTACCAGTGCGCAGTTTTGCGATAAGCGGTGCAGGTGACCAGCCCCCAACCAGTGAAGCAGCAGATGTTTTCAATGACGGATTTTCAACTAACCTTACAGCAGGGACCGGTGGATCCTGAGCACGATGATGATCACGGCCTCGCGGTCGAGACCAGCAAACCCGAGCTCAAGCCGCCGTCTCGCTACAAGGTCATCATGCTCAATGACGACTACACCCCAATGGACTTTGTCGTAGAGGTGCTTGAGCGTTTTTTCTCCCACAATCGGGAAAGCGCCACACAGATTATGCTGAAGGTGCATACTGAGGGCAGGGCGGTTTGCGGTATCTATACCCGTGACATTGCCGAGACCAAGGCAGCAGAAGTGAATGACTACGCGAGGGAATGCCAGCACCCGTTGATGTGTCAGATTGAACGGGAAGCGTAACAAGGCGATTTGCATCGCATACGAGGTGGCAACATGCTCAACAGAGATCTCGAAATCACCCTGAATCTGGCGTTCAAGGAAGCGCGCAACAAACGGCATGAGTTCATGACCGTCGAACACCTGTTGCTGGCACTGCTGGACAACCAGGCGGCGGTGGATGTGCTTAACGCCTGTGGCGCGGATCTGGAACGTTTACGCCGCGAACTGACTGAATTTATCGACTCCACCACGCCGCTGATTCCCAAGCAGGATCAGGAGCGTGAGACTCAACCGACGCTGGGCTTTCAGCGCGTACTGCAGCGCGCAGTGTTCCATGTCCAAAGCTCGGGCAAGGGCGAAGTCAGCGGGGCCAACGTGCTGGTCGCGATCTTCAGCGAGCAGGAGAGCCAAGCGGTTTTCTTCCTCAAGCAGCAGCAGATTGCCCGTATTGATATCGTCAATTTCATCTCCCATGGCATTTCTAAGGTCCAGGGCGACGCCGAGCAGCTCGGTGATGAGCAAGACAGCGTCGAAGAAGAGGGCGCCGAGGGCGCGACTGCCAGCAACCCGCTGGAGTCCTACGCCAGCAATTTGAACGAGCAGGCACGCAAGGGGCGGATTGACCCGCTGGTAGGGCGCGCCTCTGAGGTCGAACGTGTGGCGCAGATTCTGATGCGCCGGCGCAAGAACAACCCGCTGTTGGTGGGTGAGGCTGGCGTGGGTAAGACCGCCATCGCCGAAGGGCTGGCCAAGCGCATCGTTGATGGTGAGGTGCCGGACACGCTGTCTGAGGCGGTGGTGTATTCGCTTGATCTGGGGGCGCTGCTGGCCGGGACCAAGTACCGCGGTGACTTCGAGAAGCGCTTCAAGGCGCTGCTTAAGGCACTGAAAAAGCGCCCGCAGGCCATCCTGTTTATCGACGAGATTCACACTATCATTGGTGCGGGTGCGGCCTCCGGCGGGGTGATGGATGCGTCCAACCTGCTCAAGCCGCTGCTGTCTTCCGGCGAGATCCGTTGCATTGGCTCCACCACCTTTCAGGAATTTCGCGGTATTTTCGAGAAGGATCGCGCACTGGCACGTCGCTTCCAGAAAGTCGACGTGGTTGAGCCGTCCGTCAGCGACACCATCCAGATTCTCAAGGGGTTGAAGAGCCGCTTTGAGGAGCACCATGGCATTCGCTACACCGATGAGGCGCTCAAGGTGGCTGCGGAGCTGGCTAGCCGTTATATCAATGACCGTCACATGCCCGACAAGGCGATTGATGTGATTGATGAGGCCGGCGCCTATCAGCGGCTGCAGTTGCCGGAGAACCGTCCGGAATACATCGATGTGGCCGAAGTGGAAGCCATTGTCGCCAAGATTGCGCGCATCCCGCCCAAGCATGTTTCCTCCAGCGACAAGGAGCTGCTGAAGAACCTGGAGCGCGACCTCAAGCTGGTGGTCTTTGGTCAGGACGGGGCCATCGAGGCGCTGTCAACGGCGATCAAGCTGTCGCGCGCCGGGCTCAAGTCGGCCGACAAGCCGGTTGGTTCATTCCTGTTCGCCGGCCCCACCGGTGTAGGTAAGACCGAGGTTACGCGGCAACTGGCCAAGAGCTTGGGTGTCGAGCTGCTGCGCTTTGACATGTCCGAGTACATGGAGCGACACACGGTGTCTCGCCTGATTGGCGCACCCCCTGGGTATGTTGGTTTTGACCAGGGTGGTTTGCTGACCGAGGCCGTGACCAAGAGCCCGCACTGTGTGCTGTTGCTGGATGAAATCGAGAAGGCGCACCCGGAAGTGTTCAACCTGCTGCTGCAGGTGATGGATCACGGTACATTGACCGACAACAACGGCCGCAAGGCGGATTTCCGCAACGTGATCATTGTGATGACCACCAATGCGGGTGCCGAAACCATGACGCGTGC
>CERX01011320.1_pt1 | contig 13396 bp, 14 predicted proteins | sample 350251 | NCBI WGS metagenome assembly CERX01 (sample SAMEA2621044, study PRJEB7988) | marine metagenome | biome: marine biome (ENVO:00000447); feature: deep chlorophyll maximum layer (ENVO:xxxxxxxx); material: "saline water (ENVO:00002010), including plankton (ENVO:xxxxxxxx)" | depth 50 m
ATTTAAAAAGCCTCTCAGGAGATTAAAAGAATATACTGAAATATTTAATATGTTAATAAGTGGTGAAAAACTATTTTATGAAGGTGAAATTTATAAGCTGACTCAAGGATTCTCATTAAGATACGATAGGCCGCGTGATCATGTGCCTGTTTGGATCGCTTCATTAACACCAAAATCACTTGAACAATCAGGTGAAATCGCTGATGGAATTATGCCGGTACATTGGCCAAGCTCTCGTATGTTTGAATTAAAAGAACAAATGAATGTAGGAGCAAAGAAAATTGATAGAGATGTTAATGAAATAGTCGTTGCTCCACATAGCCATCTATTTATTCTTGATGGTAATAATGATGATGCGATCTGGGACGAGGCAAGAAAACCACTAGAAATGTATATTAATAGAATGGGTAATTTTTATCATGAAATGATGACAAGAACGGGATGGGAAAAAGAAGTTGCTGAATCACAAAAAGCATTTGCCGACAAAGATATGGATAAGGCAATTCAAGCAATTTCAAATGATATGGTTGAAGAAATTCAAGTTATTGGTACTGTTGAGCAAATCAGAGATCGATTACAAGAAAGATCAAAAAATGGTGCTGATGTACAAATTATATACATGCCAAAAGGAGAACCAAAAGAAGCCGGTAAATTACTTGAAAAATTAATTAGCTAAAACTATTTTGGTAATTTAACTAGTGCAAAACCGGGAGTAGTTGATGTGCCGTCTTGTCTAAAAACATCAACTTCAAGTTTAAGTATTTTTTCATCTGCTTCATTTGTTATTTTTTCAATAACTTTTAATGTAGTTGACAAGGTATCATTTTTTTGATTAATAGCTGTGTATCTACAAGACACTTGCATAACTTCAATTTCATCACCTAGCCAATCTCGGATTGCATTATGGATATATGAAAATCGCATTTGACCCATTCCAAACATGCCTTCAGGATTTTCAGCGGCAATAGCGACTTGATCATCCATATGAACTAAATAAAATTCATCATTTGCAGCAGCGAACCGGTTCCATTCCATTGGTCCCGTAACTCGCTCCCATTTTGGAGAGATATCTCCTACTTCAAAATCATTAAAATGGTTTTTCATTTAATACCTTACCCCTGTAGAAAATCGTGTTCTAACAAGCTCTTTATCTTGATTAATCCATTCTGATTCATTAATGACAAACAAAGTTTGGCCGAGTCTCGTTTTAGTTAATTTATATTCACTGACTCTACTTCGTTCAGTAATAATGTCGCCTATGTAAATCTGAACACCATAAACATCATTTGTACCTCCTGCCATACTTCTTAAATGAGGTATTAAGCCAATATCAAGCCCACCATTTGATTCATCAGCTTTGACTGGCCATGCAAACGGATTAAACTCTCTTGGAGCAATAATTTTACCCCATTTGGTTTTTTTTGCATAATTTTGATTAACAAAAATTTCTGGAGGATTTTCAGGCCAGTATACTCCTATAGCCCATCTTCTTATATCTGAAAAATCAACAGGGAATGAAACTCTTTTACGGTACCATTCACCCTTGGCTTTGTCTAAGGAATTAATAGCCTTCGCTATGTCATCTTTGTTCATCTAAACTCTCTTTATAAATTTAGTTATGATATATTATATTTTAGCACAAAATAGGAATGTTTATGAAATATGAGACGATCTCAATTGAGAGACATGATCGCGTCTTACTGGCATCATGGAATCGCCCAGAGAAACTTAATGCGTTTAATGGTTTATTTTTTAAAGAATGGATCGAACTTCTTGATGCGGTCAATAAAGATAATACTATTGGTGTAATAGTATGTACTGGAAAAGGTAAGGCTTTTAGCTCCGGTGCAGATGTTGGTGAATTTGCATCAGCTTCTAAAGGCGACAAAACAGTGAAGGAATATTGGGAGAAATATCAACCTGTTGCTTTTGAAGCAAAAAGGATGATATCAAGTAAGCCAATTATTGGCGCAATTAATGGTTTAGCACTCGGAGCAGGTTTAACTTGTACTTTTTGGTTTGATTTTAATTTAGCATCTACAGAAGCAAAGTTTTCAATGAGATTTTCAAAACTAGGACTAACTCCTGAACTTGATAGTTCATGGTTATTGCCTAAGCTAATTGGCTTACAAAGAGCAAAGGAAATGATGCTTACAGGAAAGATATATAATGCAAATGAAGCTTTAGATTTTGGATTAATTGCAAAAATATATGAACCTCATAATCTTGTTGATGAAGCAATTAAAACTGCACAATCAATAGCTGATAATCCTTCTAATACTTTGCGTACAATAAAAGAAATGGTTTTTGAAGATATAACATCAACATCATTTGACCAAGTTGCACAAAGATCAATAGATAATTTTGCCCATGCAAGAAAATCAGATGAACATAGAGAAGCATTGCTGGCTCTTCAAGAAAAAAGAAAACCAAAATTTCACGATATTGAGCATATGAAAAAAATTATTAAAAAGAATAAAAAATAAAAATGAACGAAGAATATAAAATATGCCCCCGATGTCAGATTGAAATAAATGCAGATTCAAGAATTTGCAGAAAATGTTTTTTTAATCTACGTGATATAGAAATAAAAACAAGAGTTTCTGATGTACAAAATAAAACGTTTGTTGATAAAGCTACAAGACTAAAAATTCAATCTAATTTTCTTCGTAAAAGATTCTTTTTTTTATTAGCAATTTCAGTATATATGTTCATTTTTATATTTGGTAATGTATTATATGTTAACAAATATCGAGTTGTACCCCCTCTTCCGATAAGCAGCAATGCATTTGAAGTAATAAATACCGGAGAATCATGGCCAAGTGAATATGGTCAATCAACTGGTATGAGAAATCTTAATCAAGCATTTAATTTAAATGGTATGGTTTTGTGGGAACATCAAATGGAAGTTCCACAACTTTTTAATATACAAGGATTATCAACAAATATTATTGGTAATAAGAATTTTATTATATACGCACTCGTTAATGGTGAACTTAATGCAATTTCAAAAGAAACAGGTCAATTAGCATGGTCCAAAAAAATTCCTGGATTATTAGATAGCACCCCCATAATTATTGAGAGTAAATTGTATTTTCCTCAACGTGATGGAATCATCAATGCAATTGATATTGCAACAGGTCAAACAATTTGGCAGACAAAAACTTCTGATGTATTTTTAACTGGTATTAGCATAGTAGAAGGAATGATATACGCAAATTCATTAGATAAAGTTTATTTTTTTGACGCCAATAATGGTGATTTAATTTGGTCTAAAAAAATACAAAATCTTAAAGAGTTTCCAGCAACTGCTGTTTCAGCTAATGATGAAATACTTATTATTTCCACTTCGAGTCTTGTAATTCACCTAGATCGAAAAACTGGCGAAGTACTGCATAAGCATAGAACAAGTTGGGTAGAGCATACCTATACTGAAGGAGAAAATTTTTATGTTTTTAGTAAGAATGAGGTAGGTTCTGTCAGTAAGGATGCAAGAGGTTATTGGTGGGATAAAGTTCCGACTCTTCGATTTGTATGGGGGCAACTGATGGCCTGGAATATGGCACCTTTAATTCCTAGAGATGAGAACAATTGGATAACTGCTTTAGGAAAAGGGAGTTTTAGGCGAAATATAACGCATTTAAAAATACCTGCCATTAATCAAGATAGTATTTTTACTGCGCATTATGACGGGTCAATAAAGTCAATTGACAAAAAAACAGGAGTATACAACTGGCAAGTTGATTATGAAAATAGCATCACTGATCCAATTATCACTCAATCTGGTTTAATTATTGGTATTGGTAATGATTTAGTCACTCTTGATGCCAATACTGGAAAAGAAGTGAATCGCATAGGAATAAACCGAGGTAAGCTTAACCAAATTGCAATCATTGATAATGAATTAATAGCAGTGATTGACGATCAATTAATAATTAATATTTATTAGTTTACTGAGTTTCTATAGATGCTGAACCACTTAAAACAATTTTATCTTCTTGGTTAGACGTATGAATTGATAGTTCAATAAATCTACTTTCAGCATTACTATCAATTTTATCAATGACAATTTTAGTAGTTAATGTGTCGCCAGGCCAAATAATATTTTGAAATCTAACACCAAATTTCTTGATAGTTATATTATCAAAAAGCTTAGTTAACAATTTGCCAGTTAAAGCCATCCCTAGCATACCGTGAGCAAAAGTTGATGGATATCCAGCTATTTCTGTTGCAAATGGTTCATCTGTATGCAAAGGATTAAAGTCACCAGATGCACCTGCATATTGTACAATTTGTGTACGTGTCAAATTCTCTACAACAACTTCAGTAAATTCTTGTCCAACTTCTAAGCTATTAATAGACTTGTTCATGATCATTTTTTCCCGTCTTCCTCTTTTACAACTTTTTCTGTTACCACAGTAACCTTTCTTGCTGTAACGACTAATTCATCATTTTGATTAAAAAATTGAGTACTATATTCAGTAAAGATAAGTTTGCCTCCTTTTTTACCTTCTCGTTCCCATGATTTTAATTCGCCATCTTCCCAGTGGAGTACGTCGCCACTATATACAGGCATATGATATTCAAAATGTTGTTCAGCATGTAAGCCAGTGCCACCTTTTGACTGACTTTTCTTTTTTTGATTATCATTTTTTTTAGATTCAGTAATTTTTTGCCGCGGTGTGCCAGGCCATTTTTTATCTGGATTAGGTCTCAATCTGTAAGTTGAGTCGAACTGATGATATGCCTCAACAAAAGTCAATGGAGCAATGGTTCCTTGAAGACCTTTTGATTTAGCATATTCTCCATCATAATAAATTGGATTCTCATCATTGATAGATCTTGCAAAAAAAAGAATTTGACTTGCATCTATTGGAAATATATTTTTTTTCGACATAATTACAAATTCACTAATATTCAATAACAAGAACTAAACTATCAGAAATTGTAATGAATTGCGATAGGAAAATAAATCAGTGTTTTATAATAAATTTTTGATTTTTTTTGCAATAGCTAAACTCGCGGTCAAACCTGGAGACTCAATGCCTCCTAAATGAATATATTGTTTGTCCTGCCAAATCAAAAAATCAGCATATTGATTATTTTTGGTCTGCAGTCTAGAACGATAGCCAACATGAGCAGGTACAATATCTTCAATATTTAATTTAGGCAGAATACTTTTCCCAGCAATATAAAACTGTTGAGACTTTTTACCATTATTAATATAATCCATTTCATTATCATTATCCAACCATTCAGCATCTGGACCTAATTTAAGATCGCCATCCAAAGTTTTTGTTAAATGAATACCTAAGCCACCTGAAGCATTAATGTGGTCTTGCATTTTCTCTCGATTAATTGGCACAGGGTAAACTAAATTATCAATCGCATGATTGATTTTATTATTTATAATATCAAAATAAATACCTCTATTTACACGTTGTCTTAGTATTGGCACATTAGGATCATCTCCATCAATTTGATACCCCGCCATTGCAGCAATTTCAGGTGCACCATGACCAGCTGTATTGATAATCAAATTCGTAGTAATCTCATCCTCAGAGCTATCATAATTGTTGATTTGAATTTTAAAATTATCTTTATATTTTTGAATATTAATAGGGATCGTATTATATGAAAAAAATGTTCCATTTTGTTTAGCAAAATATTCTAATGATTTCAAAAAATTGACAGAATCTAGAATTCCAGTATCCTCAGAAAAAAAACCATCCTCAATAGCGATGTTTTTTCTATACTGATTCAATTCATTAAGTGTCAACCTTCTAACTGTAGCTCCACTTTCAGATGCTAAATGCCATGCATCTTCAAGATTATTTAGATCACCTTGATTGATTGAATTGACAATCTTTCCTACACGCTTATGTCTTATTTGATATCTATTACACCATTCATACAGAAGTTTATTTCCTTCTAAACACAACAAATGTTTATTGGAATTAATAGGATAATAGATACCTGCATGAATAACTTCACTGTTATGGCTTGATGACTCTAAGCCAAAATTTGAATTCTTTTCAATAATTAATGTTCGTTGATTATCAGAAATACTTGCTGCAATTGCAAGTCCAACTACACCTGCGCCAATTATAACAACATCAAAATCAGATTCCAAATCAACTCCTCTTTTCTATATAATAAGTTAATTATATGCTTGATTGGTAATTCAAAAAATTAACTTCAAATAAAGAAAAAATTATAATGAATGAAATTTTTAATCTAACTAAAGAATGTTTAGAAAAATGGTCTCAGGATCCGCAATCTAAAAATAAACCTGCATTTACATTCATTGATGACACAAGTAGTCAAACATGGAGTTATGAAGAATTATGGAATATTTTAAATGTGTATGCGATTAATTTGAACAAAGTTATCAAAAGTACAAATTCTAAAATATTAATTCGCATGCCGCATTCAGCTGAATATGCTTTTTGCTTCTTTGCATCGATTTTAGCTGACAAAATACCAATTCCTGCTTCTCCAGAACTATCTGATCAAGAGATCAATTTTCTGTTAGAAGACAGTGAAGCAAAAGCAATTATTACGACAGAAACGAAGATTACATATGAGGGAAATTACAATTTAATATCTCCTGAACAATTAAATCAATCAATTCTAAAAAAAGAGACATTCTCAAGTAAAGCAACTGCTAATGAACCAGCATTCATGGTTTATACATCAGGGACAACATCTAAGCCAAAAGGTGTTTTGCATGCTCACAGAACAATAATTGGCCGAAAACTCATGAAAGAAGGATGGGAGCATTATCAAGCTGATGATAATGTCTTTCATGCTGGAACATTGAACTGGACATTTACACTAGGTGTTGGATTGATGGATGTATGGCTTGCAGGTGGACATGCTCACTTATACAACGGCTCAAAAGAACCAAATAAATGGGTTGAAATGATTGAGCGGCATCATATTTCCATATTTGTAGCAGTGCCAACAATCTATAGACAAATTTTAAAATATGTAGAAATTAGTAAAAAAAGTTTAAGTTCATTGAGATATGGACTTTGTTCTGGTGAACCACTTCCGAAAGAAGTATTAAAAGAATGGCAAGCAAAAGTAGGAACAGACTTATATGAAGCATTAGGTATGACTGAGCTGTCAACATATATTTCCACACATAAAAATATAGCAATCAAGGCTGGTTCCCCAGGCAAACCACAACCAGGTCGTAAAATTGTTATTCTCCCTGAAGAAAATGGAACTGTTCCTTTGCAAGTCAATGAGGTTGGATTATTAGCTTCACATAAATCTGACCATGGACTAATGTTAGGTTATTGGAAAAGACCAGAAGAAGAAAAGGAAGTTTTTAGAGGAGATTGGTTTATTGGTGGAGACACAGCTTCGATTGATGAAGATGGTTATATTTGGTTTCATGGCAGAAGTGATGAAATAATTAAATCATTTGGATATAGGGTTTCCCCTGTAGAAGTTGAGGCAGCATTAGATGCATTGGATAATGTTAATGAATCTGCTGTCTTTGGCATTCAGGCAAGTGAAAATAAAACACTGATTTATGCAGTAGTTGTTTTAGATGATGAAAGTAATTTTTTAGAAGAAAATATTAAAAATACATTGGCGAAAACTTTAGCGAAATACAAAATGCCTCATGCAATATACCCAATTAGTAAAATTCCTAGGACAAGAAATGGGAAAATTAAGCGTAGTCAACTAAAAAAAGAGTATGCTAGTAAAACAGATAAATAAAAATGAAAAAAATTAGATATTTCATAATAAGTATAATTGGCGGGATCATATCTGGACTAACGGGTATTGGTGGTGGCACAGTGATGGTACCACTATTTACAAGTTTTACAAAAATGCAACAACATCGAGCCCATGCTAATTCATTAGTCATAGTCATTTTTGGAGCAACTGCAGCATTAATTCTGTATATTATTCGTGGTGATATAGATTGGACAGTAGCATTAATCCTTGGTTTAGGTGGTATTATCGGTGGGCAAATAGGAGCTAAAATCATGCATGTAACTCCTGACCGAAGATTAAAACTCATATTTTCTATCTTCCTGATCATAGTTGGTATTCGATTGTTGCTAGGTACTTAAATGGAAAATGATATTTTTTCACTACTCATAACATTCATAATTGGTTTTATTGGAGGTACTGCTGGAGGTCTACTTGGCATAGGGGGAGGTACACTTTTTGTGCCAGCATTGACATTGATTCAGGGTATTGAACAATCAATCGCACAAGGCATTTCCTTAGCTGCAGTAATTGTAACTGCAATGTCCGCAACATCAAGAAATATCAGTAAAAACATTATTGATAAAGACATAGTAATGATAATGATTCTACCTGTTGTGATCGCAGCAATTATTGGAGCACAAATTGCTGGCTCATTAGATCAAGAAAGCTTAAGAAAAATATTTGGATTCATTCTTATTACAGTAGCTTTAAAGAATATTGCATCCTTATTAATGCAAAAAACATAGGCATTTTAAGCATTAACTCCGAAATAATACAGCGTAAATATATACAATGCAAAATATACAACACTTATAGTTTTACGAAATTTATCTATAATAAATGGTATAAAAATCAACAAAGAACTTAAGAATAAAAATATCATTTGATAATTTAGATCATCTGAAGAAATATCAAAAGTGCTAAATAATGCTGGGATTCCTAAAACACCCAACATGTTTAAAATATTCGAACCTACTATATTGCCAATTGCGATTGAAAATTCTTTTTTCTTTATTGAGGCGATAGTCACTAAAATTTCTGGCAGACTGGTACCAACAGCAATAATTGATAAACCTATAAAAGATGCATCAATTTTTAATAAAGTAGCTGATTCAATTGCATAAATCACGACAAGGTTTGATGAAAAAATTAAAATGATTATAGAAAAAATTAAAATCAAACATATCAAAATTAACGTATTAGTTTTATAGCCGTAAAAAGAATAATCAGACAATGCAACTTGTGCTTCACTTTCAACATTGTGAGCCTCTCGAATTAATAAGACATTTAATGCTATTAATATGCCAATTTGAACAAAGCCCTCATGCCTTGCAATGACACCATCAGACATATGAAAAATAACAACGAAAGTACTCAAAATCAAAAAAAGAATTGAAATTGTAAAATCTGGTTTAATATTTAATTTTTTTATTCCATAAAAATATAATATGCCCATTCCTACACATACATTTGCAATATTTGAACCAATAACATTTCCTAAAGCAATACTAGCTTCATTATTCAAATTTGCCTGCAATGATACAAGTATTTCTGGGCTAGATGTACCATAGGCTAATATTGTCGCACCAATGATTGCTTTTGGAATATTGAGCTTTTTTGCAATATATATAGAGCTTTCAACCATTTCAGAAGCAGCACCAATGAGAATAATCAGTGCAAACAATAAGAGAAATAAATTAGTAAATACATCCATTAAAGCTACTCTGCTAATTTAGAAGATATACGTAACATCAGATAGCCAAAAATTGCTGCTAAAAAAGAGGCAATTAATATGCCCATTTTTGCATCTCTTAAAAACAATTCATCAACATAAGCAAGCTCAGTAATAAACAGGGCAACAGTAAAACCAATACCTGCAATCATGCCCATGCCAAAAATGTTGGTATAGTTTACTCCTCTTGGGAATCTTGCGCCTGATTTAATAGCAAACCATACTCCAATTGTTATGCCAATCGGCTTGCCAAGCAACAAACCAGCTGCAATTGCATATGTTAAAGATGAGCTAAGTGCCTCAGATAAAGCGCCTCCACCTACATCGATTCCTGCATTAACAAATGCAAAAATTGGGACTATGAGGAAAGCTGACCAAGGCAACAAAATAACTTCAATCCTATGCAAAGGTGAAACTGACTCTGTTGCAATATCACTCATTGCTAATAAATCTTGTTCAGCTTTTTCAACATCAATGTCTTCCTCTGAATCTGCTAAATTTTTATTAATTCTTAGAAGTAATTTATTTGCTATTTCTGGAAAAGCTTTTGTCGGATACCAAGATTTCCATGGGGTCATAAATCCTAGTATAACACCTAATATTGTCGGATGAACGCCTGATTGACTTGCACAAATCCATGCAATAAATCCCATAAAACTATAAAGAAATATTGAACGAATTCCCACGTAATTACTAAGGGCAATTAAAGTTAAAATGAAACCAACAGCAACCAGATAAGCAAAAGAAATTGTATCTGTATAAAACAACGCAATCACTAGAATAGATCCAATGTCATCAACTATAGCAACTGCAAGCAAGATCACTTTTAATCCTGAAGGGACTCGTTTTCCCAACAGAGCAATTGCACCTAAAGCTATTGCAATATCCGTTGCCATCGGAATTCCCCAGCCAGATCGAGCAGCAGGATCATCAAGAATAAGTAAAAAAATTAATACTGGAACAATCATGCCCCCTAAAGCGCCTAGTAATGGAACAGGCAAGCTTTTTTTATCAGCAAGTTCGCCTACTAATACCTCTCTCTTTATTTCCGTTCCTACCAAAAAGAAAAAAATCACCATAGCTGCATCATTAATCCAATAATGCAAATCGCCTGACAGAATATTATCACCAATTGCAAGTTTAATTTTTAAATGAACAACATCATAATAAAGGTTGTCTAAAGGAGAATTAGCCATTACTAATGCTATTAATACAGCAACTACAATAATTATGCCACTTGATATCTCAGTATTAATAAAATTTTGAGCAGGCTGTGTAAAACGTTTTAATGTCGCTTTTCTTTTTGCTTGCCCTCTGAAATTAATCAGGTCAAAAAAATCTTCAAAAAAATCATACTTACTTGCCATTTAGACTAAGCTCCTTCAGCGTGTTGCCTCATCATAAGCATCACCAATTATTTCTTTACTTCGCATCTGTGCAATATCATCGGATGAAAAACCTAGCTGCATAAGAATTTCGTCATTGTTTTCTCCAACTAAAGCTGCTCGTTTATCCCAAGAGGGTGCATCTGGTTCTATTTTCCATAAAAAACCACCTAGGAGTCTTTCAGGGATATATGGATGATCGACAATTTGGAACCAATTCCTATCATGTAATTGTGGACTCATAAGAGGATCAGGAGGTGACAAAACAGGAGCTGCAATAATTCCTTGAGCTTGTAATTTATCTGCTAAATCAAAAGCATCGTATTGTTTAGTAAATTGATTGATATGAGAATCAATCTCGTCTCTACTATCAATTCTACCCACAATAGAAGACCATGAATGTCCAATTTCTGCCCATTCCGAATGATCCATCATTGCAGCAAGATTTTGCCATTGTGAATCATTTTCAGCTACTATATTAATCCAACTATCTTCACCTGCAGATTGATAACAGCCATGCGGAACAATACTAGGATCTGAATTAGCAACAGGTTTTGCAATTCGGTTATTCATTTTCCAATCAGAAATTATACCAGGAAACTGCCAGGCTAAATCTTCAATTTGAGCTAAATCAATATAACTGCCTTTACCAGTTCTATCCCTTTCCATTAATGAGCCAAGTACGGCTACAATCCAAGTTAATGGTACCGTGGCATCAGAATGTAAAATTGGTATTATTTCTTCAGGGGTACCATCTTGATAACCTCGTATTAAGGAATGTCCAGCCATTGCATCAAACCCTACCCCAAACATAATTCTGCCTAGATATGGTCCTTCTTGACCCCAGCCTGCCAAGGACAACATAGTGATTTTTTCATTAATCTCTTTAATGGTATCCCAACCATACCCAAGCCTATCGATTGTACCTGCAGAAAAACTTTCAACAAGTATATCTCCCCACCTAATCAGTCGTGTCAGTACTTCTCTTCCTTCTGAGGTTCTAATATCTAAAGCAATATTTCTTTTATTCCTATTTCCATGATGATGTGTATTAATTCGTTCATAAATTGGGCCATCTCCTTCAGCTACTCTTGGATCAAGCCTAGGATCTCCAGCATTTCTAGTTTCTGATTTGCGAGGATAGCTTTCAACTTTAATGACATCAGCACCTAAATCCCCCATGAGTGAGCAGCCAAATGGGCCAGCCCATACTTCAGAAATCTCAAGTACATTGATCCCTTGTAATAAATTACTAGTCATTTAAGTCCTTCACTATGTTGTAACTCCAGCACGAAATAAAGCTATGGTTTCTTGTTTGCTGTAACCGTATTCTTCTAAAATTTCATTGGTATGTTGAGAAAAACTTGGAGCAGGTTTTGACTGCCATGCATCTGAATGTAATCCATTCATTCTAAAGGGAGGCCCTGCAATGGTTATATCACCAATGCCATCTTGGTTTCTAGTAATATAAGATTTCCTATGCACTGATTGCCGATCGTTCTCTAACTCAGATGCATCAAGGACAGGACAGCACATTACACCTTTTTCTTGTAATTCATCAAAGGCTTCATATTTTGTTCTTGTAGAAAGCCATTCTTCAAGTATTTCTTTGAATGCCTCAAAATGTTTTGGTTTCTCTACTGGATCTGTAAATCGCTTGTCTGTAGACAAATCAGGTCTACCAATTGCATTGCATAGTCTTGAATAAACAGGATCCCTGCCAGCAGAAAAAAGCATATATCCATCTTTACATTTGTAAGCTCCCATTGGATACAGGCCTGTAGATTGACCTGCTGAACGTGGTTGTAAAGCACCATTTACTGCCCATAGAAAAAAACCACTATCAACATTACCCATTAAGGCCTCAACTCCTGCTACATCAATAAGACGAGACATACCTTCACTTCGACTACCCCAAATAGCCGCCATACCAACAGCTGCAGCAGTGGAACCAATTTGTACAACTCCAGCATAAGGACCATACCGAAGAGGTTCTCTGCCTGTGATTGAATGTCTATGCGACCTAGTAGACCAGCCAAATAAAGTAAGGTCATTTTCAATTCTATCCTTATAAGGACCTGTCATACCATGGGGAGTGATAGTTACAATATTTGTTAAAAGGCTATCTCCGTCTTTGAAGATATTTATTAAATCTAATGCTTCTTTGGCAGGAATATCCATAATTATAAGATTGGCTTTGCTTCCAAGTCGTTGAATAATCTCTTTACCAGAATTAGTTAAGTGATCAACAACAATTGATCTTTTGCTTGTATCAAATGCTAAGTGGACTGCCCCTTTATCAATATGGAAGATATCATCAGGAAACGGAGCAATTTTTCTTACTTCGCTTATTTGAGGGGGTTCAATTTTAATCACATCAGCACCAAAGTCAGCAAACTTTTTTCCTGCTGCGGATACACTTACAGTCCCGCCTATTTCAATAACTTTTAATCCATCTAAAGGTTGTGTCATAATTTTCTCGTGAAAATAAAATACTAAGAATCAATACTATAGTAATTATAGGAGAATTAAAAGGAAAAAG
>CERX01015308.1_pt1 | contig 13236 bp, 13 predicted proteins | sample 350251 | NCBI WGS metagenome assembly CERX01 (sample SAMEA2621044, study PRJEB7988) | marine metagenome | biome: marine biome (ENVO:00000447); feature: deep chlorophyll maximum layer (ENVO:xxxxxxxx); material: "saline water (ENVO:00002010), including plankton (ENVO:xxxxxxxx)" | depth 50 m
CACAATTGTCAATGACGATAAATTAAAATACTACGAACATATCTTAGCGAACGTAGACGCACTAAAAGAGCACCCTGCACCAAAAGTGAAGATTAAAAAACCTGAGTTTATTAGTTAGTACAATCAGCCATAAATAAATACTATTAGTATTTATTTATCAATCACTTATAACTTCTGGTTATAAGTCACTCATTGACTTCGTAAATTACTTAATTGTTAACTACTTGTCACATTTGCACTCAAATAGGTCATTTGGTGACTCAAAAAAATTAATATCTTGGTACTTTTGTTTTATATTATAAGCATGACTAATCACAACAAAAGCAGTAAAAGGATGAGTAAAGATGGAAAATGTAGACTTTGTTAACAGGACTTTAGATATTATGTTAAAGCGCTATGGGCCTTTCATGACCGTTCACGAATATGCAGAAGTTATGAAATTAAAACCAGATTCAGTTTATAAACAGATAGCAGCAGGTACTATTGACGTTGGAACTATCGAGAACCCAAGCCGTAAAAAACATTTATTTCCAACAGCTTTAGTCGCTAAATTTGTTTTAAATGTAATACCAGACAACGCAGCAAATGACGCAATCACCGAGAAATTTAAATTAAAATCTGGAGCAAACTAACGCATTTTTTTAGCAACATCTTCAGCTTGGAGATGCGTGTACCGCTTCAATTGACTCCAAGTTTTATGCCCAGAGATTTTTGCTACTTCTGGGATACTTAATTGAGGTTTCCTTTCAAACAATCTACTTATGGCTTCGTGCCGCAAATCATGAAAAGTAAGTTCTTTAGCTGGATAACTAAGCCTGTCTGTTAGGTTTTTAAACCGCTGTCCAATGCTTGCGGTCTTTTCTATCTCAGTAAACAGATAGTCCCCAGGTCTGCATATCTTTCTGTACTCAAGCAATATTTTTCTTAGTTCTGGCGTAATGGGTACATGTTGATCTTTAGGTCGCTTTGGGTCTTTCCGCGCTTTAATAACCTGAACATTCTTATCCAGATCAAGTAAAGACCACTGCATACGATGAATTTCTCCTTCCCGCATTGCATTCGCAATAGCAATTCTTATCATCCAATAAATCCAATCCAACTTACCCCATGTATTTAAACAGGTGTTCAGCAACAAATTCTCTTCAGTGCCTTTGAAGTTCTTTGGCAATTTGGCAAAAGCAGGTGGCGTTTTGTACAGTCTCCTGTCCCGTTCCTCACTCTGATCTATCATTCCTTCTTCTGTCAAAAACTCCATGACATCAGGCCAAGGATCGTATTTTATTACCTTTCTATATACTGTTTTCCTCGACCAACGTATCGCTTGACCAATTGCCAAACACTGCTTTTTGAGTGTGCTTTCCGACACACGAGATAACCTGTCGTCAGCATAACCATACATCGTGTCTGTTGTTAGCTCTGAAACTTTGATCCCACGCAATTCACGCATCGATAACCCAAGCGTTAGAAACTTCGACTCATTCATTTTTTTCTTACCGCTAGTGTGCAGTTGTCTGTAACTAAGGATTACTTGATCTATTGTTGGCTCGACATTGCGCTGTAGTTTAGAAGGGAGTTCAAGCTGTTCTTTACCAAAGACTTTCGCTTGGTCGATGTTAGATTCTTTTTTATTGGCCCACATCTTTGCCCGATTTTTAGTGCGGAATGTTTTAGTTAAGGTTGGGAAACCTGATCGACGTATCCGTACTCTCCACCCGCTACCATGCTTATCAACCGTCGCCATTTCTGCCTCTCTTTTTTGTGGTCCAAAATTGGTCCAAGGGCAAAAATCCTACAATACAGTAGAAATTAAATCAAGAGGGGAGGGTTTAGAAGTTGTTGTTTTATATGGGGTTTTTAGTTTTAAAAATGGCTGCCCAACCTGGACTCGAACCAGGAACCAAGTGATTAACAGTCACCCGAATCAAACCAGTATTAAGCAGCATTACTTATTATTTTCTCTATATAATTCAATTATTTAATTCTGTAATCAGTATTAGTCAGGATTATCAAGGATTCTTATTGGTCCATTTGTACCAATTTTCGACCAAAAAAACGTGACTAAATACCCTAAATTACTAGGCAAGTATAGCAAATATGATTGCCGCAGTGACAATAATCCCGCCAAACAAAATGCCAAAGATAAGCCAAAGGTCTTTCATAAAAGCATCTTCGTGCTCGGCCTTGCTGTTAGCATCAGCCCGCGCTTTAGCTTTCATCTTGTCACGACGAATTGCCTCGGTGCGTATCTTGGACCATAACATTGATTTGCCAGCATTAATGTACATCCACTTAATGCGTTCCTCTGCTCGACGAATTGCCTCAAGTTCTTCCACGTACTCAACAGCTTCTTCCAACGAAGAACCTACCAGGGGGTCTTTGTTCTTCTCCTGTTCTTCAATGCCTTTTTCAACTTCGTGCTTGCTCTTAAAAAAAGCCCGAACAGTACCGGACATGGAATCGATTTCCTTGCCAGTAGCGATCCCTTTTTTAAGTAACTCGTAGGCGCGAAATGCCCCAGATGCGGCCAATGCGATGTCTATCATAGTAGATACCTCGCATTAGTAACCTTTGCGTTTCTTTTTCTTTTTCTTAGACTTGGCAGGTGGCGCGTTTAATACGCATTTTTTACCTTTGTGCATGTCAATCTCCCTATCATTTTTCAGTCACATGTCCATTTGTTACTTGCCAGTTGCCAAGTTCGTCCTCGATCTCCTTGGCATGTTCATCCAGATAGACTACTTCAGAGCCTTCTGGCAATAGCTGTTGGCAGATGTCAGCTATCGGTATAGAGGAAACAGCAACAAAGTCAGTAATCGTACCTTCGCTGTTGTAAATTACTGCCCCTCTGAATTTGGTCATTACGTTATCCGGTACGCCTTGTTTTTTTGCCCCCACGTTTAGTTGTCTTCATTGCGCCTTTGCTCGTGCGTGGGAAGGAAGAATTAGCTTTTTCTGTTCTAACAGATAAATTACTAGGGCTATTACCTCCACCCCTAGATATCGGAGTTTTGTGGCTTACGTGTTTACCATCGCCTTTAGCCACTCTACCTTGTGCTTTCAGTTTATTGCGAGCAGCATTACGTTTAGCTCGGTTTTTCTTTTGCTCTTCCGTGCCTTGATAATTAGCGTATTCTTTCTTGTAGTTTCGTTTCTTTTTCATAATGTATTTCTTATTTAGAAGGTTTGTGCATAAATGCCGTCGCGCCCATGTATGTACCTACAATACCGCAAAGTGAAAAGTAAAATAGTCCAAGTAATTCAGCCAAGGCAGTAACCCGACTATCGGGTACAAACGGGGTGAACAGCACAACTGTTACAGCAATCATCACCAGTATTGCCAGCCACGCCATCATCTTTTGTGCCTCTGACTTCTCCTCTCTCAACTCCAAATCAAGCATCTCTTTCGATCTCGCTATCTCCTCATCAGTAACAACTCCATCCCCGTCAAGATCAAAGTCGTTGTATTTTGATTTTGTCTGCAACTTCTTCGGTGTCATTTCGGCCTCGCTGTTTTTATTTGTGTGCGTTGAGTTAACATTGCATCAGCTTTCTCTCCGATATCAATGCCGTTAGCTTTTAATGTTGCCAGTGCTTCCCACAGTGCTTTTTGGGCGCTGCCTTCTTCTTCCAACTTCTCATAAGCCTTACGTCGGCTAATTGTTGGGTCAGTGGTAATCGTTCTATGTGACATCAATATCCACCTTGTTGTGGTTCGGATAGTAAGCTGGCGCTGTTAGCAATAAAGTAAACGACCCTGCGACATCAGTTTCAAACGTAAAGCTGCCTGTCTCCCTGGTTCTTACTGCATCGTGCCAAATTACTTCTGTGTTCTCTGGCACGTTTGATACGGTAATCGTACTGTCCACAGCAGGGCTTTCACTCACACTTATGTCAGGAAAAGGCTCTCTCTGCACGGCTGTCGCATCCTTTACATAGTAATTTTGTGGGTTAACTTGCTGTTCAGTTTCCAACAAAGTTTCACCTTCTTTCACATTGTCCTGTGCCATTTCTTCAGGGCAGTTCATACTTTTTGTAATCCATCCGTACTGGTCGTGAAACACCCAATGCTTATTCATCGTCGGCAACCTATAACTTGTAAATTAGACGGCCCAGTAATTACTGTTGAATTAGTATTAATTTTTCGTGCGTAAACTTTGACAATAATACTAGCGCCACTTGATATGTTTGGAACAAAAGTATGCCCAGTTGTTATTTGATGAGACTGGTCATCGATCATTCCAAAACCAACAACACCTTCTTCTAACCAACCAGTACCATTAAAAATATACAAACCTAAACTGGTAAAATTATTTCCAGAGTAATTAGATGCAAACATTTGAGTAGTTAAATGGACCATGACTTTACTAGGGTAGCCAATCGAATTGCTACCAAAACTTATAGAGACTCCCCCGCCAGAAATATCAGTCCAGCCAGTTATACTGCCAGACACGGCAGTATTTACACCGACGTTCACACCGCCAGCACCAGACTGCCCAAAAGGAACGGTTGCTGCATTACCTGCAAGTTGCAGAGTGTCAACTACCGCATTGTCAATCTTTCCGACTTTAACTCCTAAATTCGGAATTTCTATTCGCCCGTTATTATTTGAATCAATAGTTACTCCATCTAACTTAATACGGCCTGTATCAATTTCTCCAGTAACTATTTTGGCAGCATCTAATGTGTTTGTAATATGAGCATTATCAATTGTGGCTGTACCAATGTGCGCTTCAGTAATACTTCCAAATTTAATAAACGCCCCGTCCATGTAAACACCACTAGGCAAAGTATGCGGAAAACCACTAGAATCAGTAAATGTCTGAGCTGAAGTTACAACAGAAAAAGGAGTCACGGCAGGTTGCGTAACACTACTCCCTTGCGGAGCTTCTATAAAAAACTTGTCTGCAAGAATACCAAAGTCTGTAGTAGTAGCATTTGCCATTAATCCAAAACCAGAAACTCTGTTATTACCACTAGCACCTATAGATACTCGGACAGCGTATTCCGCATTTATGCCAGCAATTGAAGTCGCATGTTGAGTAATAGTCGCCTGTTGAGTACCTTGTGTAGAATTAAGTGCGGTCAATTGACTTGCTACACTGGTCGCATCAGTCCCGTCAGTTACATGGCTATTTAAAACAGTAAAAGCAGTCGCGGTATTTCCACCTAATACAGTCTTTAATGCAGTTAAATCGCTCAGATTATTACCTGATTGGGTAGTTAAAGTAGTTACACCAGTGTCAAGCTGCGTTAATGTTCTTTGAGTTGCTGGATCATATGACCCAATTATCGTATGCCAACCAGGGATTCTTCCTACATCAGTAGCAAGTGTTGTGTACAAATGAGAACTACGAATTTCACCAGTAAGTGTAGTTAACAAAAAATCTACATCAGGCTGCACGGTCGCTGAAGTACCACTTTCTGCATTCCATTCGCTCATATCCCCGTGCGTATTTTCGTGTTTTGCCCAGTAATAATAAGTCGTGCCTGAAGTTACATCTTCATCACTGTAAAACTGACTATCTGAAGTCCCTATAAAAACAGCAGTGCTTCTGACATCAACCGTATTTCTGTAAACGTGCGTTCGAAAATGATTACGGTGTTTCCACAAGTCCCATTTGATTAGTACAGCAGTAAACCCTGCTGTTGCTGTTAGATTCTCTGGTTTACCAACTGCTTGCGACAAGTTGAGGTCATCACCTAAAGGAACTCCAAAATCAATCGCATTAGGATCATAAGGATTAGCAGCTAGTTCTTTGGCAAGACCACTGGTAATTAATTCCCGCAGCGTAATCGCTCGATCTCTTGGATCACCTCGTCTACCTAGTCGAATCTCAACAGCCTCAACCATCTTATCAAGGAACTTCTTTAAATTAGGATCAATTTTATTTGGCGCAGACGGCAGTGCGGGAACAGTTGTTGCATTAAGAGTACGAGTATTCTTGCTCATGTCGCTTTAATCTCATCAATAGATTGAGCAATACAGGTTTCTGTTACTTCGTATTTTGTTTCTACCTCGACCTCCCACTCTTGAGCTACCGTTGCAGGGAGTCTCATAATGGGTTCGTAGAGATTAGTGTCAGTCGATCCGTTCCGCATGACGTAAGCAGAAGCAGCACTTGTGTTAGCTGTTCCCCCCATACCACTGTGATTAGCGCAATAATAATGCAGTGTCGGTGCGCCTGTCGGAACAACAATGCGAACATATGCACCGGGTGTAACACCCGGTGTTCCGCTGTAGGTCACTCCACTGGTGTATTCAACGCCATCAGTTCCATGAATGCCGTCAACCGTTGTCGAAAAACGGAGTGGGTGATTCGCGGTCGATGCGTCTTCCTGGTCAAAAGTGTAAGTCGAACCTTCTTTTAAAGTTAATGTGTCTTGAGAGACACCATCAATGAGAAATTTACCCCCAGAAACAGTAACGACTTTGGTTTGATTAACTGCAATGCTGTTGTAAATACTATAGTTCGCAAGCAAATTGCTGTCGCCATAGACTTTTACTGTGATTGCATCGGCTAAAGTAGTGGGCCAAGAAGCTGCGTGAACAGATACCCAACCCATAGACAGCGGAGTTTCAGTTACATATTTTTTGCTTTTCCATTTTGCTGTTTGATTGGTAGCACCACCTGCATACTGCATTGCGTCACTGCCAACAATTAAATACACGTTGCCAGAACCGATGTCAGTTGTACCACCTCGAACTTCAGCACTTACTGAAAGCGTTGAAATTATGGTGTCTTGTGCTTGTGGATCATAAACCCAACCACCGTAATCACTTCCGTCTTTCCAAAAGGCAACGTATTTACCTTCGTGCAGAAAAGCCTTTATAACACTGGGTTTGAAATCGCTGTTCCACTGCTTTGCTTTTATTAAACCTCTTGTAACGACTTGACCTGAAGTACCTGTTATAGCAACAAGACCATCGGGACTGGCATAAAGTACATACTCACCCATATCAACAATCGAATGTTTGTTAATACAGCTTTGCATCACATCAACTTGCATCGCTGTCATTGCTGACGGATCGACACCCGAAACAAAGAAAGGCACAGATTCTGTAAGAACAACAACACCGTTAGCAGTTGCCGATAGCCCGACGATTGTTCCGTCGATAGTCAGACGATATTGAACAGGCCAAGCATGGGGCAGGTAAGGCTCAGAAAAACAGAGCCTATTACCGCTATGCCCCGCAAGCACACCATTGCCTACGTTTATCAAGTTTTCTAACGGCCCATAAGGATACAAGCTAGTATCATCGTTCGGGGGTCCAACCCATGTGGTAGACGGAAGTACCTCCCCAAGTCCTGTTGAAGCCACAGTGTCGTTAAAAGATGTGCCTGAACTAATTTCGCCGCAGAACTGAAAACTCGTACTGGTTGATCCAGTGTTGCTTCTATATATACGCATCTTCGTTAAGTTATAAGAGCCGCTAGGGAAAGTGGCTAGAGATAAAGCTACTGTCTCACCGTCCGTTTTATCAATGGCAGTCGAGGCTGCGCTTGGTGGGCCTTCCTCACCGTAAGCAGAGACATAGGTATAAACATAACTTACGCTGTCTGGTTCTTGGGTCGCGGTAGCTGTCCCTGATATAGATGTCCCTGGTGCAGCATTGGGTGCAGGTATGCCGAGCCGATAACTGGCACTTGGATAAAACGAACCTGCGCCAATTGCAACGGCCTGACTTGCCATTTTTGGGTAGTTTGTATTAGCTGCTGTAGTTCCGCTGCCTGTCCAATAAACACGTTGGTATTCATCGTCATCAGTTGCAAGCGGGGAGTGTACCGCCTTTACATAATCTTCATCCCACTCTAATTGCCGTGGGGTTGTCGCAGACGACCCCGTTGCTGTGCGGTGGCGATAAATAAATACGCTTTGTCTAGTGCCAGTAGAAAAAGTTGAAACTGCTAAATCAATTTTTACAGGTACTAACGTACCGCTTTCAAAATCTATATTCTCTGCGACTTGCCCATATTCTTCATTCAATAGGCGAGGGGAGATAGCTGGCGCGATTCCTTTGAAAGTTTTGTTTTTGAAGTAAGCCACTATTTATCTCCATAATTGAACCAGATACCTGCTGCGATTAGGGATAGGACGACAGTTGTAAGAACTCTAGTGACCGTTTGCCCGACTGTCCTTTTTGTATCCCTCCAAGAATCAAGCAAACCTCTCAGCTCTCGAACATCAGAAAATGCATTTTCATCATTCAGCCCGACTTCTCTAAGAGCTTGTTTTGCTCCTTCCTCTGCGGCTCGTTGAATTAGCGATTCGATCTCTTGTTCGGTCACGGCTGTCCACCCTAATTTTTAAACAACTCTAATCTTTAAGTTGGCTGCATTGGTGCTTGTTACTCTAACCTTATTCAAGGCAGGAGCATCGTAGTTGTAGTCAGTGCCTAAGATCGCTGCGTCATTGCGTACATTGGCATCGTAATTCACAGCAGTTCCAGAATAATTGGGGACAGTATTGCCACTGGCATAATAGATAATCGCTGCAAAATCGAGTGATGTGCCTAATGTTATCTGGCTTGAATCCGCAATAGCATTCAGGGTAGTTGATGTCATTTGGTTTGGATAATATGGCGGAGCAGAAGTGTACTGGTAGACATCTCTAACAGAATAAGCTACCACATAAAGTTTCGCACCAGAATTACCAAAAGCAATACCAGCCGGTTGAGTATCAACTGAAACGCTCACGCTGTCGTAACTCAAGGTGCTGGCTGTGTAAGCCGTTCCCAAGCTGTACTGGTACACCTTATCGTTAGTATCTCCAAGCAAGAACAGTTTGCTGCCGTCAGCATTTAATGCAATCCCTGTCATTGCGCTGTCTTGTCCTGAAACAGTTGGCTGAGAAACATAACTGGCAGATGTGATATCCCAAGGTGTAGACAAATCGTATTGGTATACTTGCGTAGGAGTCACCATGAGATAGGATGTGCCATCTGGCTTAAAGACCAATCCTTCAATCGCGTAACCACCTGTAGCTACATAGCTTGCAGTAGAAATATCCCAAGCCGTACTCATACTATATTGGAAAACCGCCTGATTGCTTGTGCCGCAAATGTAAAATCGTGTGCCGTCTGGTGAAAAATCTAATCCTCTTGGGCCAGCCTCTTGACCTGACACAGAAAAGCTAGTGGTGTATGAGGCGCTACTACTACTGATATCAAAATTTGTACTAAGCGCATATTCATAGACTGCATCGCCAATCTCACCAATTACGAAAAACTTACTACCATCAGATGACATGACACAATCGCGCATTGAAGTGTCTTGACTTCCTGTATACAACGCTACACCGCTGTCTTTCGTTGTTATGCCGATGTTAAATCCAGCGCCATTACCACTTGCGCTTGTCATTGATTCTCGCAACGCAGCAACCTCGGTATTTGTCGCAGCATTAGCCCAAGTCTCAGAGCCGTATGTGGCATTTGTATTGACTTGATACGTCCCGCCATTGTCTTTGACAATCTTCCTTACGCCAGAACTGTTGTCTAAAACGCTCCAGTTTGTTTTTCCATCATTTGATATTGCATAGTACACATTGCCATTAGTGACTGTGTCAGTTGCAGTAAGTGAATTGATGTCTGTCCAGTAAGTCGAATCAATGTTGTTGGAGATGCAAGGTTGATATCCGGTTGCACCTGTAACTGCAATTGATTCACATTGAAAAATAGTTCCTCCTGAGTGGCCTATATAAATTTTTGAGCCATCTCCGTTGAAACAGATACCCTGTGGTGTGTTGTTGAAAGCGTTAATAGATGGAGAAGCGCCATGATAAGTGGCAGAAGCAAGTGAATTTGCAGTCGATAAACTCCATTGGTAAATTTTGTGATTTTGGTCGCCAGAAACGAATAGCTTTGTTCCATCGGGAGATACAGCAACTCCGTAAGGCATGGAATCAGTCGAATAAATGCCAAGCATATTGTTTTGATATGATATGGTATTTATTGAAAAAGGAGTTGATAATTCATATTCATAAATTCGGACATAGTGTTGGTCAATTATCCAGCATCTCGTTCCATCTGTTGAAAAACACATACCAGCTCGTGTATACGATTGACCTGTGACGGCAAAATAAACGGAGTTATAAACTAAACTATTGACAGCGTAGGCCGTTCCAGCATCATACTGGTAGATACGACCGGATGCGTTTCCTAACATGAATAGTCGAGTGCCGTCAGCATTCCAAGCAATCGCGTGTGGCTGACTGTCTTGACTGCCAAAATAAAAATTTGTAGACGAGGCAGTTAATGCAGTTCCGATATCATAGGCTGTAGAACAGGGATATTGGTATACACGGTCTTCGTTACTATCACAGACGTAAAGTGCTGAACCATCTCCATTCCAAATAATGCCATGTGCTGGTCTGCTTGCACTTGGATAGAACTGCTTTTCAAAACCACTTATTCCAGAAACATCATATTTTTCTTGCACATGACTTGTTTCTAACACATCCGTATCTGAGTTATAGACCACTGCGTTCATTGTCCATGACCCGCTGGCAGCTTGTGAGAAACTCGTTGGTTGTGTAACAGTGTTCACTGTCCCAGATGTTGCGGTTAGAAATAATGAACCACTATTTACATTGATAGTCTTACCGACATCTCCAGCCACAAATGAGCCAGAGCCTAGCGTGACACTTGATACGCCAGAATTATAATTTTCAATACGATTTAATGTGTCATTCAGCAAAAGAAGATTGCTGAAATTTGATGTGTAATAAAGCCCTGAGATGCCTGAAAATGTTTGTGACGTTCCAGCCAATGTCATGGTTGTGACATTCCAGTTATGACTTGTTGCCGCTGGCATACTTAACTGATAAATCTTTGTAGCTGTGGCTACATAGCATTCCGTACCGTCACTTTTAAAAGATATACCTCTTACAGTTGAATTGGCTATACCGAAAGGATTAATATTCTTTCCTTGGACATATGCCGCTGTTGAAATATTCCAAGGTGTCATTAGCCTCCATTTCCAAATGTATGCTGTACTGCTCCCTGAAGCAAAATACAAATAATTGTTACCAACATTTATATTGTTGTCAGTCCCTATCCAGAAATGATGCGCTCCACCATATCCCGAAAATGCGCCATAAGCAGTCGTATAACTTGCTGTTGTAATATCCCACGCAGTGCTAAGTGTCCATTGAGCGATTGTTGCGCTATTGTCGCTGACATACATTTCTGTGCCGTCAGGTTTAAAAAATAAACACTGTAAATTCGTGATATTTGTACCCACATTAAAAGTTGTTGCTGCTCCAGCCGTAGAAACGTCATAGGGTGTAGACAAATCGTGAGAGTACACTAGGTCGTTTTGGTCACCCGCATAGTAAACCTTAGTTCCGTCACTTTTAAAGAAAGGCCCGACTGGACTTGTATCTTGTGCGCTAACGCTTAGATTATTGGCAGAGGTATACGTTTTGCTGACATCACTACCACTTGCGACTACATCCAGGGTCGTTGCGTATGCTGTGTTTTCCAAAGCATAACTTGCTGCCGCTGCATCCCATTTATTATTAGTCGCACCTGTTTGAGCGACTTCTTTTGTCGCTGAAACTACTGGCGCTATCACATTGCCGCCCAAACTAATCGTTGCGCTTTCATCTGCCGCAAAGGTTTTAGTGAGTGAGCCACTTGTAACGCTAATGTTATCAAGTTGAGTCTGAATATTAGACGTAGACCCGTCCAAAAAATTTATAACAGCAGCACTATCGCTTATGTCTCTCGCTTTACTCATTGTGCTCTCCTGTTATGGCTTAGTAGGCCAATCACTGTCGGTTAAGTCACTGGGGAAATTACTATGCCCAGTAATATCTCTTAACGATTGCCTATACGTCTTCATGTCGTCACTTAATGTAGTGTCTGACAGCGCATAGAAGTCTGTTTCAGCAAGTAATCCATCACGCTTTGATCGCACTCCCTTCGCTGCGTCTGCATCTAACTGCGCTTGATAGGCTGCTTCATGCTCTGCTTTTGTAGTCGTTACGTCGTCAACAGTTGTGTCGGCGAACATATCTTGCTCAACCCAAGCCTGTACCCACTGGTCTTTAGAATTTTGCTCTATGCCATTTCTAACAACTGTCTTATAAGTGCCGCTAGGTGTTGGCTTTGGTGTTTCAAAAATCACATCAATATTTAAAGTTGCTAAGACATCAGCGTCCCAAACTTTTGGCAAGGACACGTTAGGATTTAATGCTATGACTTCGGCTTTTGTTTTTTCAGAGCCGTCTGAAATTCTGTAATTGCTCATGTTTATGTCCTATGCAAAAGCTAAATATATGTATGTGCCAGCGGTGAAACTGGATGTCAAAGTAAATCCTGAAGCGAGGGGGTCTATATAATCTGTGTTGGTAACTTCTCCAGCGCCCTGATTGAATCTTAAATACGGGTCGTTACCCGCAGCTATGCCTCTCATAGTATCCCAGTAGTACCAATCTCCCGCAGAGTCGGTACGCTTTACCATTACAAATCTAGCTCCACCGCTAAATCCGCAATCAACATTAGTCGTACCAGAATGAACTACTGAACCTACTTTTGATACTCCTGCTAGTGTGGCAAAAAGAAAAGCAACTGTTGGTTGACCACTACTCGCAATTCCGGCCATAAAGGTTGTGGCGGTGACTGTAGAGTTAAACGTACTGTTTGATTCCGCATCATCTGAGTTAAATATAATATATTTATTATTTCCTAACACAGAACCCCAACTATACCAAGCCCAAGCATGGGCGTGTTCTTTCGTGATAATTAACTCAGGTGGTACGGTTAAGTTGTGATTCACTGCTACTGAAGAATTGCCCGTGTAATGGACTATATCGAATACTTTAGGATATCTCCTCCATCCATAACATATCCTTGGGTAATTATGTCCGTAAATTCTGAATCCAGTGTTATTATCTGCACCCCATAACTCTCCGCTGTTAGCTTGAGCAGCGTTGGTATAAGTCGATAGCGATCCCTTTCCTGGTTGCGGGTTTGAGGTTAGGCCCATTAAACGATTCATCGTGATTTGCGTACCCCAAGCAGTGTATCCGATGAAAGCCAAATCAACTGGGAATCCTATATCTACAGGAAAGCCTGTTGTTGTAGAGTTGTTGGAATTAGTAAGAACACCATTAAAAACATCCGTACCCGCATCAGGTTCTTTCATCGGCCCACGGCGTATTGCGATGTAGGTATAAGTTTGAACAGAATTGAACATATTAATTGCGCCAGCTACACCAATTGTCACTCCGCTG
>CERX01066049.1_pt1 | contig 13152 bp, 15 predicted proteins | sample 350251 | NCBI WGS metagenome assembly CERX01 (sample SAMEA2621044, study PRJEB7988) | marine metagenome | biome: marine biome (ENVO:00000447); feature: deep chlorophyll maximum layer (ENVO:xxxxxxxx); material: "saline water (ENVO:00002010), including plankton (ENVO:xxxxxxxx)" | depth 50 m
GCAATCTCCTCGGCCTTAGCATTCGCTGTCGCAACGATGCGCTCAGCCTCAAGCAAGGCCGCTGAAAGCCGCGCCTCGGCCTGCTCAGAGCGTTGTCGGGCGTTTTTTAGCAACGAGTCCTTCTCTGCCTTGATCTCGTCGCTCAGGCGCTCAACCTCGGCCTCAACATCAACCAGCGTCTGATAACGAGTCAATTGAGCTTCAAGTGACTGCAAGCGGCTGCTCTGTTCACTGAATTGCTCGCTAGCAGCACGCGCGTCCTCCAGCAGTTGCTCAATCTGCCGCTGCTGTGCAGCAGCCTTCTCCGTAAGCTGAGTGACAGCTCGACGCCGTTTGACGCTCTGAACGATGAAATAGACCAGCGCCACTAGAGCGCAGAGGAGGACAAGTTCCATTTGAAGTAGCTCCTTGCTAGCAAAGTCCACCGCCACCCGGAGGGCAGCAGCACTAATCGCATAGTGACACACTGCCAGCACGACTTCAGCTATCGATAGCGAGTGTCAAAGTCGTAGAGACCGAGACGTCATTCAAACCCGGACGGCTTACAAGAGGGCCAGAGTTCCGGCTATCGCCTTACACAACCGCGATATACACCCAGCAACGCCCACCTGTAATCAGGTCATGAAGCGTTGCCAGCCCGCGCAGCTGCTATAGCCGCCTGCAGCTCTTCGAACAGATCAGGCGGAACGCAGTAGAACGCAGGCTCGTCATCGCTGAACACCAGCACAGCATCACCACCACCGGCAGCAACTGCAGCCAGCGGGTTCTGCTGCAACTCCGCAATACTGACTGACATCGAACAGAGAATTCTATGCGGCATAAGTACTCCCTTGAATGAACCAGAATCGGGAAACAGACATTGCCCCACTCCCTAGCTACATACAGAGTGGGCGTAGAACCGTGCCCGAAAGGTTAAAAATAGTTCCGATTATGTAAATGCTTTTGGCAAGTTACTGCGTAAGGATACTGTGTAAAAAAACAGGGCTTTAACCAACTCACACCACCCTACCACCCGCCTGCGCAAAAAACATCTTACACAAAGAAAATTCAACCAATCTTATTGCTCAAAGCGCGATAATAAACAAAAATAGAAAGGCAAACTAAACACCTTGGAAGCAACACAATTAAACCCCGAACCCAGACAACTAACTAATCACCTAGTTATTATAAAGACCTCACAACTCCAATAATTTACCCGCCCAGAATCGACCTACCCTTACAGCTCCGAAACATAAAAAGGAGCATCAGAATGCCTAAACTTCTCACCCAGGCAGAAGCATTATCAAAGTCTAGAGAGACTCATCTTGATCGGTATACATATGACCACTTCCGGTATGAGTCCAGCAGTAAAAAGGTGCTAATCACCTGCCCCATTCATGGCGATTTTGCCTGCCTGCCACAGCATCACTGGAGGGGGGTGGGATGTCGAGAGTGCTACTTCGAATCCAACAAGCGATCACTGGCGTCTTTCTTGACTGAAGCCAAAGCCCACTTCGGCGACAAATACGATTACAGCCTGGTGCGCGAGCCATTCGACCAGCAAATGTCGGTGGACATCATCTGCAAAGCTCACAACCTCACCTTCTCACAAGTCGCCAGAAATCACTCCAGAGGACACACAGGCTGTCCGGAGTGCCTTTCACTGTCGCTGTCCGGACCCAGCATCGAGCGCGGCAGCTACAGCGATGAAGATAGTCTGAACCATCGAATGATCGAACTCATGAGCAAGGTTCACAACAATCGATACGATTACTCAGGCACACAGTACAAAGGCGCTCGGAAAAAGATTTCCTATCACTGCTCCAAGCACGGTCGGATACTTCAAAACGCTGTCGATCACCTAAAAGGCACAGGTTGCCCGAAGTGCTCTATAGACAAGAAACACTCAAACTCTTTCAAAGCAACAACAGGCCTAACTAGGGCGGCTTATCACAGGGCAATAAAACGGCTTGCATCTGGAATGTCGATGAAAGAGGCATTGCTACCCGATTACCTGCGATCGGATCGCAGAGTCCAGCTGATAACTGTGTTTGGTAAGACCTATCCAAATCTACGTGCAGCAGTACGCGAACTGAACCCACCGGCATCAGAACAAACTATCGCCAGGTGGATCAAACAGGGGCTGTCACCCGATGAGGCCCTCTCGACAACGCCAAGCACTCACGGCAAGACCGGCATCATCTATCTCGTAACCCACATATCAGGCAAGCAGTACGTTGGCCTGACAGTCCAACCGCTGCAATTGCGCTGGCAACACCACTTGGAGCACGCTGGAACCAGAAACGGCATAAAGTCAGAGCAATCGCTTCACGCATTGATCAGAAAGAGCGATCCAGCAGCCTTCAAAGTTGAGATCATAGATACAGGCATCATGGGCAAAGATCTTGAGCAGAAAGAACGGCATTGGATATCAACCCTTCAGACGTTAGCCCCCTCAGGTCTCAACATTTCCCCAGGAGGGACCTCCGGCGGTTCGCGCCCTCACCCGGTGGAGATAGATGGGATAAAATTCCGCAGTAAGAAAGAGGCTGCTCAATACGTTGCTATCACCCGAAACATCAGCCTTCATGCAGCCAAGTACAGAATATGGACAGGCAGAATTGATCTGTGACGAAATAGAGGAAACGGATCATGCGTTCATCTGACAACTATCACGCTTGAGCTTTTCTCAGGCGACTGGCGCATGGTCGCTTGAGACGGCTCGGCGCCTTACCCCGCATCGCGACTCTCACCAGATGGTGGGTGCTATGGTGGGAAATTCCTTATAAATCCATAAAATAAAACCATAAGTCATTGATTTTTATTTAAAAGCCAATTCGATGCGACATTCAGATTCAGAATATTGAGTGAGGCTGACACCGGGAAAAGCCGAGGTGACCCAGATGTTGATTCGCAGCCTCGGAGCACAGTTAGCCGTGCCTAGCTATGCTGCGGGACGGTTCCCGAGCCGCAAGCTGGAAGGTGTCAGCGGCAATTATGACCGATACGACTACTTCGATGAGTGAGAAGCGACCCATCAGTTGACTGAGGCCATCCTCTCATCTTGTTCAACCGCCTCCCTCAGGCACTAGAACTACCGGCAAGCGGAGAGGGGCGCTGCACCTAGGAAAATACAGCTACACTATTCACGCAGCTCACACGCCTTGAAAACTGTTTTTATGTACAGCACATTGTGCATTGATAAGAACAAGACATTATGATAAATGCTGTGCCCTAAACAGTAATCCATGTATACTCTCGCGCCGTCTACCTCGGATCCGTGGAGATCGCAGCTAACACAGGAGGGCTAATATGACTGTTTCTTTGCAAAAAGCGGTTGAATCTGCCAGACAAGCCCTCCAGCTTGCTTGGGACGGGAGCATCCCTGTCAAACCAGAAGCCATCGCCCAAAGTCTCATCGTTTATAAACACGATGACGCCACTAACACGGTCCAAAATATCCCTATCGTGGTGCGGGCATTTAATTCCCAGCTACTGGACACCGCAAGCGGGCAAGCCTCCCTCGAAAACTCGGATAACGGGCTGGTGTTCTACTGCGACTACAACGCAGACGAAATCAGCTATCGAAACAGATTCACCATCGCTCACGAGCTTGGGCACGTACTGCTTGGCCACGTCCACGAAGGCAAGAAGCGCCTTCGAGACGCAACATTCGGCAACTCAGACCCGGTAGAGCGCGCTGCTAACGCTTTTGCAGCGGAGCTTATTATGCCAGAACAAAAAGTTCGGGAACTTTTCTATGGCGCAAGCTCGGTTCAACAACTGTCAGAAGCATTTGGCGTCTCTAACGCCGCTATGTCGTTCAGATTGAACAACCTTGGCCTCGTTCGATGACTGGTCAATCAGCCGACTTTGGTGCCAACGACTTGGGGGGGCCAAAAGACACCCCCCCAAGCGGAAGCAGCGACCCCACCTCAGACTTAACCAACGAGCAAATTACGCGAAAGAAGTGGAGCCGACACTTCGCGCTGGGAACCCTTATAGTGATGGCAACCTCGGCTATCGCATGTCTAGGGTTTGCGATGTATGTTGGCTGCCACTTCCTAGGGGTTATAGATAACTACAATCAGCACATGACAGCGGAAAGCCCATCCGCCTCCGCACACCCAGCGCCTATCAACACACAGCCTGCGCCCAACGGCGAAGTGGAGCCAGTTAACACAGACAGCGGGAACCCACCTGGTTCGCCAGAGAAGCCCGACACGGATGAAGCAGCCACCACCAAGCACGCAGAGCCTCGAAACCCTTATCTGTCGCTTCTCGCACCCCTGATACCGGCATCATTTTCCTCTGCGCTAGCAATTATTTTATTCATTACGACCGCTCGCTTTGCGACCAACTTTGAGCGAATAGGGAAAGAAGGCGACGGAAAAGAACATCCCGAAGATTACGGCGCCATCGCAGCACTTGTTCAGGAAATTGGCAAAATGATTCAGACTTTACGGGGTAAGTAGTTAGCCCCAGACCGCGGCGCTTGCATGCACAGATTAAGCATTCATCTGGTGCCATCATCACTCTGGGATCGAGTTAAGCCAAGTCCTCCATAGCCAGCTCTGGCCGCTCAACAGCCCGTTCAATGAACGCTCGGCCAGGCGCATCACCTGGCCTTGCCGGAACCGCTCGCTGCTATAGTGATGCAGTTAGCTATCGAGGCCTCCTTTGTATCAGATCAACGTTCCAATACCACGTCGTACGCCCTCCTAAGCGAACGAACGTTCTCGTCCAGTAGCGCTCCGCGCAGTCACTCGACGATCCTTCGCTCTAGTGGATGCAGAACACGCTGGCTCGAGGGCCGATCCCTTCGAGTTGTAGCAAATCGCCCCATTTTAAGAGCGGCATCGGATTGATACTGCGTCACTCCAGGGTGACCCGAATAGCGATGGGGTATTCATCGCAGTTGTGGCCGGCACCACCGCGATCGACCACCAGAAACTCCCCTTCGCGCTCCAGCACGGATTGAATCGCGTGCCAGGTGCCGATACGGTAGTTGACGCCCTGACGGCCGTCGGTGATGAAGGCGCGTACCTCTGCCGGATCAATCACATCGCCCGGCGGTGCCACCACGATCAGAAACTGCTCCTCGTGCATCGGCACAAAGGCCTGACTGCCGAGCGGGTGGCGCTCCAGAAAGGTCAGCTCCAGCGGTACGCTGACCGGCTGGCTGACAAAGATGCTGATCAGCACCCGTGGTGATTCACCAGCTACCTCGACCTTGGCCAGGTCGTGATGCCGGCGGGTACGCCCCGAGTTGATCATGAAGTGCTCGGAGCTGCGCGAATCGATCACCTCACCGAAGGCCGCAAAGGCCTCCGATGTCAGGGGCTGGGCTTTCAGTTGCAATACGTCAGCGCTCATCCCCTGCTCCTCAACGGCCGAAGGTCGGCAGTTTCATGTGACGGTTGACGTCTTTGTACAACAGGTAGCGGAACGGGCCCGGGCCACCGGCATAGCAAGCCTGCGGGCAGAAGGCGCGCAGCCACATGTAGTCGCCGGCTTCAACCTCGACCCAATCCTTGTTCAGCAGATAGACCGCCTTGCCTTCCAGCACATAGAGGCCGTGCTCCATGACGTGGGTTTCGGCGAAGGGAATCGCGCCGCCCGGCTGGAAGTTGACGATGTTCACGTGCATGTCGTGGCGCATGTCGCTCATGTCGACAAAGCGGGTGGTGCTCCAGGCGCCATCGGTGCCGGGCATTTCCAGCGGAGTGATGTCGTTTTCGTTGGTGACGAAGGCTTCCGGCACGTCAACGCCGTCGACTTTCTCGTAGGCCTTGCGCACCCAGTGGAAACGCACCACGGCGCCACTGTTGTTGTGCAACTGCCAGTCGCTGCTCGGCGGAATAAAGGCGTAGCCGCCCTCTTTCATCTGGTGCTGCTGACCGTTGAGGGTCAGGGTCATTTCACCTTCCACCACGAACAGCACGCCCTCGGCGGTCGGATCGGTTTCCGGCTTGTCGCTACCGCCGCCCGATTGCACTTCCATGATGTACTGCGAGAAGGTCTCGGCAAAACCGGAGAGCGGACGCGACAGCACCCACAGGCGGGTACCGGTCCAGAACGGCAGGTGGCTGGTAACGATGTCGCGCATCACGCCCTTGGGGATCACTGCGTACGCTTCGGTAAATACCGCGCGGTCGGTGGTCAGCTGGGTCTGCGGCGGATGGCCGCCGGTGGGCGCATAGTAGCTGCGGGGTTCAGATTGCTTGGCCATGCTTACTCCTGAGGTTGAACCGGGTGGTGGGTTGCCCAGTGGTGGGCGATATCGACACGGCGTGTCACCCACACCCGGTCATGGGATTCGATGTAATCAAGAAAACGCTGCAGCGCACGGAACCGGCCCGGACGGCCGATCAGGCGGCAATGCAGGCCGATCGACAGCATCTTTGGCGCTTCTTCACCTTCGGCATAAAGCACATCAAAGGCGTCTTTCAGATACTGGAAGAAGTGGTCGCCGGTATTGAAGCCCTGGGGCGCAGCAAAGCGCATGTCGTTGGTATCCAGGGTATAGGGCACGATCAGATGATTGTGCAGCTGCCCCTGACTGTCGGCCTCGCGGGTCCAGAACGGCAGGTCGTCGCCATAGTAATCGCTATCGTAGGTAAAACCACCATGGTCCAGCAGCAGACGGCGGGTATTGGGGCTGTCGCGGCCGGTGTACCAGCCCTCTGGCTGGGCACCGTAGAGGCGTTGAAAGATGTCCATAGCACGCTGCAGGTGCTCGCGCTCTACCGCCTCGGGAATGTTCTGATAGTGAATCCAGCGCCAGCCGTGGCAGGCCACCTCATGCCCTAGCTCAACAAAGGCCTGGGCCAGCTCCGGGTGGCGCTCCAGCGCCATCGCCACGCCAAATACCGTCAGCGGCAGGCCGCGGCGCTCAAATTCATTAAGGATGCGCCAGACGCCCGCGCGCGAGCCGTACTCGTAGATCGACTCCATGCTCATGTGGCGGTCATCAAAGGCCGCCGCACCGATGATCTCGGACAGGAACTGTTCGGAGTGGCTGTCGCCGTGCAGCACGCAGTTTTCACCGCCTTCTTCGTAATTGAGCACAAATTGAACAGCGATCCGGGCCTTACCGGGCCAGTTGGCGTGCGGCGGAGTACGACCATAACCCACCAGGTCGCGTGGATACTCAGTGCTCTGAACCATGGGAAATCACCTCTGAAATAGCCAGTTACCGGCAAAAAGCAGGCTTTTCAGCCAGTATCACCGCTACTGATTCGATTTTGTTGACGCTGGCAATTGTATACAATTAATCAGTTTCGTTGTGTACAAACAGGTTTCCAGCATGCATATACGCGTTATCAACCCCAATACCACCCAGGCCATGACCGATACCATCGGCACCGCTGCCAAGACCGTCGCCGCTTCCGGTACACGCATCAGCGCAACCCAGCCCGACAGCGGCCCGGTATCCATCGAAAGCCACTTTGATGAAGCCGTTAGCGTACTCGGTGTGCTGGATGAGATCCGCGCCGGCGAGCGCGAAGGCGTCGATGCCTACATCATCGCCTGCTTTGGCGACCCCGGCCTGAACGCCGCGCGTGAGCTGACCCGCGCACCGGTCATCGGCATCGCCGAGGCAGCCTTCCACGCCGCCACCCTGATCAGCACCCGCTTTTCGGTGGTGACCACCCTGCCGCGCACCACCATTATTGCCGAGCATCTGCTCGACAGCTACGGCATGGCCAGCCGCTGCCGCCGCGTTCGCGCTGCCGACATCCCGGTACTGGAGCTGGAGGCCAACCCGGACCTGGCGCTGGAGCGCATCATCGAGGAGTGCCTGAAGGCCAAACAGGAAGACGGCATCGGCGCTATCGTGCTGGGTTGTGGCGGCATGGCCGACCTCACTCCGCAGATCAGCGCTGCGGTCGGCCTGCCGGTCGTCGAGGGCGTGACTGCCGCGGTCAAACTGGCCGAGGCCCTGGTTGGCCTGGGACTGCAAACCAGCAAGCACGGCGACCTGGACTTTCCACTGCCCAAACCTTTCACCGGACGTTTTGCCGAGTATTCGAACCTGACGCCCGACTGAGCACACCACGCTGGGGCCGGCGTGGGCGGCCCCGGATGTGGATGACAACCACCGACCGATCACAGAATCGCGGGAGACAATAATGCGCATCACACATCAACTGGGGTCCGTATGAGCACTGATATCAGCAGCGCAACGGCCAGCGAGCTGCCGGCACAGGGCGGCAAGGCCGCCGGGGACGAGTCCCTGGCCCCTCAACAGGTCCGCATCATGGGCCGCTTCTCCTACCTGCTGGCCTGGTTTGGCGGCTGTGTCGCCATCGGCACCTTCACCATGGGCTCCAGCGTGGTTGGCACCCTGAACCTGATTCAGGCCACCCTGGCCATCGCCATCGGCTGTTTTGTGATCGGCATTGCGCTGGTCCTCAATGGCGCCGCCGGCTACAAATACGGCATTCCCTTCGTGGTGCAGGCGCGCAGCGCCTTCGGCTTTACCGGCACCCGCCTGCCGGGCCTGGTACGCGCGGTACCAGCCATTGTCTGGTACGGCTTTCAGAGCTGGATTGGCGCCGGCGCGCTGAACATGGTCTCGGCCACGCTGTTCGGGTTCGACAACCTGGTGTTCTTCTTCATCGCCTTCCAGTTTCTGCAGATTGGCCTGTCGGTGATGGGCTTTCAGGGCATCAAGTGGCTGGAGAACGTCGGCAGCGCCTTTATCCTGGCCTCGCTGGTGTACATGTTCTACAGCACGGTGCAGCGCTACGGTGATGAGCTGTCGATGAGCCTGCTGACCATGCAAGGTTCCTGGGGGCTGCCGTTCTGGAGCGCAACCATGCTGTTCCTCGGCATCTACAGCACCATGATTCTCAACGTCAGTGACTACGCGCGCGAGCACAAGCAAGGCACCAGCCCTGGGCTGCTGACCACCATTTACTCGATGTCGATTCTGCCGTGCACCCTGTTCATGGGCCTGATCGGCTATATGGTGTCCGAGGCCACCGGTGTTGCCGACCCCATTGAGGTCTTTGCCAACGCCGTGGACAACACGCCGCTGCTGATGTGCACCCTGCTGTTTATCGCCTTTGCGCAGGTCACCACCAACGTGCTGAACAACGTGGTGCCGCCGACCTACGTCCTGATGGATGTATTCAAGCTGAAATTCCGCCCGGCCACGGTGATCGTCGGCCTGCTGGCCTTTGCCACCTTCCCCTGGAAGCTGGTCAGCGCGGACTCGGCCCAAGGTCTGCAGGTGTTTGTGCAGACCTACTCAGCGTTCCTGGGACCGATCTTTGCCATTTTGGTGGTGGACTACTACCTGATCCGCAAACGCACCCTGAACCTGCAGCACCTGTACGATGCCAACGGCCCCTATCGCGGCGTTAACTACGCGGCACTGGTAGCCACGGCGATCGGTGTGGCCGCAGCGCTGAGCATCTCCAGCATCTCCTGGTACGCCAGCCTGATCCCCGCCGGCCTGAGCTACTACCTGCTGATGCAGTACTGGCCTGCCTGCGCACGCTTCAGACAGTAAGCCTGGTTATCGCCGCTGAGTGAATGGCACTCAGCGGCGATAACCGGCAAACACATCCTGCAGATCCGGCACCGCCTGCGGCGCTTCGCCGATAGACAGCGACGCTTCGATCTCATCCAGGTGCCTGGCCATAAAGGCCGCCGCCGCCTGACCATCCCCCTGCTCAAGCAGCGCCAGCAACTGCTGGTGATCGGTGCAATCACAGCCCAAATTGCCTGAGTTGCCGTAGACCGCCAGAATCAGTGACGAGCGCGAGCACAGCTGCACCACAAAGGTGGCCAGGGTCTGGTTGCCGGCCAACGCCGCCAACGCACTGTGAAACTGCGCAGAACACTGGATCGCGGCACTCTGCTCACCAGCTTCCAGCGCCTGTTGCTCGCGCGCGGCCAGCGCCTTCAGCTGGCTCAGGCCCTCGGCATCGAGCACCTGCACCAGCGGCTGCATCAGGCCGCACTCCACCAGCCTCCGGGCATCAAAGACTTCACGCGCCTCCTCGGCAGACGGCCGGGTGACGCTGGCACCCTTGCCAGGCGTCAGGGTAATCAGCTGATCCATCGCCAGCCGTTGCAGCACCTTGCGAATACCCGTACGGCTGACACCAAAGACCTCGGCCAACGCATCCTCACGCAGCCGAGCACCCGGCTGCAGGCGGTGCTCAATGATGGCCGCACTGATGGCCTGGTAGATCCGCTCGTGGCGCTGCGCCCCGGCGCCAGAAACAGCGCTGGCGTTAGCAGTTTTCTTGTCGGCAGCACGCAGCACCGACGCAACCCGGCGGGCAGTCATCAGAAGGGTCCTCGGCTTGGTGGAAGGTAAGGCGCGCTATTGTAACTTAGGCAACCACCTGACTGATGGTGATTACCGGCACGATATCGGTGTAATTGGCCATATCCTGATTCAGTGCCTTGCCGCCTGCGGCAAAAGCCGCCTGAAACTGTGCCAGATCGGTAAAGAAAAGGTGCGCGGAGGCGACAAAAGCCGGGCTCTTGCCAGCGCCGTCAGCCAGACACTGATCCACCTCCAGCTTGAGCAGGCCATGGCCGTCCAACTGCTGATGGATCAGCTCGGCGTGCTGCTTCTGATAGTAGCTGTGGTCAAAACGGGCGTTTTCCTGGGCGGGATAGCTAACGGTTACTCGAATCATGCGGCGTTACTCCAATTGTTGTTATAGGCCGTTTGGCCGGCTCTGCACCATACCATGCGTCAGTCCTGGACAAACCCCTCTACCCGGCTGCGCAGACGCTGGCGGTCAACTTCCAGCAACAGCGACTGCTCACCCAGCGCCAGCGCCTCTGTCGCCAGCCGCCGGGCCGGCGCCACAAAACACTCGTGCTGCGCGGCCAGTGCCTGCAACGACTTGACCAGGCGCAGCTGCACATCGATACGCCCTGCGCCATCGCGCGCAATCGGGCCGAACAGGTCATCAAACAGGTCGTCAAGCGCGAGCGGCGTCAGCCAGACGCCCTGACAGGACACCTCGGCCTGCTGCGGCACCGGCCCCTGCGCCCAGGGCGCCAGCAGACGCACACCACGTCCGAGAATATCGATAGCCGTACCGGGGTCGTTGACCGCAGGCGACAGCGCCCGCGAGGCAATCTCGGATAACACCGAGCAGCCAAAGCGCGGGTCCTGGTCAAAGGAGCGAAAGCTGTCCAGGGTAAAGCAGTCACACAGTGCGCACTGCAGGTCATCGTTCAGTTGCCCATGCACCCAGAGCAGTGGCTGGGCCGGATGCACAAAGGCTCCGGGCTGCACCGGCACGTAGAGCGCCAGCTGATGCTCCTCGGCCAGCTCGGAGAGGGTCAACACATCCAGATGCTGCAGGTAGAAACTGTCGGCCGGATACAGCGGACGGCAGCCGGGCGGCACCTCGCCATCCCAGCAGTGGGCGCCCAGACAGGGGTTGGCGATCCGCTCGGCCAGCGCACCTGTGGTGACCTGCTCGACTCGCTCGGTGGTATCGCCCACCCGGCCAAAGCGCGACAGATGCTCAATCCAGCGCAGAATCGTTACCACAATCAGCGCAATCACCAGCAAGGTCACGGCAAACAGCATGACCCGGCCGCTTTCGCCGTAGGCGCCGGTACTCAGCGCCACCAGCCCCACCAAACTGAACAGAAAGGAGCCGATAAAGGTGCCCAGCACGTTTTGCGTGGTGGTGTCCTGCATCAGCAGGCGGGTGGCACGCGGCGTCACATTGACCGTTGCGGTGCTGTAGGCCGCTACCATCACACTCAACGAAAAGGTGGTGACCGCCAACATGCTGGAGGCCAGAATATCCAGAATGCGATCCACCGCATCGGCGCCCACATCCACCGGCAACGTCGGCAGCCAGTGCTCCAACGGCACCGCCAGCAGTGCTGCGGCCAGCGCCAGCACAACGTAGAGGGTCGCCCTGATCCACAACGTGCGCGTCAGCTGCGCCAGCAGCCATTGCCATTTCGAAATCATCCCACGCCCCCATACCGGTAATAACCACAGCTTACCGCACCCATGACGCGGCACGGCAGACGTCCTATAATGGCGCGCTTTCCCCCAAAGCGCAGGAACCACCTCGATGAGCCACGCCACCGGCACCCTGTATATCGTCTCCGCCCCCTCTGGCGCGGGCAAAACCAGCCTGGTCAAGGCGCTGATCGAGCTGACCCCCAACCTGCAGGTGTCGGTATCGCACACCACCCGGCCCATGCGGCCTGGCGAGGAGGATGGCGTCAACTACCACTTCACCAACCGCGAGACCTTCCTCAAACTGGTCGAGGCCGGTGATTTTCTGGAGCACGCCGAGGTGTTCGGCAACCTCTACGGCACCTCCCAGAGCGCGGTCGAAAAAGCACTGGCCGAAGGCCGTGACCTGATTCTGGAAATCGACTGGCAAGGTGCCCAGCAGGTACGCCGCAAGCTGCCTCAGGCGCATTCGATCTTCATCCTGCCGCCCTCGCGCGAGGCCCTACGCCAGCGTCTGACCCAGCGCGGTCAGGATCAGGACGAGGTGATCGACCAGCGCATGGCCGAGGCCGAAGCCGAGATGAGCCACTACGTCGAATTTGACAGCCTGGTCATCAACGACACCTTCGAGCACGCCCTAGAAGACCTGCGCGCCATCGTGCGCAGCCATCGGCTGCAGACGGTAGCCCAGCAAGCACGTCACACCGAGCTGCTGCAGGCGCTCTTGTCAGACTGAGGCGCCAGCCGGTAGACTGTCAGGTCCTGCGCCCCTGTCCGTTTCGGGGCGCCTTGCGTTCAATTGTTTATCCTTTCCGGAGTACCCCATGGCTCGCGTTACCGTTGAAGACTGCCTGGAAAATGTAGAAAACCGTTTTGAGCTGGTCATGCTGGCCTCCAAGCGCGCCCGTCAGCTGGCCACCGGTGGCAAAGAAGCCAAGGTAGCCTGGGAAAACGACAAACCCACCGTGGTGGCACTGCGTGAAGTGGCCGACGGCCTGATCACCAACGCCATCATGGCCGAAGAAGCCCTGCAGGATCAGCAGGAGCCGCTGTACTCGCTGGAAGCGACCGACGAGCTGGCCGAGTAAGAGACAGGTTTGCTGTTGCGCAGGCCGGCTATCCCTGAGGTCATCACCCGCGCTGGCGGGTGCGGGAGAGCTACATGTCTGCGATAGAGGTTTTTGCCGACAATCTGGGTAACTACC
>CERX01085766.1_pt1 | contig 13138 bp, 11 predicted proteins | sample 350251 | NCBI WGS metagenome assembly CERX01 (sample SAMEA2621044, study PRJEB7988) | marine metagenome | biome: marine biome (ENVO:00000447); feature: deep chlorophyll maximum layer (ENVO:xxxxxxxx); material: "saline water (ENVO:00002010), including plankton (ENVO:xxxxxxxx)" | depth 50 m
TGGAGACCATGGAGATGATGTCATGAGTGGCGTGATTGTTGGTAATCTGCGGCCGCTAGCGGAGCCTGACCTGGCGCTGGTGCGTAGCTGGCGTAACCATGAGTCGGTGCGTCGTTATATGTACACCCAGCACGAAATTGCTGAACAGGAGCATCGTGACTGGTTTGCCCGCTGCGAACAGGACCCGCTGCGCCACCTGCTGGTCTATGAATGTGATGACCAGCCCCGCGGATTTGTACACTTCACTGTGCAAACTGCCGGCAAGGTAGCGGACTGGGGGTTCTACATCGCGCCTGAGGCGCCGCGTGGTACGGGCACAGGGTTAGGCCGTCAGGCGTTGGAATATGGCTTTCAGCGTCTGGCGTTGCACAAGATTTGTGGTCAGGCGCTGGGTTTTAACCAGCGTTCAATCGATTTCCATCGCAAGATGGGCTTCTGCCAGGAGGGGGTGTTGAGAGATCAGCATTTCGATGGGCAGCAGTTTCATGATGTCATTTGCTTTGGCCTGCTCGATTCCGAGTGGCAGGTACGGGGCTGAAGGAGGCTTTTCATGTCTGGTACACCCAGTATCTCCATCGCAGGGCGGCGCATTGGGCTTGACGCTGAGCCCTACATCATTGCCGAGCTGTCGGCTAACCACAATGGGCGCCTGGAGACGGCGCTGCAGATTATCGAGCAAGCCAAGCACGCCGGTGCCGATGCGATCAAGCTGCAGACCTACACCGCTGACACCATAACCCTGAACTGCGACGCCGAGGATTTTCAGATCCGTGGCGGGCTGTGGGATGGCCAGTCCCTATATGAACTCTACCAGCAGGCGCACATGCCCTGGGAATGGCACAAACCGCTGTTCGAACACGCACGCAAGCACGACATCACGATCTTCAGCTCTCCCTTCGACTTCACTGCGGTGGACTTGCTGGAGGATCTGAACGCGCCTGCCTACAAGATCGCCTCTTTCGAGGCTATCGACCTGCCGCTGATCCGTTATGTCGCGGCAACGGGCAAGCCGATGATCATTTCCACCGGCATGGCAGATGGCGACGAGATCGCCGAGGCGGTGGAGGCTGCACGCGAGGGTGGTTGCCGCGAGCTGGCCATTCTTCACTGCGTCAGTGGCTATCCGGCCCCCGCCGAAGACTACAACCTGCGTACATTGGCAGACATGCGTGAGCGCTTTGGCTTGGTGACTGGCTTGTCAGATCATACGCTGGACAACACCACGGCGATTGCGAGTGTGGTCCTGGGGGCTTCTATCATTGAAAAGCACTTCACTCTGGACCGCAGTGGTGGTGGTCCTGACGACAGCTTCTCGCTTGAGCCAGCCGAACTGCAGGCGCTGTGCCGCGACAGCAAGACGGCGTGGCGAGCTCTGGGGCAGGTGGACTACGGTCGCAAGTCCAGCGAGCAGGGCAATGCGCGCTTCCGGCGTTCGCTCTACGTTACGCGGGATATGAAAGCTGGCGAGCTGTTCAGCGCCGATAACGTGCGCAGCGTGCGCCCGGGTTTTGGCCTGCCGCCCAAAATGCTGGATAAGGTGATCGGTCGTCGCGCCAGCCGCGATATTGCCTTTGGTACTGCGCTGACTCAGGAGCTGCTGGACTAAGCTCTGCGCAGACCGGCAGGTTTCAGTCTGCCGGGGCTGGGTGTTCGGTGCGGTTGGGGTAGATGTGATTGTCTTTGCGGGTGATGTAGGTGACATCATCCGGCACATCCTTGTTGATAAAGCTCATCGCGCCGATGCGCACATTGTTGCCGATGCGAATGCCGCTGCCGATGATGCAGCAGTGTGCGCCGATATCAACGTTGTCCCCAAGCTCGATGGGTTTGTTGTTGGCCTCCACTGAGCCGATGGTGGTGCATTGGCGCAGGTTGCAGTCACGCCCGATGCGAACGCCGGAGTAGACCGTAATCGCAGTGGGGTGACCCAGCCACAGTCCCTTGTCTATCTGGGCGCCCAGCATGATCTCGACGCCGTACTTGCGTGCCAGCCCCTTGTTGATACGTTTGGCCATCGATAGCGTGGTGCGGCCTGGACGACTGTGTAGATACTGCGACAGCCGCAGCCAGAACAGGCAGTTGTAAGAGTTGTTGCGCGCCACCCGGCGGCGCAGCTTGCGCCAGGAAAAACGCTTGTCCTCACCCAGAATCTCGTAGTGCCAGAATGCTTTCAGCTCGGCGAAGGTGGTCAGCATCTCTCGATCAGCTCCTTGAGGAAAACAGCGGAAACAGCGCCCGGGCGGATTTGTCGACCAATGCCCAGTCCTGTTCGTAGCGCAGCAAATGCCGATAGTTGCGGTTGCGCATGCCGCGTGACAGCGGTCGGCCCAGGCAGCGCAGGTCGGAGATGTCGATCAGACCGAGCTGGCCATCGGGCGTCAGCACGATATTACCCAGATGCAGTGAGCGAAAGTAGACGCCCTTGTCGTGCAGGCTGGTGATAAATTCGGCCAGCTTCGCAAACAGCTCCAGTTGCTCCAGCGACTGCTCGGCGTTGAGCAGTCCGCGCAAGGTTTCGCCTACCAGCGGGTGGTAGTGCACCACGCTGCGGTAGGGGTTTAGCAGTTTGTAGGTGGCAATAGCTTGTGGACAGGGAATGTCCAGTGCTCGAAGTGCATCGGCGTTTTCGGCAAAGCGCTCTGCTGGCGGGAACAGCAGGGTCTTGGAAAACCAGCTCTTGCGTCGGAACAGCTTCAGCATGGTGCCGTCGGCCAGCAGCAGTACTTTCTCCCCGTGGCCGTCCTGTTCCAGGATCCGCGCATCATTGCGCCACGCGTTGTACTGCTCTTCACTGAGTAACTGCATCATGCCTATCCAGCTGCCAAAGCGGCAGTTTATCGCACTTTTTCCCGACAGGCTTAGCTCCACAGTGCTTGTGATAGACTGCAGCGCTACCGTTTCGTGTATGAAGGTCACATGACTGAAACTGCCAAAGAGAGCTTCGCCCGCTCAAGCGTGCGCATTTACGCCCGCCTGCTGGGTTACGTAAAACCCTACTGGATCGCCTTTGCGGTGAGTATTGTCGGGTTTGCCATTTTTGCATCCGCGCAACCCGCGATGGCATGGATGCTCAAATACTTTGTCGACGGTTTGGCCGAGGGCAGTGGTGCCCAGTTTTTTGGAGTTCCGCTGATCTGGGGGTTCCCGGCTTTTATCGTGCTCGTTGCTTTCTACCAGGGAGTGGGCTCGTACCTGGGTAACTACTTTATAGCCAAAGTGTCGCTGGGGGTTGTACATGACCTGCGCACTGCACTTTTCGACAACTTGCTGACGTTGCCCAATCGTTACTTCGATCTGCACAACTCGGGTCACCTCGTCTCGCGCATCACGTTCAACGTCACTATGGTGACAGGTGCTGCTACTGACGCCATTAAGGTGGTTTTCCGTGAGGGCATGACGGTGACCTTCCTGTTTGCCTACCTGCTGTGGATGAATTGGAAGTTGACATTGGTGCTGATCGCTATATTGCCGGTCATCGGCCTGATGGTAACTAGCGCCAGCAAGAAGTTTCGCAAGCAGAGCAAGAAGATTCAGACCGCGATGGGCGACGTGACCCATGTGACGTCTGAGACTATTTCTGGTTTCCGTGTCGTGCGCAGCTTTGGTGGCGAACACTACGAGTCCGACCGCTTTCACAAGGCCAGCGAGGCCAACCGCCAGCGTGGCCTCAAGATGACCCGGACCGGCGCGGTCTTTACGCCCACGTTGCAATTGGTGACCTACGGCGCCATGGCCACTGTCATGTTTCTGGTGTTGTTCTTGCGTGGGGACGCGACCGCTGGCGACTTGGTCGCCTACATAACCGCTGCAGGCCTGCTTCCCAAGCCGATTCGTCAGCTCTCAGAAGTGAGCGCTAATATTCAAAAGGGAATCGCGGCAGCGGAAAGCATTTTCGAGCAGCTTGATGAGGTGCCTGAGCTGGACTCGGGCACGCTGGAGCGGGCACGGGTAGGCGGACGTCTTGAAGTCCGCAACTTGACCTTCAACTATCCCGGCACTGAGAAAACGGTGCTTAACGACATCAGCTTCGCCGTTGAACCGGGGCAGATGGTCGCCCTGGTCGGGCGCTCGGGCAGTGGCAAGTCAACGCTGGCAAATCTGATTCCGCGCTTCTATCAGCACGAGCATGGCGAGATTCTGCTCGATGGTACGCCGTTGCAGGACTTTACCTTGCGCAATCTGCGCCACCAGATAGCGCTGGTCAGCCAGAATGTCACCCTGTTTAACGACACTGTGGCCAACAATATTGCCTATGGTGACCTCGCCGGCGCGCCGCGCGACGATGTGGTGGCCGCAGCTGAGGCGGCGTACGCGCGTGAGTTCATCGAGGTCTTGCCGCAAGGTTTTGACACCTTGGTGGGTGAAAACGGCGTATTGCTCTCTGGCGGGCAGCGCCAGCGTTTGGCGATTGCCCGTGCGCTGCTAAAAGACGCGCCAGTGCTGATTCTGGACGAAGCCACCTCGGCGCTGGACACGGAGTCCGAACGGCATATCCAAGCGGCGCTGGACAGGGTGATGCAGGGGCGTACTACGCTAGTGATTGCCCACCGCCTGTCGACCATTGAGAAAGCTGACGTGATCATGGTTATGGAGCAGGGACAGATTGTGGAGCGTGGTACGCACAAGGAACTGCTGGCCCTGAACGGCTATTACGCCAGACTGCACAGCATGCAGTTTGAAGAAGAGAATAACGCGCAGGCCTGACGCAGGTCTGTCACAGGTAACGATAATGAAATTGAGCATGCCCCGCTTCGACTCTGCCCCGGTACTGGTGGTCGGTGATGTAATGCTGGACCGCTACTGGCATGGGCCGACCAACCGCATTTCGCCAGAGGCGCCGGTGCCGGTGGTCAAGGTGGATCAGATAGAGGATCGTCCAGGTGGTGCTGGCAACGTAGCGCTGAACATTGCTGCACTCGGAGCGCCAGCCTGGCTGGTTGGGGTGACTGGCAAGGATGAAGCGGCCGACAGCTTGCAGCAGCGCTTGAACGCAGCGGGCGTCTACTGCGATTTTCAGCAGCATGCGGCGCAGCCGACTATCACCAAGTTGCGCGTCATGAGCCGCCACCAGCAGTTGATTCGGTTGGATTTTGAACAGCCCTTTGAGACCGATGCCCAGGCGTTGCTCGACTCGGTGGCGGCACTGCTGGATAAGGTCAAGGTGCTGATCCTGTCGGACTATGGCAAGGGCGCGCTGGTCAACCATCAGGCGCTGATTGCGCTGGCCCGCGAGCGTGGCGTGCCGGTGCTTGCCGACCCCAAGGGTAGCGATTTCTCGATTTACCGTGGGGCCAGCCTGATTACCCCCAATCTGTCCGAGTTTGAAGCGGTGGTGGGGCGTTGTGAGACCGAGCAGGCGCTGGTCGACAAGGGCATGGCACTGATTGACGAGCTAGCGCTCGATGCACTGCTGGTAACCCGCAGCGAGCAGGGCATGACGTTGTTGCGCAAGGCCGAGGGCGCGCTGCACTTGCCGGCGCGCGCGCGTGAGGTGTTCGATGTCACCGGCGCAGGCGACACCGTGATCTCTACCCTGGCTGCCGCGCTGGCGGCCGGTGAGGCGCTGCCGCAGGCAGTGGCACTGGCCAACCATGCGGCCAGTATCGTGGTGGGCAAGCTGGGCACTGCCGCGATCAGCGCACCTGAGCTGCGCCGTGCGGTGCAGCAGGAGCAAGGCAGCGGTCGGGGTGTGCTGGGTGTTGAGCAGTTGCTGCAAGCGCTTGAGGATGCCCGGGCCCATGGCGAACGCATCGTGTTCACCAACGGTTGTTTTGACATCATCCACGCCGGCCACGTCGGTTACCTGGAAGAGGCGCGCGCCCAGGGTGATCGGCTGATCGTCGCTATCAATGACGATGCCTCGGTAAGCCGGCTGAAGGGGCCGGGTCGCCCGATTAACAGCGTCGAGCGTCGGATGACGGTGCTCGCCGGGTTGGGCGCGGTTGATTGGGTGATCAGCTTCAGCGAAGACACGCCCGAGCGCCTGCTCGAACAGGTCAAGCCGGATGTGCTGGTCAAGGGTGGCGATTACAGCGTTGATCAGGTTGTCGGTGGACCGATTGTGCAGGCCTACGGTGGTGAGGTGAAGGTGCTCAACTTTGTTGAAAGCTGCTCAACCACTGCCATCGTTGAGAAAATCCGCGAGCGCGGCGACGACTGAGTCGGCCTGAACGCCAGAGGGCGAGTGGGACTGATCCGCTTTCTTAACGCTCTGCCTCTGCCGTCGTTCGTTTTGAACGGCGGCGCTGTCGTACCAGCACTTCAGAGGCGTTTATAAGCCGTCTGGCAGCGCGCAATTGCCTGCCGCTACCAGCCAGCCTTGTTGTGGTGCAAACGCTTCGCTGAGCAGAAGGTTATCTGTGGGCTGGGCAATCAGCTCGCCGTGCTGCAGGCAGAACAGCTCACCAGTGGCGTGATGGTTGCGGTATTCGGCCAGAAACAGCTCTGGGCGCTGGGTGTCCATTCGTGCGATCAGCTCGCCGCTTTCCTCATCCAGAAATTCGTCCGCATGTAGCAGGGACAGGCTGCGCAGCGTCTCCGGCAGCTGCAGGGTCATGCTGTACACCAGTTGCAGTGAGCTGCTGGGCAGGTGCACATAGGCGCGTGGTCGCTCCAACAGGTTCAGTTCACGACACAGCACTGCACGTGCGGCGCCACTGCGGGTGCCCAGACTAAAACTGTGCTCGTCGTCCAGTGGCAGACTGTCTGCGTAAGGTGTGGGCAGCCAGGTATCCTGATAGCGGCCTTGCAGCCAGCCGCTCTCGCTGTGTATCAGCAGTTCCTCGGCGACTTCGGTCATCAGGGTCAACAGGGGTACCCGCAGCTCGTGGGCCGGGACATACCCTGATAGCAGTTTTAGCACCCGGTCGCCGTGATCTGGACGATCCTGTCGCACCAGCAGGCGAAAGTCGCGGCCTTGCCACTGCAGGTGCAGGTCGACCGAAACCCCGAGGTTGGCAAGGGTGGTCTCGAAGCAGTGGGGGTCATCCAGCTCAAGGGGTTGCCGCCGAGCTTGCATCTGGTCAAAGCTCAGCGGACTGCCGACCGGCTCGTAACGCAGCACTTCCGGACTGGCGGCCACGGCGATGGCCTGGGTCTTGAAGGCGACGGGGTTCTTCCGGGCGACAATCTGGGTCATGCCTTACTCCATCTGCGTGAGTACCGAAACGGCCGCCTCGACGTTCTGTGTCAGGTGAGCCGGGTTGATGGTGCCGATGATGGCGCTGGTGACCGCCGGGTGACCTAACACCAGTTCAAGGCCGCTGTGTACCGGGTTTGTGCCGTTAAGGCACAGGTGTCCGCTGGCTAGGGCCTTTTTGATCAGAATGCCTTTGTTGTGTTGCAGGGCAAAGTCCAGCACCGGGCGTTCCGCCTGTTCGCGCAGGTTGTAGGTGACCATGGCGCAATCGCCCTGCTGCAGGGCGCGCAAGCCGCCTTCGACGGTCTTGCCGGAGAATCCGTAGGCCAGAATCAGACCCTCCTGCTTGAGCTGGGCAAGCGTTGGGTAGACCTCCTGGTCGAGTACGTCGAGATCATTACCGTCCGAGTGCACCAGCACCAGATCCAAGCGGTCAGTGCCCAGCCGTTGCAGGGAGCGCTCGACCGAACGGCGGGTGTGATCGGCGGAAAAATCGAAGTGTGACTGCCCGTCAGTGAACTCCTCGCCAACCTTGCTGCAAATCACCCATTGATCGCGCTGGCCCTTGAGCAGCGGCCCCAGGCGTTGCTCGCTGGTGCCGTAGGCCGGTGCAGTGTCGAGCAGGTTGATGCCCAAATCACGTGCCTGAGCCAGCAGATTGAGTACGGCACCGTCGTCCGGCAGCTCGAACCCGGCGGGGTATTTCACGCCCTGATTGCGACCGATCTTGACGGTACCTAATCCGAGCGGTGATAGCTGCAGGCCGGTGCTGCCGAGCGCGCGGTAAAACGGTTGCAGGCTACTCATCGGAAACACATGTCCCACACCGGCTCGGCGACGCGAGGGCGCGGTAGATCGGCCGGTAGTGATGGGTAGTTCTGCGGTTTGATCTGCTGGCGTGTCAGCTCCTCAAGCACCAAGTCACTGAGGTTGGGGGCCAGTGCCAGTTTGGTTGGCCAACTGATCAGCGCATTGCCCTTGGCCTGCACGTAGGCGTTGTCGGGACGCACCAGTCCACTTTGTGCCGGCTCTGCACGGTTTACCGGCAGGGTGGTCCACTGGCAATTCTCGAGATTGATCCAGGGTAAGAGTTCGGCCAGCTCGCGTTTGGCGGCGGCAATCAGCGCGTCGGCGGTCTGGTTGACGCCCTGTTCAGCCAGCTCGCCACCTAGATACCAGCACCACTGGCCGTCTTCACAGGGGTGTGTAGTGACGGTCAGCCGCGGCTTGGGACTGGCACCCAGGCAGTGGGCATACAGCGGCGGCAGCTGAGGGCCCTTTACCAGGACCATCTGCAGCGGGCGGCGCTGCATCGCTGGCTCGCTTTCGCCCCATTCCTGCATGAGGGCGTCAGTGCCTTCGCCGGCGGTAAGCACATAGCGCTGGGCGCGGATGGTGGCGCCATGCAGTTGTACGCCGCTGATACTGCCGTCGTCGGCGCGCAACAGGTGCGGGCTGCTGTCGGCAATCAGACCGTCACCGCTTAGCTCGGCGAGCCGCTCAATAGCGGCCGGCACGTCCAGTACCAGCTCGCCTAATTGGTAAACTTTGCCTCGAAAGGCCGGGTCGTTGAACACCTTCGGCAATGCCTTGCCTTTGACCTGGTCAACCCGCCCGCGCAGGGCCTTGCTGGCGAAAAAGCCGGCCAGATTGCTGATCAGGCTGCCGGGCGACCACAGGTAGTGGTGCTCGGACAGCACCCGCACGCCGCGCAAGTCCAGCTCACCTTGGCCAGCCAGACAGCTGCGCCAGCGCTCGGGCATGCCGGCGATGGCTTCGGTAGCAGCGTTGAGCTTGCCGCCCAGCGCGTACTTGATACCGCCGTGGATGATGCCTTGGGATTTCACGCTCTGGCCGCCGCCGAGCGCGCCGCGCTCCACCAGCAATGTGTGGTAGCCCGCCTGGCGCAGCCGGGCATTCAGCCACAGGCCGGCGATGCCGCCGCCGAGGATGCAGATGTCGGTATCGAGGGTTGTGCTCATGGGCTCCCGCTGAGGTTAAACAAAGGCCCTCTAGTATAGTCATTCGCGGCGAGCTGGGTCACACTTGCGACAGTAAGCCACTGCCATTCAAGGCTCTGACCCCAGGAGATTCCATGGCGCGTCGTTTCTATTCCCTGTTGTTCTTCCTGTGCATGCCGCTGGTACTGCTGCGGCTCCTGTATCGCGCCATCAAGGCGCCAGCGTACGCTCGCCGCTGGGCTGAGCGTTTTGCTCTGGGGGGAGATGTGCGCGCAGGCGGTATCTGGGTGCACGCGGTGTCGGTGGGCGAGAGCATCGCCGCCGCGCCCATGGTGCGCGAATTGATGCGCCGCTATCCCGAGTTGCCGATCACCATCACCTGCATGACGCCGACCGGGTCCGAGCAGATCCGCAAGCTGTTCGGCGCCCAGGTAGGACACGCCTATCTGCCGTACGACCTGCCGTGGCTGCAACGCCGCTTGCTGCGACGTTTGCAGCCGCGCGTCGGGATCATCATGGAAACCGAGTTGTGGCCCAATTTGGTAGCAGAAGCCAAGCGTGCCCAGGTGCCCCTGGTGCTGGCCAATGCGCGGTTGTCAGAGCGCTCTGCCCGCGGCTATCAGCGCGTTGCCCCCCTGGTTCGCCCCATGTTTGCTGCGCTGGACTGGGTCGCGGTGCAAAGCCAGGCTGAAGCGCTGCGTTTTGTCACGCTGGGCGTCGTGCGTGAACAGCTGCAGGTGACCGGCAGCATCAAATTCGACTTTCGCCCGGACCCCATGTTGTTGCAGCAGGCAGCGGATCTGCGTGCACGCTGGGGTGAGCGGCCGGTGTGGATCGCCGCCAGTACCCACGCAGGCGAAGATGAGCAGGTGCTGCGGGCTCATCAACAGGTGTTGCGGCACCGCCCCGATGCCTTACTGATTCTGGTGCCGCGCCACCCCGAGCGCTTTGATGCGGTGACACGTCAGGTGCAAGACGCGGGGCTAGCCGCGGTCCGGCGCAGTAGCGGCCAACTGCCGGCGGCTGATCAGCAGGTGTTGGTGGGTGACACCATGGGCGAGCTAGTGCTGCTGTACGCTTGCGCCGATCTAGCCTTCGTTGGTGGTTCGCTGGTGCCCAACGGGGGGCACAACTACCTGGAGCCGGCTGCTTTGGCCTTACCGGTACTGTCTGGCCCGCACCGCTTCAACTTCACTGAAATCAGCGAGCTGCTGGAAGGCGCCGGCGCTCTGCAAGTGGTCAGTGATGAGGCTGCTTTGGCTGTGGCGGTTCAGGGGCTGCTGGACGATGAGGCTGCTCGCCGGCATGCCGGAGCCGCCGGCAAGGCGGTGGTAGAGGATAATCAGGGGGCGCTTGAACGGTTGCTGGCCGGCATCGCACGCTTCTTGAGTTAAGAAACAACAACGGCGCCTGCAGGCGCCGTTGTTGTTTGTGGGGTGTTCAGAAGGTGGTGCTGTCGGGGTCGCTCGGCAAAGACGGCGCCGGGGCCGGACGGCCGCCCATGGACATCTGCTCCAGTTCTTCGGGTGTCGCCTGGGGGATGAAATCGCGGTCCGGGTCGTAATTGGGGTTCAGCCACTGGGACAGGTCTTGCAGGTCCTGAGGGCTCAGGGTGCCGGCTGCCAACTTCAGGTTCAGGTTGTTGATGATGTAGTTGTAGCGCACGGTGTTGTAGTCACGCACGGTGCGGAACAGGTTGCGCTGGGCCTCGAGTACGTCGACTACGTTGCGGGTGCCCACTTCATAGCCGGTCTGGGTGGCGTCCAGCGCTGCCTTGGCCGAGACGATAGCCTGACGGCGGGCGGCGACTTCTTCCACGCTGGATGTCACGGTGCGGTAAAGGTTGCGGGTATTTTCGACTACACGGCGGCGCTGCGCCTCGCTGCCTTGCTCGGCCTGGGTCAGGCGGTAGGTCGATTCGCGTACCTGAGAGGTGGTCAGGCCGCCGGTGAACAGTGGCATGCTCAGTTCCACGCCAAAGCTGGTCAGCTCGGTATCGGCGCTGGCCTGGCCGGCCGCCGGGATGCTGGCGCCGCCGTTGTCATTGCTGTAACGCACAAAGGCGTCGACCACCGGAGCGTAGCCGGCCTTGCTGCTGCGTAGGGTGTCTTCTGCGCTTTCAATCGCATACCGACTGGCCTGCAGGGTCAGGTTTTGCGCGGCGGCGGTTTCTACCCACTCCTGCATGCTGGCGGGGGTCGGTGGCAGAACGGGCAGCTCGTGGCTGATACCGTACAGGCTTTCGTAGTTCTGGTTGGTCAGGCGCGTCAGGGCCTGGTAGCTGACATCCAGGTTGGTTTCTGCCGTCAGGCGCGCTGCGCGGGCGCTGTCATAGCCGGCGCGCGCTTCCAGCACGTCGGTGCGGGCCGACAGGCCGACGTCAAAGCGTTCCTGCGCCTGCTCAAGCTGGCGCTCAAAGGCCTTTTCCTCGGCCTTGGCGGTGGCCAGGTTATCCGAGGCGCGCAGCACATCAAAATACGCCTGTGAGACCTCAAGGATCAGATTCTGCTGTGTCGCCGAGAACTCCAGCTGCGCCTGCTGACTGACCGACTTGGCAGCCTGATAGGTGAACCAGCGGTCCGCGCGAAACAACGGCTGGGTCAGACTGGCCTGGTAGTAATGGGTGGAGTACTCATCACCCCCCACATTGTCGATCTCCAGATCCTCCCGTGCGGCGCCGGCGCCAATACCCAGGTTGGGCAGCAACTGCGAGCGCGCTTGCGGCAGGGCTTCCTGGCGGGCCAGGGCATCCGCTTCGGCGGCGGCCAAATCAGCGCTGTTCAGCACGGCTTCGCGGTAAATAGTCATCAGATCGGTGTTGGCAGCCGCCGGGCCGGAAACACCAGCCAGCAGCAAGGCGACATACAGAGGGCGGAACATGCAGACATCCTTCGCATGGGGGAGAGTCAGGCAAGGCTAAAAGGCTCGGCAGCCGGGGTCAAGCGAGCAGACGGTAACAATCGGGAACAAACTGTTGCCGCTGGTTTTGCTGACATTTTCGACGATTTTGTCAGCCGGTGCGCCGTCGCTTTTCGATTGATGAGCGCGCCGCTTGCGGCCGGGCAAGAACAGCCCCTAGACTATGGCGACATCTTGACGGGGTGCTGCCTGATTGGCAGCTGAGATGATACCCGTTGAACCTGAACCGGTTAGCACCGGCGTAGGAATCGAGATAGACGGCAAGCGTGAGTCCGCAAGGGCTGGCGTAGCCGTGGTTTTTCGGTTCCCTGCGCATTTCAACGCAGTGGAGCACAACAATGAACAGCAAGTTGCCTGATACCGCCATCGCCACCTCGGGTGCCGATAGCGCCGCCACCCAGCCCTTCCCTAATTCTCGCAAGGTCTACGTTACCGGCTCGCGCCCGGACATACGTGTGCCCATGCGTGAGATCAGCCTGGCCGATACGCCGACCGACTTTGGCGGCGAGTCCAACGCGCCGGTGCTGGTGTATGACACCTCCGGCCCCTACACCGACCCGCACGCCAGCATTGACCTGCGTGCCGGCCTTGCCGATGTGCGCGGCGCCTGGATTGACGAGCGCGGCGATACCGAGGTGCTGCCGGGGCTGACCTCTGAGTTTGGCGCCTCGCGCCTGGCTGACAGCTCCCTTGATCACATGCGTTTCGCTCACGTACGCACGCCGCGCCGTGCCAAGGCTGGCAGCAATGTGTCGCAGATGCATTACGCCCGTCGCGGCATCATCACGCCAGAGATGGAATACGTGGCGATTCGCGAAAACATGAAGCTGCAGGAGGCCCGTGAGTCAGGCCTGCTGAAAGAGCAGCACGCCGGTCACAGCTTCGGTGCGAGTATTCCAAAAGAAATTACCCCCGAGTTCGTGCGCGAAGAGATTGCCCGCGGTCGGGCGATCATCCCTGCCAACATCAACCACCCGGAACTGGAGCCGATGATCATCGGCCGCAACTTCCTGGTGAAGATCAACGGCAATATCGGTAACTCGGCGCTGGGTTCTTCTATTGAAGAAGAAGTCGAGAAGATGACCTGGGGTATCCGCTGGGGCTCCGATACCGTCATGGA
>CERX01110000.1_pt1 | contig 13103 bp, 9 predicted proteins | sample 350251 | NCBI WGS metagenome assembly CERX01 (sample SAMEA2621044, study PRJEB7988) | marine metagenome | biome: marine biome (ENVO:00000447); feature: deep chlorophyll maximum layer (ENVO:xxxxxxxx); material: "saline water (ENVO:00002010), including plankton (ENVO:xxxxxxxx)" | depth 50 m
GGCGGTCAAGCGGGTAGTGGGCGCGTGCGCGTTGTTGCCTGCGGCCTGGTTGGTGGGGCGACAGTTGCCAGTGCAGGCCTGGACCGCCGATGTGCACACCGCCACCGGCGAACAGCAACGTATGCCGCTGAGCGAGGGCATCGAGCTGCAATTGAATACTGATAGCGCGGTGAATCTGCAGCTGGCTGAGCGAAGGCTGACGCTGGTGCGTGGGGAGCTCGCGTTGTATGCCGCTGGCGATCAGCCGCTGAGTATCATCCTGCCGCAGGCCGTGCTCACCCTGCGCGATGCTGAGGTGTGCGTACGCCGGTTTGATGACCACTGCCAGATCGCCGTGGCCCGTGGTCGGGTGCAGTTGGCCGCCAGCGCCGGTGCCAGCGAGCTGCTTGAGGGCGGACAGCGGGTGTCGATAAGCGCGGCTGGGCTATCGGGCTGGAAGCGTTACGACCCCACGCTGCCTGACTGGCGCCAGGGTGTGTTGCTGGCCGATAACCAGCCGCTGGGGGATTTTTTGCGCGAGCTGCGGCGCTATCGCCCCGGCGTGCTGCGCTGGGACCCGGCGCTGGAGCGCCTGCGCGTGACGGGCAGCTTCCGGCTGGATGACACCGATCGCGTGCTGGCGTTGCTGGCTGCCAGCCTGCCGCTGCGCGTGCAGACGCGCACCCGCTATTGGGTGTCGCTGGCGACCAGAAAAGAAAATGCCTGAGGCCTGTCCCTTTTTTTGCGCTCGCCGGTCAGTAGGGTGACAAAGCAAAAAATGAGGAGCTGGTTTATGTCTGCAGTATCGACCGAGCGTGCATCGCTGCGCCTGCGTTCATTGTTGCACCTGGGGCTGGTGATGGGCTTGAGCGTCAGCCCGCTGGCAATCTCCACCAGTTACGCGCAGGAGGTGGAGCGGCGCAGTTATACGGTGCCGGCCGGCGAGCTGGGCGCGGCGTTGACCCGCTTTGCCGGTCAGGCGGGTGTGAGCCTGTCGGTTGATCCGGCGCTGATGCAGGGCCGCCGCAGCGAAGGGCTGTCCGGCAGCTACAGCGTTGAAGAGGGCTTTGCGCGCCTGCTGCAGGGCAGCGGGCTGCAGATTCAACCGGTGGGCGCTGGCGGCTATACGCTGGTAGCGGCACCGGCGCAGGGTGAGGCGTTGCAGATTGCCCCGATTACGGTGGTGGGCGTCAGCCCGCAGCTGGCCAGTGGTGAGCGCTACGCCGGAGGGCAGGTAACCATGCAGACCGCGCAGGGCATGCTGGGCTCGCGCGACTTTATGGACACCCCCTTCAGCGCCACCACCTACACCAGCGAAACCGCGCAGAACCAGAATGCCCGCACCCTGCTGGACCTGATTGCCAATGACCCGTCGGTGCGCTCCACCAACCCGGCCGGTGGCCGCTTTGAGCAGTTCACCATTCGCGGATTCAGCCTGTTCAACACCGACGTTGCCTTCAACGGCCTGTACGGCGTTCTGCCGACCTATTCGATCGACATGGAAATGGCTGACCGAGTGGATGTGATCAAGGGCCCCACCCAGTTAATCAACGGCATCTCGCCGCGCGGCGCGGTGGGTGGCGGCATCAACCTGGTGGCCAAGCGGGCGACCGATACGCCGATTACCGAATTCACCGGTAGCTACGCTTCCAACAGTCAGGTTGGTGGCGCACTGGATGTGGGGCGCCGCTTTGGCGAGGACAACCGTTTTGGCCTGCGCTTCAACGGTGTGCGACAGGCTGGCGATACCGAGTGGGATCACCAGCACGTAGACCGCGAGATGGCGGTGCTCGGGCTGGACTACCGCGGCGATCGCCTGCGCCTGGGCGCCGACATCGGCCACACCGAGCGTGACACCGATGCACCGCAGGAGCGCGTGCTGATTGGCGCAGCCGCGCCGATTCCGGATGCTGATCGGGTCAACGACAACTACGCGCAGGCCTGGAGCAAGGCGCGTACCGAAGACACCTTTGCCGCGTTCAACGGCGAGTACGACATTAGTGAGAATCTGCTGTTCTACGGTGCGGCCGGCGTGCGCGAGAGCAACCACGACTTTCTGCGTCACAACGTGTCGATCATCAACGAGGCGGGTGACTTCAATGTGCAGCCACGCGACTTTACCCGCGATGAGAGCGTACGCACAGCCACAGCCGGCCTGCGCAGCTGGCTGCAGACCGGGCCGGTCAGCCATGAGCTGAACCTGGCTGCCAGCTATTTCTACATGGATTTCACCAACGGCGGTGCGCGCTACGCCACCGGCCCGAGCAATCTCTATGACCCGGTGCCCACGCCTGCGCCGGGGGCGCCAACCCGGATCGACAACGAGGTCTATACCGAGAACCGCTTCAGCGGTGTCGCCCTGGCCGACACCCTGGGCTTTATGGATGACCGCCTGCTGGTCACCCTGGGCGCGCGCTGGCAGCGGGTGAAGGTCGATGACTGGACCAACGGCATCAAGGGCGAAACCGCCTACGACGAGGAAAAGGTCTCGCCCTCGGTCGGCGTGGTCTACCGCCTGGCGCCGCAGCTGTCGGTGTATGCCAACTACATGGAAGGCTTGAGCCAGGGCAAGATTGCCCCGTCTACCTCGATCAACGAGGATGAAATCTTCGCGCCCTTTGTCAGCCGTCAGGTGGAGGTGGGTGCCAAGTATGATCAGGGCAGCTACGGCGTTACGTTGAGCGCCTTCCGAATCAAGCAGCCTGCTTACGAAACCGACGCCGCCACAGGGGTGTTCGGGCCCAACGGCAAGCGTGAGAATCGCGGTATCGAGCTGAACACTTTTGGTGAGCCTTGGGAGGGCGTGCGCTTGCTGGGCGGGTTGATGTATATCGACAGCGAGCTGACCGACACCAATGACCCGGCCGAAGACGGCAACCGTGCCCCGGCTACCCCCGAGTACAGCGTCAATCTGGGCGCCGAGTGGGATGTACCGGCGGTGCAGGGCCTGACCCTGACCGCGCGTGGTATTCACTCCAGCTCGCAGTACCTTGATCAGGCCAACAGCAAGAAAATCGACGGCTGGGAGCGCCTGGACGTGGGCGCCCGCTACGCCTTTGCCGCCGCCGGTAAGGACGTGACACTGCGCGCCAGCGTGGAGAATGTGCTGGATGACCGTTCCTGGATATCCGCCGGCGCCTCCGACGACAGCGCGGCGGGCCTGACGCTATCCAGCCCGCGTACCTATCTGATGTCTGCCACCATCGGCTTCTGAGCCGGGCGCCGGGGCTGACAGCCTATAGTCAGCCCCTGCACTAGCGCGCTGGCCTGCGGCTTGTCGCGCCGGTGCAGGCGCAACATGACATTCAGTACAAAAGCCGGATAATGGCGGGTTTACCAACCCGCTCTTACGTCTGGTGCCCCATGGAAATCAAGGTCAACTTTCTCGACAACCTCCGACTTGAAGCCAAGTTTGACGACTTCACGGTGGTGGCTGACCAGCCCATTCGTTACAAGGGCGATGGCTCTGCACCGGGCCCGTTTGACTACTTTCTGGCGTCGTCTGCGCTGTGCGCGGCGTACTTCGTCAAGCTGTACTGCAACACCCGCAACATTCCAACAGACAACATTCGCCTGTCGCAGAACAACATCGTTGACCCGGAAGACCGCTACAAGCAGATCTTCAAGATTCAGGTCGAGTTGCCGGCCGATATTTCCGAGAAGGATCGCCTCGGCATTCTGCGTTCGATTGAACGCTGCACGGTCAAGAAGGTGGTTCAGACCGGCCCGGACTTTGTCATCGAAGAGGTCGAGAATCTGGATGCGGATGCCCAATCTCTGCTGATGCCGGTGCAGACCGAGGGTGATGGCACGCGCATTCTCGGCAAGGACCTGCCGTTGGAGCAGACCATCGCCAACATGTCGGGGCTGCTTGCGGGCCTGGGTATGAAGATCGAGATCGCCTCCTGGCGCAATATCGTGCCCAACGTCTGGTCGCTGCACATCCGTGACGCCCAGTCGCCGCTGTGTTTTACCAACGGTAAGGGCGCTACCAAGGAGGCGGCGCTGGCCTCGGCACTTGGTGAGTTTATCGAGCGGCTGAACTGCAACTTCTTCTACAACGACCAGTTCTGGGGCGAAGACATCGCCAACGCGGAGTTCGTGCATTACCCCAACGAGCGCTGGTTCAAGATCGGTCGCAACGATGATCTGCCTGTTGGGCTGCTCGACAGCTACTGCCTGGATATCTACAACCCGGAAGGGGAGCTGCGTGGCTCGAACCTGATCGACACCAACTCCGGCAATGCCGCGCGCGGCATCTGCGCGCTGCCCTATGTGCGCCAGTCCGACGGCAAGGAAGTGTTCTTCCCCTCCAACCTGATCGAAAACCTGTTCCTCAGTAACGGCATGAGTGCGGGCAACACGCTGGCCGAAGCGCAGGTGCAGTGCCTGTCCGAGATTTTTGAACGGGCGGTCAAACGCGAGATTCTGGAAGGTGAGCTGGCGCTGCCGGATGTGCCGGACGCGGTGCTGGCCCAGTATCCGGGCATTGTTGCCGGCATCAAGGGATTGGAAGAGCAGGGCTTTCCGGTGCTGGTGAAGGATGCCTCGCTCGGCGGCCGCTTTCCGGTCATGTGCGTGACCCTGATGAACCCGCGCACCGGCGGTGTGTTTGCTTCCTTTGGTGCGCACCCGAGTCTTGAAGTGGCGCTGGAGCGCAGCCTGACCGAGCTGCTGCAAGGGCGCAGTTTTGAAGGGTTGAACGACCTGCCGCAGCCGACATTTGAATCTCAGGCCGTGACCGAGCCGAACAACTTTGTTGAGCACTTTATCGACTCCAGCGGTGTGGTGTCCTGGCGCTTTTTCAGCGCCAAGGCCGATTACGATTTTGTCGAGTGGGACTTCTCCGGCCAAGGGGCAGATTCCAACCAGCAGGAAGCCGACACTCTGTTCGGCATCCTCAAAGACCTGGGCAAAGAAGCCTACATGGCGACCTACACCGACCTGGGCGCCAACGCCTGTCGCATTCTGGTGCCGGGTTATTCCGAGGTGTACCCGGTTGAGGATTTGATCTGGGATAACACCAACAAGGCGTTGGATTTTCGTGCCGACATTCTCAACCTGCACAGCCTGACTGATGAGCAGCTGCAGGCGCTGGTTGAGCGGCTGGAAGAAAGCGAGCTGGACGATTACACCGATATCAAGACGCTGATCGGCATCGAGTTTGATGACAACACCACTTGGGGGCAGCTGACCATTCTTGAACTCAAGTTGCTGATCTATCTGGCGCTGGAGCAGCTTGAAGAGGCCAAGGAGCTGGTTGAGGCCTTCCTGCAGTTCAACGACAACACTGTGGAGCGCGGCCTGTTTTATCAGGCGCTGAACGTGGTGCTGGAGGTGCTGCTGGATGACGAACTGGAACTGGCCGACTTTGAACCCAACTTCCGCCGCATGTTTGGCAACGAGCGGATGGACGCCGTTGTTGGTTCGGTGAAGGGCAACGTGCGCTTTTATGGCCTCACGCCAACCAATATGCAGCTGGATGGGCTGGATCGCCACCTGCGCCTGATCGACAGCTACAAGAAACTCCACGCCGCCCGCGCCAAAGCCGCCGCCAGCGTTGCGCGCGATGATAGCGAGAATGAGGCCAAGGCTCTGCTGCAACCTGCGCGGCCGCGTTCTGCCTGGCGCAGAAAGCCCTAACGTGCTGACGTCGCTTGGCGCGTTAAGGCGGCTGCCGGGTTAGCGATCCAGATATCGGGCGACGATACGCTGGTAGCTGCCGTCGCTGACCAGCTCTTGCAAGGCGGCTGCGTAGGCGGCAACGAATGCCAGGTCATTGGAAGCCTTGCTGAAAGCAACCTCGGCCGCGTCGGTGGACACCACCACCTCGGTTGCTCTGATGACATCACCAAGGCCCAGCTGCTGAATCTCCCAGGCGCCGGTGTGCTCGTCGGCAATGGCGCCGTCGATACGGCCTTTTTCAATCATGCTCCACAGGTTGGGACGACTGTTGACCATGACGACGCGGCTTGCGTAGTCAGGGTCGCTCATCAGCGCTTGATAGGCTGGCCCGTAGATAACATCAATCTGTGCGCCCAAGCGAAATGGAATCTCTGGCAGGTCTGCTAGCGTGCTGAGGTGCCAGCGACTGACTGCCTCGTGGCTGGCAAACAGGATATTGCGCGACGGTGGGACGACCTTGCCGGAGAAGTGCGCGTAGACCTCGCGCTCTGGCCGGCGAAACGCGCCTGGCAGAATATCCAGGCGGCCAAGCTGGAGCTCCTTGAGCGCCCGCGCCCAGGGCAACTTGCGTAGCGTAGCTTCGCATCCCAGGCGCGTGAGTGCGCTTTGGTTCAGCTCGACATAAATGCCACCGACGCTACCGTCTGGCAGTTGCATGCTGAAGGGCGGGTCGTCGTTCCAGCGCAGCGTTTTTTCGCACGGCTGCTCGGCCATTGCAGTGCCGCAGAGCAGAAACAAAAGGCCGCACCAAAGGGCGCGCCGGTGCGCGCTGCGTGGAGTATGCCTGGCTGAAATTCGCGACATCTGTTGCTCAGCACTCAGTCTTCGATTCAGCGAGTCTAACAGCACCGACCCCCACTACGAAAAGGGGCCGGAGCGGACAAAGATTCACGGCGCAGAGTGTTGCGTGGCTGCGTGGCCGTACAGCCCTTGCCGCGCTGTCTGTTGTGTTGCCAGAAGCTGGGTCAGCAACGCATCAAGCTGGCGCTGGGCTTGGGCCACCGAGCTGGCAAGTACGTCACCGCCAACTTCCTGGCCCTCGATGGCGATCTGATGCACCTGATAGATGCCTATAAAATTGAGCACAGTAACGAGTGCGGGTTCCAGGTGATTGAGCGCTTGCAACTCGCCACCCGGGCCAAAGCCGACACCACCGCGCGCGGTGAGAATGACCGCGTGGCGCGGTCGATCAGCCAGCAGTGGGGTGTACGGATCCTCCGGCTTGCTGGTGTCGATATCCACTGTTTTGCCCGGCCGCACAATCTGGTCGATCCAGGCCTTCAGTGCGGCGGGCATGCCGAAGTTATACAGCGGCACGCCGATCACCAGAATGTCTGCGGCGATCAGCTCATCAGCCAGTTGATTACTCTCTACCAGCGCCTCGTGCATCCAGGGTTCGCGTTGCGCCTCGGGTGTGAAGCTGGCGGCGATCCAGTCGTGGCTGATGCAGGCCGGCGGGTGTTGGCCGATGTCGCGGTAGGTTGCGGTGTCGTGCGGTCGCAGCGACAGCCACTGGCTGACGAAGCGATGACTGAGGTTGCGGCTGTGGGAGCCGTGCAGGTCTTTGCCGGCAAAGCCGGGTCGGGCGCTGGCGTCGATTTGCAGAATGTGCGGCATGGTGTTTCTCCTGAATTTGAATTCATCTTGAATTGGCAGCACACTCAGCCTAAGTCCGCGCTGTAAGGGCGACAAACGATGAATATTTTTATATTTGGCTGAAAGGAATTCATCTATGGCACAGCGAAAGCTACCCCCGTTAGCAGCCTTGCGAGCCTTCGAGGCGGCCGCTCGCCACGAGAGCGCCAAGCAGGCGGCTGAGGAGCTGGCGGTTACCGCAACGGCGATCAGTCATCAGGTTCGCTCGCTGGAAGAGTCACTGGGTGTGGCGTTGTTTGTGCGCAAGCCGCGCAAGCTGGAGCTGACCGGGCCCGGACGTGAGCTGAAAGATGTTTTGGAGAGCGCCTTCGACAACATCAGCGCGGCCGTTGACCGTCTGCGCAGTGCGCCGCAGCGGCAAGCGATCACCCTGACCACCACCCCGGTGATTGCCTCGCGCTGGTTGCTGTCTTGGGTGTGCATGCTGCGTGAAACCCACCCGAGCATTGATCTGCGTATCCACGCGTCCCATGAGGCGGTCGCGCTGGACGGCGTAACGGCCGACATTGCTATTCGTTACGGCGATGGCCGTTGGCCTGGCATGGTGGCGGAGAAGTTGCTGGACAATACCTTTATTCCGGCGTGCAGCCCTTTGCTGGGGCTGAGCGACGTGAGTGATCTACCCAATCATCCGTTGATTCACTTTCACAGCCCCGCAGCAGGCTCCGGGCCGGTCGATTGGGCCGGCTGGCAGAAGCTGGCGAAGGTGCCGGGGCTGGATGTTAGCGCCGGGCTGGTGTTCTCCGACGAAACGCATGCGGTGTCGGCGGCCGTGGGTGCGCAGGGCGTGGCATTGATGAGCCGTGAGTTGATCGAAGATGAGTTGGTGGCCGGCCGGCTGGTGCAACCTTTCGGGCCGGAGATCAAGGTCAAGGCGTTCTATCTGGTCTACCCGGAGAGCCGCCAGCACGAGCCGACGATTCAGGCGGTGAGGGATTGGGTCTTGGCTGTTCCGGGCGGGGTGTGCACGCTGTGAAATAGGCTTGCCTCGCCTACGTTTTCAATCGTCCGCCAGGCAGTGCTGTGCGTTGTTGGCTATAGCCCCAACTTCTGCGCTACGTAGTCGGCATCCTCGTCACCACGGCCGGACAGGTTCACCAGGATACGGCCGTGAAATAACCAGCACGGTCAGCCAGTGCGTCAGCGGCTATCGTAGCTCGGGCCTTAGGATAGGTGTTTGCGAGGTGCCCGACGTGTCGAGCCAAGCGGCCGTCTCAACCGCTGTATGCGCTTTGCTAACAGGTGAATCATCATTCGCAATGATATACGGCCGTGCGGAATCAATCTCCACTATGATCGATCAGCGCAGGATGTGCGCAGCAATAACAATTACAAAAAACACTGGAGGTTTACCTTGCCAACTGCATATTGGTCTCGGGCTGCCGTGCCCGTAGCGCTGTCCGCATTAATGCTGAGTGGTTGTTTGAGTGGTGGGGGAGGTGGTGGCGGTGGCGGCGGTAGTAGTGAAGCGCCGCCGGAAGCGGAAACGCGTGTACAGGATACGCGTGAGTTTGTGGCTACCCTGCCTGACCCGCTGCCGACTGCTCTTGCCGGCACCTCAATCTTCGTTGGTACCTACCCGGGGCTGCAGGGCGATGCCATGTACGCCGTGGAAGTGCCTGATGCCTGGGATGGCGATGGTTTAATCATGTGGACCCATGGTTACGGCGGTGAGAGGCTGAACCTTAATCTGCAAATGCCGCCGCCGGCCTGGCGCCAGGCGGTGATTGATGCCGGTTATGCCTGGGCCGCGTCGTCTTACTCCTCCAACTGGTACGATGCCCGCGCCGGCCTGGAAGATACCAACAAGCTCGCTCTCAACTTCATTGACTACATCGAAGCCGATTACAGCCAGCGCTTGGCTACGCCCAACCAGTACCTGATTTCAGGTGGTTCGATGGGTGGTCATATCGCGGCTGCAGCGGTTGATCGCGAGAATCTTGAGCAAACCCTGTTCCCGGTTTCCTATGCTGGCGCTGCACCTTTCTGTCAGTCGGAACAGAACGAGTTTCAGTGGTTAGGCGATTACACCCGTCTGATGCTGCATATCGCGGGTTATGATGAAGATGAGTACGCCAACTTCCGCGATTTGGCTGGCACTTTCGTACCTGTCAGCACTATTGAGGTCATTGGTGTGGCCGGGCCAATGGTGACCGCGCTGTTCAACACCTCCGGTGGCCAGCCAAACTGGGGATCACCCAAAAACGCAGATGGTCAGCGCCTGGTTGATATTGCCAAGATCCTGACTGGCGGCGAGCGACCGATGTTTGATGAAGGTTTCAACTACTTCTTCAATGATGTGGTGCTGGGCACGGGCGGATCGGATGGCACAGTTAACGGCATTCTGACTGCTAATATTTACGACAACCAGAGCAGGGTGTATCGCTGGACCACCGGGCCAACGCCGACACCGGAAGAAGTGCTGTTTAACGAGTCGGTGCCGAGAATCAGTGGTGACCCGGATGCCAACCCGCTGCGCGACGATGGGGTGCGCTGGATACCGCTGGTTAACGGTGACTTTGATGTCCCTGTCCTGACTATGCATACCCTTGGCGACTTCTACGTGCCTTTCCGCCATCAGCAGTTGTACCGTGAAGCTGCGCAAACCAATGGCAATGAGGATTTGCTGGTGCAGCGTGCCATTCGGGCACGGAGCCACTGCGACTTCTCGGACGCCGAATACACCGCTGCGATCAACGATTGGCTCACATGGGTGAATGGTGGTGCCAAGCCGGCTGGCGATGAAGTGCTGGATGCAACCGTTGTGGCTGATGCCAACTACGGCTGTACCTTCACTGTGGGCGAGCGCCTTGGCCTGCCAGCCTGTGCAACTCCCCCGTGATAGGACCGTCCTGGTAGCCCAGCTGCCATGACAACAGCCCGCGACGGCGCAGCCCCTTCGCCGTCGCGGGCTACTCCTGCAGATTTCAGGTGACTTTTTGTGACCGCGATATATGATGCGCCACCGCCATTTCAGTGCTAGGCCATCATGTCCCACAACGCCATTTATACCGACCTGTCGGGTTACTACGACCTGATGTGTGCCGACATTGATTATTCGGCCCAGAGTCAGTGTGTGCAGCGTATCCATCAGCTGTTCGGCAACGGCGGCAAACGCCACCTCGATTTGGCCTGCGGCACCGGCCCCCACGTGCGTCATTTTCTGGATGCGGGCTTTCAAAGCAGCGGCCTGGATATCAATCAGCCGATGCTGGACCTCGCGCTGCAGCGTTGCCCGGAGGCAACCTTCTCTCAGCAGGACATGTGCGGCTTCAGCGCCACGCAGCCGCTCGATTTGATCACCTGCTTTCTCTACTCAGTCCATTACAGCGGTAGCATCGAACGGCTACGCGCCTGCATCGCCAGCGTTCATGCCGCGCTGGCTGATGGTGGCGTGTTCTGCTTTAACGCAGTGGACAAAAGCCAGATCGACAACAGCTCATTTGTCTCTCACTCAGTGCGCCAACACGACGCCACCTTCTGGTTCAGCTCTGGCTGGTATTACGCAGGGGAGGGTGAACAACAGCGGCTGCGCCTGCGCATCGAGCGCACCGACGCGCAAGGCATCCAACTCTGGAAAGACGAGCACCCGATGGTCGCCGTGACCTTCGGTGAGCTGCTTGAATTGCTTGAGCCATATTTTGAGGTGCAGCTGCTGGAGCACGATTACCAGCGGCTGGTGCCGTGGAATGGGACATCCGGGAATGCGTTGGTGGTGGCAGTGAAGCGCTGAGCTAGCAGACAATTGATCGTTCCCACGCTCCGCGTGGGAATGCCTGCTCGGACGCTCTGCGTCCTGTTGCTGGCATAGTTGGCGAGCACAAAAAAGCCCAGCATTTGCTGGGCTTCTTTCTGGGGGCTGAAGGATCAATCCCAGGTCAACGCACCGCCAGTTTGATACTCGATCACGCGGGTCTCGAAGAAGTTTTTCTCTTTCTTCAGATCCATGATCTCGCTCATCCAGGGGAAGGGGTTGGTGGCGCCCGGGTATTCCTCTTTCAGGCCGATCTGGGTGAGGCGGCGGTTGGCGATGAATTTGAGGTAGTCCTCCATCATCGCTGCGTTCATGCCCAGTACGCCGCGGGGCATGGTGTCGCGGGCGTATTCGATTTCCAGCTGGGTGCCCTGCAGGATCATCTGAGTCGCTTCATCCTTCATGGCGGCGTCCCACAGGTGCGGGTTTTCGATCTTGATCTGGTTGATCACGTCGATGCCGAAGTTCAGGTGCATGGACTCGTCACGCAGGATGTACTGGAACTGCTCGGCGGTGCCGGTCATCTTGTTGCGGCGGCCCATGGACAGGATCTGGGTGAAGCCGCAGTAGAAGAAGATACCTTCCAGTACGCAGTAGTAGGCAATCAGGTTGCGCAGGAACTGGCGGTCGGTTTCCGGGGTGCCGGTCTTGAACTCGGGGTCGGAGATCGAGCGGGTGTACTTGAGGCCCCAGGAGGCCTTTTTCGCGACGCTCGGGATCTCGTGGTACATGTTGAAGATCTCGCCTTCATCCATGCCCAGCGACTCGATGCAGTACTGGTAGGCGTGGGTGTGGATCGCCTCTTCGAAGGCCTGGCGCAGAATGTACTGGCGGCACTCGGGGTTGGTGATCAGACGGTACACGGCCAGTACCAGGTTGTTGGCAACCAGGCTGTCGGCGGTAGAGAAGAAGCCCAGGTTACGCTTGACTATGCGACGCTCGTCTTCGGTCAGGCCGTCGGTGCTCTTCCACAGGGCGATGTCGGCGGTCATGTTGACCTCTTGCGGCATCCAGTGGTTGGCGCAGCCGTCGAGGTATTTCTGCCAGGCCCACTCGTATTTGAAGGGTACGAGCTGGTTAAGGTCGGCGCGGGCGTTGATCATCTGCTTGTCGCCGACCTGCACGCGAGCGGCGGAGCCTTCCAGATCATCCAGGCCTTCCTGAATGTCCAGTTCGTCCAGCGCGGCCTTGGCGCGGGCAATGGCGGCGGAGTCATCGGCGCTGACCTGGCGCGCATCTTCTACCGAGCTTTCAGCGACGTTTTCCATCGCCGGATCATCGGTCACCGGCGCGGCCGCCTTGGCCTGCGCAGGTTTGGTGGCAGGGGTGGTGTCTTCGCTATCGAATTCGTCCCAGCTGAGCATGGTGGGGTCTCCCTTTGGTCGACAGCTTGAAGCTGGAGGCTTGAAGCTGGAGGTTGTTCTGTATGGCGGCGGCGAGTGGTGTGATTTACCTGCTCGGCGCGGCTATTGGGCTTTTCTGGATTCCCGCCTTCGCGGGAATGACGCGAGGGGGCGGGGGTGGTACTGCTGTCTTTGGTTCTTGGCCTTCTGCGGCCTGAGCGCGTAGCTGAGTGAGTGAGCGCTAGGCGCCGGGCTGGCCGGACCCGGGAGCGTACTGAAGTACGTGACCGGGTTCGGCTGGCGCGGCAACAACGCGGGCGCCGCTCAGATGCGTGCGCTTACTGACACGCCTCACAGTCCGGATCGTCGATCGAGCACGCCTGCGGCACGGGTGCCGGGCCGGCGGGTGCGGCGGCCGGTGCGCTGTCGGCGCCGCTGGAAACGGCGTTCAGCTTACCGGTGTTGACGGTGGACTTCTCGGTGCTGGTGGCGGCCAGGGCACGGAGGTAGTAGGTGGTTTTCAGGCCACGGAACCACGCCATGCGATAGGTCACGTCCAGCTTCTTGCCGCTGGCGCCGGCGATGTACAGGTTCAGTGACTGAGCCTGGTCGATCCACTTCTGGCGGCGGCTGGCGGCTTCAACGATCCACTTGGTATCCACTTCAAAGGCCGTGGCGTACAGCGC
>CERX01024297.1_pt1 | contig 13073 bp, 10 predicted proteins | sample 350251 | NCBI WGS metagenome assembly CERX01 (sample SAMEA2621044, study PRJEB7988) | marine metagenome | biome: marine biome (ENVO:00000447); feature: deep chlorophyll maximum layer (ENVO:xxxxxxxx); material: "saline water (ENVO:00002010), including plankton (ENVO:xxxxxxxx)" | depth 50 m
CTTTACAGGCTGCAACAGGCGGATGAATGAAACGTCAACAGACCCTAAGCACGCGCTCATCTGACAAAGTCAGCGCCAGCGCCTAACCCCGGACAGAACGCCCTCTCCGGGCGCAGGAAACGCGCTCCTATCGAGCGCGCAGAAACGCTGGGCAAACCGCGCGCAAGAGCGCGGGTCGATAGCTCAGCGTCATCGCTGTTGCCACAGCAGCCACCGGCAACAGGGTAAACCAGACCAGCACCGCCATGGACGGATGGTCTGCCTTGAAACAGCACAGAACCGATACCGCCAACGCCAGCCAGCCAAGGGTACGCAGATAACCAGGCGCTACCTCATCGGCTACAAACACTTGGCGCCAGTGCACCGGTAGCGACAGCGCCAGCCAGTTGGTCGCCAGCCACATACTGGCCGCGGCCGCCAGCAACCAGAGTCCTGCATTACTCATAAGCCACCCCGCCAATCCGACTGCCCTGTTTCACCTCGACAGTGCGCGCCAGCCGCCGCGCTGTGTACACCGACACCAGCGCACAAGCCAACAAACTCAGATCAACGCCGGCAACAGCCCAGTAAGGGTCCAGCAGCATGGTTTTCAGCAGATGGTCACCCGTGGTGATCCAGTTCAGCAGTACCGCCGCAACACAGGCCACCGCCAGCACCCAGCACTGCTCGCGCCAGGCCGGATTGCTGCGCGCCAGCGCAACCGGCGCACTGCGCCACAGAGCGTGCAGCAGGCTCAACAGCCAAACACCCCAGAAGGCCCACTGCTCCCAATCGCCCCGACCGGGCAGATTTTCTGGTAACAAGCGGTTGGCCACCAGCATACCCACCGCCGCCAGCACCATGCCCGTGACCGTGGTGACCGCCATGGCATCAACCAGACGGCAACCCTGCAGGCCCCGTTTGGCGTGATCCTGCTTGCGCTTCTCAACAAAGAAGACAAAGCCGGTGGCAATACAGATGCAACCCAGCAAACCGCCAGCCACGTAAAGCCAGCGCAGGGTCCAGTGCTCGAAATGCTGCAGGTGCAGGCCCGTCAGGAACTGGTTCACCGCACCCACCGGATCACTCGGTGGCTCTTCGCGCAGCAGCTCGCCGCTGCTGGCCTTAAAGTGAATGCCCTCGCCCACCAGCGCAACGCGATCACTGCCGGCACGGTAGATGCTCACGTAACCGTTGGCATCGCCCAAGTGCTCAATCATCAGCAGGCCTACTTCACCCGCCATATCTCGCTCGGCCCAGATACGCTTGGCCTCGGCGACCATGGCATCCACCGACGCCAGCTCGGCCGGCACTCCAGCCTCGTCGTGGGGAAGCCCGGTATGCTCTGCCTCGATGACCTCATGACGATCATGCAACGGCTTGAGCAACGTGCCGGACACCGGGAAGTAGTAAAAGGACGCAAAGATCACCAGACCGGTAAAGGCGAAGAAGAAGTGAAACGGCAGCGCTACCACACCGGTCATGTTGTGCAGATCCAGCGTGCTGCGCTGGGTGCGTTTCTTGGGCCGGAAGGTGAAGAACTCTTTGAAGATCTTGCGGTGCATGATCACGCCGGTCACCAGCGCCACCAGCATGATCAGCGCCGCCAGGCCAACTACATAGGTGCCCAGACTCTTCCAGTGCAGCTGCAGGCTGTAGTGCATCGGATAGAACCAGTTACTGCCAATCTTCAGCTGGTCATCAGGCAACGCAGCACCGGTGCGCGGGTCGATGGTCGCCCAGCCGTGTACGTGAAGGTGGTCGTCACTGGGATCTTTCGGCTTGTTGGGAATGTCGAACTCGGCGCCGATGCGCAGTACCGGATCACGATGCGTCGTGTAGGCAAACAGCGACACCATCGGCATGGTCTCAGGCGCAGGCAACTCACCGACTACCCGTTCAGCGGTGGCGGCCATATCCAGCGGGTGTGGCTTGAGATCGGCAAACACCTGCTTGAGCAGATTGTCGTAGGACGGCATCGGCTGCGGCTCGAAGCGCGTGTCCGGAATCGCCCAGCGGTCGATCTCGCGGTCAAACACCGACAGTGCGCCGAAGAAGAAGGCGACCATCAGCACAAAGCCCAACACCAGCCCGAACCAGGTATGCACCCAGGCCATGGATTGACGGAAACTGTTCAGCATGGCGGCGCTCCTATCCAATAATCATGCGCTGTAACTGCCATGCGGCAGCCAGCATCAGGGCACTGCCCACAGCCAGAATCACCCAGACCCGCAGCACGCTGGCAGCGGCGAAGGCCCAGAGAAACAGCGCCAGGTACAGCAAGAAGGCCAGAATCATCATGGCCTGCTCGGCGGCGTGGTATTCCACCCCGGCGCCATGCAGCGCCGCAACACCCAGCGCCACTACACCCCAGACAAAGGCGTAACAGCCAAAGATCGCCGCCAAAATACGCGAGACGATAGCGCCACGGGACGCGCTGACCATCATGAGACTTGCTCCGCCAGATAACCCTTCATACCACCCACCTGCAGGCCGCTCGCGCCAGCACAAGGTGCGACGGAAAGCAGCGATAGAAAGAAAAAACGCACCAGCCTGGTTTCCTGAAGAAGCTCGGCACAAGTGCGTGGCGTGAAATGATAGAAATTATCATTTCAGCATGCAAGCGGCAGCCGCCCGGCGGTGCCGGACATAAACGCAGAAAGCGGCCTGACTGGCCGCTTTCTAACTACAACCCTTGATCGAGTTTTACAGATCCCACACCAAATTGACTGCAAAGTTGCGGCCCGGCTGGGTCAGGCGGTCCAGGTTGGCGGGGCTGGTGACGGTGGCCTCGCCGACGCTGTCGTAGCCGCGCACGTCATCCCACAGCCAGTACTTTTTATCAGTGAGGTTGAACAGCCCGGCGTTGACTACCAGATCATCCGTCACTTGATAGTAGGCGGTCAGGTCAAGTAGGCCAAAGCCGGGGCTGGCGAACTGGCTGGTGGTGCCGTCGGGGATGTTCAGGTTGGATTCGTCGATGCGGGTCTTGCGCTTGACCAGCGTCCAGGTCAGTTCACCGCCGTAGCCCGCTTGCTCATACCCCAGGCTGAACACGCCGGTCAGTGGGTTGACGCTGTTGAGTGGTGCACCGTTGTCGTCGTTGCGACCACGGGCGTAGGCAATCGAGCCCTGCGCATACAGCCCCGGCATGGCGCCGAAGTGCTCCAGATTCAGGCGCCCTTTGGCCTCTGCACCGCGAATACTGGCGTGGGCGATGTTGCGTGCCTGGAAGGTGTCGCTGGTGTAGCCGGGCGTGAGCGCGTTTTCATCGATGAAGTCACGGTACTCGTTGTAGAACAGCGCCAGGTCAAAGCTGCCGGCGTCAAAATAGCCGCGCAGACCGGTCTCTACACCGCGGCTTTTTTCTGGCTCTAGGTCAGGATTGGGCTCGACCGTGTAGCCTCCGGCCAGGTTTTCGAAGCGGCCGTACAAGGCTTTGGCGGTCGGCGTGCGGAAGCCTTCGGCGTATTGGCCAAACCAGGTGTAGTTGTCGGCAAACTGATAGGTCACGCCCAGCTTTGGCGAGACGCGGTGCCAGGTGCGCTCTTCATCGCTGTAGTCAGCAGCACCTGCGCCGCTGACGGTGGCGAGAAATTCGTCGGTCAACTCCGGTGACAGCTTGGTGTAGTCGTAGCGCAGCCCGGGCAGGAAGGTCCATTGGTTCCAGCGGATTTCGTCCTGCACAAACAGGCTGTAGACCTTGATGGTCGGGTCCGGGAAGTCGCTCTGCGGTGTCAGGGTATCCGAGGTGCTGCTGCTGATTGCGCCAACGGTGGGGCAACTGGCGCTGATGGCCTGCAGACAGACGCCGTAGCCGGTGCGCAGGCCGGTGACTTCCTGGCGCTTGAGCGTGCCGCCGTAGGTCAGCAGATGCTCGGTGTTGCCGAGACTGAACGCCTTGTCCAGCTGCAGGTCGAGCATCCACTGGCGATCCTTGTAGGTGGTGTCGCGGTAGCGTTGCACGTCACGACTGACCGCGCCGGTGAAAAAATTCTTCGGCACATAGTGCTCAACGGTGCTCTGGTCGGTCTTGGCCAGCTGATAATTGAGGCTCCAGTTAAGGTTGTCGGCCAGCAGGCTATCCAGCGCCAGCATATGCGCAAGACTGAAGCGCTCACGGGTGATGGTGTCGTTGCCTTCACGTGATTCGTAGTAACCAAAGCCGCTACCGGCGTTGTAAGGGCCGCCGACGGCGCTGAGCTGATTGGTATCGCGGTCGTCCTCGTAATTCTCGTAGGTCAGCTGCAGGCGGCCGTTATCACTGTAGTCCCAACCCAGCTTGGCCAGCACATTGGTGGTTTGCACGTCTTCCGGGTTGGCTGCAGTGCGATCCAGGCCGATGCCGCCGGTAGTACCATAAGATTCGGTTTCATGGCCGTTGCGCTGGGACAGGTGCAGCAAGGCATCCACATTGCCGATACGGCCAGCAACGGTGCCGGAGGTCAGCCAGCTTTCATCGGCCGAGCTGTAACCGGCCTTGAGACGAGCGCCGCTGTCGCGACCGGGCTTGATGATGTCGTCCGCGTCCAGGGTGAAGTAGCTCACCGCGCCGCCAATAGCGCTGCTGCCGTACAGGGCCGAGGCCGGGCCGCGCAGGATTTCCACCCGCTTGACGATTTCCGGATCAACATAGTTGCGCTGGGTGTTGGCGTAGGGACCATTGAAAAAGCTGTTGGGAATCTCGACGCCATCAACCTGGGTCAGTACCCGATCGCCATCGATACCACGGATGTTGTAACCGGTGATGCCCGAGCGTTGCCCGGTGCCGCCGACTGAGACACCCGGCTCACCGCGCACCAGCTGCTTGGTGGTGTTAACCAGATTTGCATCCAGCTGCTCGCGGCTCAGCGAGCTGACAGTACTGGGCACATCATGCACCGAGCGCTGACTGCGGGTGGCCGTGACGGTAATGGCCTCCAGGTTGACGGCACGTTGTCCGCTGACCAGCACCACGCTGCGCTCGCCAACGCTGCGATAACCAACGCCCGTGCCGCGCAGCAGCTCTGCCAGCGCCTGCTCAGGCGTCATGCGCCCAGTCACAGCGTTTGACTGCAGGTCTGCAGCCAGATCGGCTTGCATACCAACCTGCCAGCCAGTGGCCTCACTGAATGTGTTCAGCGCTGCCACCAGCGCCTGAGCGGGGATATCAAAGCTGTAGCGCGCCTGGCTGTGCTGCTGACTGCCAGCGGGCGCATCGGCAGCCACGGCCTGCGGCACACCGGCACAGGAAATGGCCAGCGCGAGCAGCGACAGACTGGTGGTTGACAGGGTCCGGGACAGCGCGCGGCGAGTGTGAGCGGTCATCGAGTATCTCTTTGCTGAGTCGTGAAGGGTCAGAAAAAATGCGAATGGTTTGCATTACTTCCTGACGAGACGAACCAGCAGCAGAGATTGCGTAAAAATAATGTGATGTTTCTATCGCTCAGAAGCTGTACGCAACAGGCGCGATGGCCTGCAGCCAGCGCCGGCTGCGGCCTGAGGAAGCAGAGGTTAAAGAAGCAATTAATTCAGAATCAGCACGGCCGGGTACTCGTGCAGGTTGGCCGAGGTCACCTGGGCCAACGAGCGCATGACGCTCACCGGGTCGCTCAGGCGGTAGTTGCCGGTCACCCGCAAATCATTCAGCCGCTCACTGCCGCTGAAAATCCAGCCTGGGTAGTAACGTCTCAGTTCAGCCAGTACCTCGCGCAGCGGTCGATCATCAAATACCAGGCGCCCCTGCACCCAGGCCAGCTGGTCTGTGCTGGCCCGCACGCGGTTGCCCGCACCGTCCTGATCAATCCGGATGCTGTCTCCGGCGCTCAGGTGGATACGCGCCCCGCTGTTGCGCGCATGCACTTCGACTTGTCCATGCGCCACGCTGACCTCAGTGGCGTCGTCCAGATAGCGCACGGCAAAGGCCGTACCCAGCACCGAAATCTGTACTGGCCCAGCGTTGACCTCGAAGGGCCGCGACGTGTCACGCGCGACGTCAAAGTAAGCCTCGCCACGCAACAGATGAGCGACACGCCGGCGCCCGTCGATGTCGCTGGCAAAGGCGCTGTCGGTATTGAGCAGTACCTGCGAGCCATCGGCCAGGTCAAGATTTTGCCGCTGGCCAACAGCCGTCACGTGATCAGCGCGCCAGTCCAGCAGCACATTGCTTTGCACCAGCCCCCCCAGCGCCAGCAGCACCGAGGCCGCCATCGCCAACGCACCGGCCCAACGCCGCCGTGGCGCCGGCGCGCTGCGGGACTCCAATCGCGCAGCCGCATCCACCAAGGCGGAGGACTGCCAGCAGGCGCGAGCGTGCTCAAAGGCGGCGCGGTGCTCAGCCGACTCGGCCAGCCAGGCATCGAAACGCGCCAGCGTTGCGGCGTCGGCATCCTCCAGCGCCAGCAGCCAGTCCAGCGCCTGGCTCTGCAGCGACGGGTCGTCGGCAGGGTTGGTAGTGGGCTCGGTCATCGGCCGGCTCTCATCATCACGGGTGTTCATTCTGGCTTAACAGCTCAACAAGCGGAAGCGGCTCATTGTGGCGGGCTCAGGCGCTCGATCAGCGTGAGGCACAGCGCCATGATCAATTTCAGCTCTTTTTGCACCGTGCTGGGCGACACTCCCAACTCCGCAGCAATCTCGCTCGCGCTCATGCCGTGCAGGCGGCTCAGCACAAATATGCGCTGCTGACGGGTACTCAGCTGATCCAGCGCGCTACCTAGGTGCTGCAGCAGGCGGGCGGCGTGCAGACTGTCTTCGCTGGAAGAGGCCGGCGATGGCACCGCCTCGACCACATCATGGGGCACATCGTCGAGCATGGTGCGCGACTGCATGCGCTCGCGGCGCAGATGGTCAAGCGCCAGATTGCGGCCTGTCTGGAAAAGAAAAGGCTCGAGATGGTCAATCGGCCTGTCACGTGCCGTTCGCGCGACGCGCAGATAGGTTTCCTGCACCAGCTCCTCGGCGATGCTGGTGTTCTTGACGATTTTCAGCAGAGTACGCAGCAGCGAGGTGCGCTGGCTGATAAAGACGCTGTCTAGATTGGAACTGTTCACTGGCAAGCCCGGTTTGCCGACTTCACTGCAAATGATAATTGCTTTTAATACGGGCGGCCAGAGGCTTGCAGGATTAAGCTCGACACACTTAAACTGCGACTCATTCTCAACTAGCACCCACACACCCCGCGCATGAGCCATTCCAGCGAGTCACTTTCCAGCGTTTACCGCGGCCATCATGGCTGGCTGCGCGCTTGGCTGCAGCGCCAGACCGGCTGCCGCGAGACCGCTGCCGACCTTGCCCAGGATACCTTCGTACGCCTGCTGGCAAAGCAGCGTCAGCCGCAGCGTGCCGGCTCCGATGTGCGCGCCCTGCTGACACACGTTGCGCGCTGCCTGATGATCGACCATTGGCGGCGTCAGCAGATCGAGCGGGCCTATCTGGATACCCTGGCCGCCCTGCCCGAAGCACTGGCACCCTCCCCTGAAACCCGCTGGCTCATTCTCGATGCCCTGCAGCGCGTCGATGCGATGCTGCAGCAATTGCCTGCACTGACGCGGGAGATATTCCTGCTGGCCCAGCTCGACGGCCTGCGCTACACCGAAATTGCCGAACAGAAGGGCGTCTCCCTGCCGACGGTCAAGCGCCATATGCGCAACGCTTTTCTAGCCTGCTTGCGACTGGAATGAGCAGGCCATGACCACAGCCCAGCAGCACGACAACTTACTGGAGGAAGCAGCCGAGTGGATGGCCCTGCTGCACAGCGGCGAAGCCACCAGCGACGATCACCGGCGTCTGCAGCAGTGGTGTCAGCGCAGCGACGCGCACCAGCAAACCTGGCAGCGGGCCGAGTCATTGCTCGGCAGCCTGGCTCAGCTGCCCGCCGACATCGCTCGCCCTACCCTGCAGCGGCTGCACACCCACGACCGCCGCAAGGCCCTCAAGGTACTGTCGCTGCTCGCCCTGGGCGTACCCTTGACCGCCTTGACCGCATCACAGCTGCCCTGGGGCGTGTGGCAGGCAGACTTGCGCACCGCAACGGGTGAACAGTCCCAGTTAACGCTGGCTGACGGCAGCACCCTGGTCCTGAACACGGCAACAGCCATCAACCTGGCGTTCACCACACAGCAACGACGAATTGAACTGAAGCAAGGCGAGCTGCTGCTGACTACCGCACCTGACCCGATAACACCCGAGCGGCCAGTGCTGATCAGCACCCACGAAGGACTGATAGAAACCCGCGACGCCCGGCTCAGCGTGCAGCAGCGCGCCAACGCTACCCAGATTGCCGTGTTCTCCGGCCAGGCGCTGCTGCGCGGTACCGGCCTTACACAGCAGGTCGAGCTGAATGCCGGGGAGCAGCGACAAATCAGCTTGGGCGCTGTCTCGGCGCCCGCGCCGGTCAGCGAGCAGGCGCTGCTGTGGCAACAGGGCATGCTGCTGGCGATAGATATGCCGCTTGGCGCACTGACTGAAGAACTTGGGCGCTACCGCTCCGGGGTGGTGCGCTGCGATCCGGCTGTCGCTTCCATCGTCGTGTCCGGCGCCTTTTCCCTGCGCGATACCGATGCCAGCCTGGCTCTGCTGCAAAAAACCCTGCCGGTCAGAGTGCACCAGCTGAGCCCCTGGTGGGTCACGATCAAACCCGCCTGATACCTTTTTCGATCTCGTTCGGTATAGCAAGTGAGACGTTTTAAGAAGGGCCTCAACGGCCACGCGTACTCACTCTGCCAACCTGCCAAAAGGGATACCTTATGACCGCCGCCACTCCACGCCCCTCGGCCCGGCACGCACTTGCGCTAGCCTTGGCCATCAATGGCCTGGCGACAGCTCCACTGCTGCTGCCACTGCCAGCCCAGGCGCAGACAGCCGAAACCCGTCAGACCTACAACCTCTCTGCCGGTCGGCTGAGTGACGTGCTGGCCCGCTACGCGGCTGCCTCGGGCGTCACCCTGTCGTTCGACCCCATGCTACTGGATGGCCTTCGCAGCCAAGGCCTGCAGGGCAGCTATACCCTGGCTGAGGGCTTCAGCACGCTGCTGCGCGGCAGCAACGTGGAGCTGGTGCATGAGGGCGGTTCGAGCTATTCGCTACGGCGCCAGAGCGCCCAAACCACCCTGCCCGCAGTGACGGTCAGCGCCGAGGTTGACGAGGGCGGCAGCGCCGCCAGCGCCTATCGCCTGTCCAGCTCACGGGTCGGTGCACTCGGTGATCGCCGCCTGCAGGACACGCCCTTCAGCATCTCGACCTACTCGCGCGAGTACATGGACAACCTGCAGATCAGCTCGCTCGCCGACCTGACCCGCTACGACGCCGCCGTTGCTGCCTCCAGCGACGACCAGCAAAGCGAAAGCGCACTGGTGATACGCGGGCTGTCGCCCGACTTTGACACCGGGCAAAAGCTCGACGGCCTGACCCTGCGCAGCCGCGCGTCTGACCTGCCGCTGGAGCACATCGAGCGCGTTGACATACTCAAGGGAGCCGGCGCCTTTCTGTACGGCTTTGGCAGCCCTGGCGGCACCATCAACTACGTCCTCAAGCGCCCCACCGAGCAGCTCACCCGCACGCTGACTACTCAGGTAACCGACAACGGCCAGGTTTTGCTGCATGGTGATATCGGCGGGCGCTTCGGCGACGACAAGCGTTTTGGCTACCGTATCAACCTGGTCGGCCAGGACGGCGAAACCTACGTGTCAGGTAACGACTCGGAGCGCAAGTCCGCATCCGTCGCGCTGGACTGGCGGCTGACGCCCGCGCTGACCTGGCAAGTCGATGCGCTGTACGCCAACCGCGTCAGCGATGGCGGTTACTTCCGCCTGCTGCCCAATGCTGACGGCTCATACAGCAACGCCCTGGGCGAGCCGCTTGACCCGATTGATGGCGACAAGCGTCTGGCCCCGTCCTGGGCGTTCTACGAATCGTCGCACCGCACCTGGGGCAGTGATCTGAACTGGGATTTTGCCGATGATTGGCATCTGCGCCTGGCGTACCGCTACTCCGACAGTTTCCGTAACCCCTACCTGCCCGGCCTGTTTGCCGACGCCGACGGCGACTATTCTGCCGTGCTGTACCACTACAATAATCTGTTCACCAGCGAGGGCTTCGAAGGCCAGGTTAGCGGACACCTGGACACCGGCCCAATCAGCCATCAGGTAACGGTCGGCGGCGCCAGTGGTCGCACCAAGTCGTCCAACAGCAACGGTCTGGTCCCCAGCACCAGCCCATTGGGCTCGGGCAACCTGTCCAACCCGCAGGACTTTACCGACCCAGGCATTCGCCTGAGCCGCTCAGATGCCGACTACAGCGAGTACCTGTCCATCAAGCGCACCGAGGTATTCGCGTCAGACACGCTGGGCTTCGGCGAGCAGCTCGACCTGATTCTGGGCGTGCGCCACGGCACGCTGGATTCCAAGTATGGCGACTACCGCGAAAGCGCCCTGACCCCCAGCATCGCGCTGGTGTACCGCCCGGTAGACTGGACCTCGCTCTACGTCAGCTATATCGAAGCCTTCGAGCAGGGCGCTGTCGCCCCGGATACCGCCGCCAACGCCGGCGAGGTGTTCGAGCCAATGACCAGCGAGCAACACGAGATCGGCGTGAAGATGGACCGTGAGCGCTGGTCCGCCAGTGCTGCGCTCTTCCGCCTGGAGCGTGCGCTGACCTACACCGATGCCAGCAACGTCTTCAGCCAGGATGGCATAGCCCGCTACCAGGGGCTGGAACTCAATACCCGCGGCCACATCACGCCCGATGTGCTGGTCGGCGCCAGCGCCATGTGGCTGGACGCCGAGAACCGCAAGACATCCGACCCTACCCTTGAGGGTCAGCAGATTGTCGGCACGGCAGACCAGCAGTACCGGCTGTACGGCGAATACCGGATCCCGAACACCGCCTGGGTGCTTAGCGCAGGTGCCAGTCATACCGGCGAACGCAGCCTGGATGAGGCACGCAACATCGACCTAGACGCCTTTACCCTGTACGACCTGGGCGCGCGCTATGCCATGCAGCTAGGCGACACCGACGTTGAGCTGAAGATCAACCTGGACAACGTCACCGACGAAGCCTACTGGCTGACCACCACGGGCTACCACAGCCTAAGCCAGGGCATGCCCAGAACCCTCACGCTGGGCACCACCTTGAGCTTCTGAGGCCAGCCGCCGCACGTCGCCAGCGCATCCGCTGGCGGCGTGCCTGGGCCGCCGGTTTTCGCGTCTGGCCCTTGCTGCTACACTCGCGCCGCAAATAAGAATTACTATCAAAGATCGATTGAGCCGGTGCGTAAAAAAATCGGCTCCCCCATTCCCTTTTTGGGCCGCTCGTTCGTCATCAGCATAGGGCCCGAAAAAAGCAGCGCCTGCGTTGCCGAGATTCAATAGAGTGCCCTGCGGGGCCGGGCCAGTGTGGCTTGAGGCCGAACCGGACAACCCGAACAAGGTAGAACAGCAATGAAGGAAGGATTTCGCCAGAGCATGGCCTGGCTGCACACCTGGACTGGCCTGATCGTCGCCTGGGTGCTGTTCTTTGTCTTTGTCACCGGCACAGCGGGCTACTTCAACTACGAGATCACCCGCTGGATGGAGCCCGAGCGACCGCTGGCCGGCACTCCGCTCGACTACGACCGCGTTGCGCTGGTCGAGAACGGACTAGACCGCCTGCAGCAGGTTGCCCCTGAGGCCGAGTTCTGGGCTATCAACCTGCCGCACTGGGCGCAGGCCCAGCGCGCTTGGCAGGACTACAGCATCGAGTGGACCACCCTACCGCAAGAAGGCCACGAGCGCGGTATGCGCGGCAGCGAACAGCTGGACCCGGCCACCGGCGGCCTGCGCACCGACATCGAGCCACGCGATACCGGCGGCGGACGGCAGCTGTACGTGATGCACTACGCGCTGCACTATCTCGACTACCCGCTGGCCTTTCGCCTGGTCGGCATCTGCACCATGCTGATGCTGGTGGCGATCATCACCGGCGTCATCACCCACAAGAAGATCTTCAAGGACTTTTTTACCTTTCGCCCGGGTAAGGGCCAGCGCTCCTGGCTGGATGCCCACAACGTCATCAGCGTCATGGCCCTGCCCTTCTTTTTGATGATCACCTACAGCGGGCTAATGTTCTTTGCACAGCAATACATGCCGGCAATCGGCGCCGTGACCTACGGTACCGATCGGGCCGCGCTCGAACGCTTTTACGACGACCTCTACGGCGCCCACGAGCACGAGGCCGTCAGCAGACCACGCGCGCCTATCGGCGAGATGATGGACAAGGCATTGGCAACCTGGGGGCCCGACACCCAGCTGCGCTCCGTGTTTATCCAGCAGGACAGTGGCGAGCCGCCACGCGTGCAGATCGGCCGAGCCTATGGCAACGCCGTGCTGTGGCGCGAGGGACACGATCTCAGCTATCACGCGGACACCGGCGAGCCGCTGCCTGCAGAACCTGAGGACAACGCGACGGTGCAGAGTGTGCAGTTCATGTTCGGGTTGCATGAGGGCCGCTTTGCCGAGCCCTGGCTGCGCTGGCTGTACTTCATTGCCGGGTTGCTGGGCTGCGGCATGATCGGTACCGGCATGGTGCTATGGACAGTCAAGCGCCGTAAGCAGCACGCCGCCGCCGGCACACACTTTGGGCATCGACTGGTGGAGGCGCTGAACGTCGCCACCATCGCCGGACTGCCAGCGGGGGTCGCAGCCTACTTCTGGGCTAATCGCCTGCTGCCGGTAGAGCTGGCCGAGCGCGCCAGCTGGGAGGTCAATTTCCTGTTTTTGGTCTGGGGTGAAACCCTGATCTACGCGCAGTTTCGGGATATCCGCAAGGCCTGGGTCGAGCTGCTGTGGCTGGCGGCAGCGGCCTACGCGCTGCTGCCACTGGTCAACGCGCTAACCACCGACCGGCATCTGGGCGTCACGCTACCGGCAGGTGACTGGACGCTGGCGGGCTTTGACCTGACCATGCTGGCCCTGGGCGCCGCCTTCGGCTATATGGCGGTCAAGGTGCGGCGCCGCTGGCTGGCCAAGATGACCGACGCCACGCCCGCCGCCCGCGCTGCGCTCACCGGAGGAACACGCTGATGGCTCGACCGGCAGTAAACGCGCAGTATCGCTGGCTGGTCGCCAGCAGGGTGCTGG
>CERX01153210.1_pt1 | contig 13025 bp, 10 predicted proteins | sample 350251 | NCBI WGS metagenome assembly CERX01 (sample SAMEA2621044, study PRJEB7988) | marine metagenome | biome: marine biome (ENVO:00000447); feature: deep chlorophyll maximum layer (ENVO:xxxxxxxx); material: "saline water (ENVO:00002010), including plankton (ENVO:xxxxxxxx)" | depth 50 m
CAATTGTAAACATGAGCAGCATAAGCGAAAGATTCAAAATAATACTTAAAAAAAAAGGTATAACAGCGTCTGAGTTTTCAAAAATAATAGACGTTCAAAGATCAAGTATTTCACACATTATAAACGGAAGGAATAAGCCTAGCTTAGAAATTGTTACTAAAGTATGTAGAATTTATCCAGACATTAGCTTAGAATGGCTTATTAATGGAAATGAAAATAAACACACTCCTACTCCATTTAAAGAGTCTGAAAAAAAGAAGACTAAAAATGAAATTGATGTAGAAAAAATTATACTACTTTTGAACGATGGAACTTTTAAGACTTTTAACAAGTAGCTTCTTTGTTGTTTTTCTTTTTATAAACTGCTCTTTTCCTGAGAAAAATTGTAAGAACTTTAAAACAGGTAGCTTTGAATTTAAATCAACGATTGATGGAAAAGATTATGTGTCAAAATTTATAAGAGGTGATTCTTTAGAGATTGAATTTTTTAATGGTATTGTTGACACTTCCTCTGTAAGATGGGTTTCGGATTGTGAGTTTATTTTAAAAAATATAAATCCTAAAAAAAGTAAAAAATCTATTTCAATGAAAATATTAAGCACTACTGATGAAAGCTATGTTTTTGAATATTCAATAATTGGAGACAACAGCAATAGAAAAAGAGGTACCGCATACTTGTTAGATCAAAATTCTAACTGAATCTGATTGTTATCATTTTCTTTATTTTCGTCTGCTTTTTGCGTTTGATCGTCAACATCTATGACTTCAATTTCTTTTATATCTAAAACCTCTGGTGTATACGGAATTGGGTCAAGAAGGTTAACCTCTTTGATTTCTTTCTTACTCAACTGATTCCCAATAGCTTTAATTCCTTTGACAGATATAAATTCAAATAGATTAATAATATTTTTTTCTATATTATTTTTATTTTTCACAACAACCTCAACAACAGGTTTCCAGTCAGTAGAAACAATTTCCACAATATCGCTTTTACTTCCTTCAGTATAGGTCTGAGTTCCTTTTAACAAGCCTAATGAAAATCTTTTAACAAAATATTTTTTTCTCTTTTTATTAAAATAAACAACAGAAACAGGTTTTGATCTTTCTGCTTTTTCAAGAATAATCAAATCTTCTGGAAAATGCATATTTATATCAGGTGGAAGAATTTTTAGCTGCCCAGACTGCTGAACTACCAACAAGTCGTCATCAGGTTTAAATTCACCCAACAAATCACCTCTGTTGTCAACATTTAATCTTTGGACTGTATCATCAAACCAAATTTTTCTTGGCTTAAGGGTTGACAAACCTTTTTCTTTAAATATAACTTTATTTACAGGATACTTAGTTACAATATTACCCTTAACAGAACGACCTTTTATTGCTAAATCAGCAAAATCCAAGTCCCATTTTAGTTTTTTAATCGAACTGCTTTGTCTTAATTGGATTGTTACAATTTCAGATTCACCATTTGGATTTGATGAAAAATGTAAAACTTTAGTCTTAACATGCTGTGATGTCAGGTTATAAACTTTGTCTCTTGTAACTCCTGAAACATTAAACCTTTTTATATAAGATGTTCCTGTTTTACCATCTTTATAGATCATGTTGTAGATAGTTCTTGAATCTTTCTTTTTAAAAACTGAGGTAAATAAAATATTTTTAGCTACAAACTTTTTACTGTCTATTTTAGTAACAATCATATCGCCATTCTGAGTAAATACAATAATATCATCTATGTCTGAACAATCTTCAACGAACTCCTCTTTCCTGAGAGAAGTCCCAATAAAACCATCTACCCTATTTACATAAAGTTTTGCATTTTTTACCACAACTTTTTTAACATCCACACTGTCAAAAATTTTAATTTCAGTTTTTCTTTCTCTTCCCTTTGAATATCTTGATTTTAAATCTTTAAAATACTGAATGGCAAAATCATTTAAATTTTCAAGATTATTTTTAACCTTAGAAATATCTTCTTCAATTTGTTTAATTTTTTTGTCAGCTTTATCAATATCAAATTTTGATATTCTTTTAATTTTAATTTCAGTTAGTTTAACAACATCTTCTTCGCTGATCTCTTGTTTTAATTGATTTAAAAAAGGTTTTAATCCAAAGCTTATAGACTTTAATACTCCCTCCCAGGTATCTTCCTCTTCAATTAATCGATATATCCTGTTTTCTATGAATATTCTTTCTAGAGTTGAATAATGCCACAATAAATTCAATTCATTTAATCTAACCTCTAATTCATTTTTTAATAAATTTTTAGTATTCTCAGTTGATTTCTTTAAAATTTCTGATACACCAATAAAAACAGGTCTATTATCCTCAATCAAACAACTTAAGGGAGATATTGAAACCTCACAGTTTGTGAATGCAAATAACCCATCGATAGTTTTATCTGGTGAAACACCATTAGGCAAATGAATCATAATCTCAACATCTGAGGCAGTGTTGTCTTCAATTTTTTTTATTTTAATTTTTCCCTTATCATTAGCTTTTAAAATAGATTCAATTAATGATGTACTTGTCGTAGTATATGGAATCTGTGATATCATTAAAGTATTTTTATTAACCTGAGAAATCTTAGCTCTTACTTTAATTTTTCCACCCCTTAATCCATCATTATAATTTGTAACATCCACAACTCCTTGCGTTGGAAAATCTGGATAAAGATCAAACTTTCTTCCTCTTAAGCACTTGATTGATGCATTTATTAAATCAATAAAATTATGTGGGAGAATCTTTGTTGAAAGACCAACAGCAATTCCCTCAGCTCCTTGCGCAAGCAACAACGGAAATTTTACGGGAAGATTAATTGGCTCTTTTCTTCTTCCATCATATGAAGCTTGCCATTGAGTTATTTTTGGACTATATACAACCTCTAATGCAAACTTGGATAAACGAGCTTCAATATACCTAGATGCAGCAGCTGAATCACCCGTTAAAATATTACCCCAGTTTCCCTGGGTTTCGATTAATAAGTCTTTTTGACCTATCTGAACAATGGCATCTGAAATACTAGCATCTCCGTGTGGGTGATATTGCATGGTATGACCAACAATATTAGCTACCTTATTAAACCTTCCATCGTCCAGATCTTTCATTGAATGTAAAATTCTTCTTTGTACAGGTTTAAAACCGTCCTCAATTGCGGGAACAGCTCTTTCCAATATAACATATGAAGCATAATCTATAAACCAATCTTTATACATTCCTGAAATAGGAATTAGAGATTCTTCAGATTCTAAATCATTATTTTCGTATCCTTCTTCCATCAATTATACTTTATCAATATCTATTTTTAAATTATTTATTATAAAACTTTGTCTTTCAGGTGTGTTTTTGCCCATATAAAATGAAAGCATTTCAGAAATGCTAGTATCCTTATTAATAATAACAGGATCAAGCCTAATGGTCTCGCCTATGAAGTTTTTAAACTCATTAGGGGAAATTTCACCTAAACCTTTGAATCTTGTGATTTCAGGCTTAGGAGAGAGCTTTATAATTGCATTATCCTTCTCAACATCATTATAACAATAAATAGTCTCCTTTTTATTTCTTACTCTAAATAATGGGGTCTGTAGGATAAATAGGTGGCCTTCCTTGATCAGTTCTGGAAAAAACTGTAGAAAAAATGTAATTAAAAGCAGTCTTATATGCATTCCATCAACATCTGCATCAGTAGCTATTACAACTTTATTATATCTTAATTTTTCGATTCCTTCCTCAATATTTAAAGCTGCCTGGAGAAGATTAAACTCCTCATTCTCGTAAACAATTTTTTTTGTCATTGAGTAAGAATTTAAAGGCTTTCCTCTTAAACTAAAAACAGCTTGTGTGTTTACATTTCTAGATTTTGTAATTGAACCACTAGCAGAGTCTCCCTCAGTAATAAACAGAGTAGATTCTAATCTTTGATCTTTATTCATATCACCTAAATGAACTCTACAGTCTCTAAGTTTTTTATTATGCAGATTAGATTTTTTTGCTCTTTCTCTAGCTAATTTTCTAATACCTGATAACTCTTTTCTTTCCTTTTCAGCTTGAATAATCTTTTTTTGAATTTGTTCTTTTACATTAGGATTTTGATGTAAATAATTATCTAGCTTCCTTCCAACAAAATCATTTATATAGGTTCTTACAGTTGGCAGCCCTCCTCCCATTTCTGTTGAGCCTAACTTTGTTTTTGTTTGAGATTCAAAAACAGGCTCCATTACTTTAATACTAATAGCACATAAAACAGACTTTCTAATATCTGATGAGTCATAAGATTTCTTATAATGATCTCTTATAGTTTTTACTAAAGATTCTTTAAGAGCAGAAAGATGAGTCCCACCTTGAGTAGTATGCTGTCCATTTACAAATGAGTAATATTCTTCACTATATTGTTTTTTATTGTGTGTTAATGCTATTTCAATATCGTTTCCTTTTAAATGAATTATAGGATACAAGAAATCTTCAGAGTTATTGTTGTCTTCAATTAAATCCTTAAGACCTTCATCAGATCTTAATTTTTCACCATTAAATACTATTGTTAGTCCAGGATTTAGATAAACATAATATTTAAGCATTCTTATTACATATTCACTTCTATATTTAAAATTTTTAAAAATTTTTGAATCAGGCTTGAAAAGAACTTTAGTGCCTTTTCTCTTTGAAGAATCAACAATTGGATCGTCATTAATTACCTCTCCATATTCAAATGTTACTTTTTTTAATTTACCATCTCTAAATGATTCTACTTCAAAAAATGACGAAAGCGCGTTTACTGCCTTCGTACCAACGCCATTTAAACCAACAGATTTTTTAAAAGCTCTTGAGTCGTATTTACCGCCTGTATTCATCTTAGAAACAACATCTGTAACTTTTCCTAATGGAATTCCTCTCCCATAATCTCTTACATTTACATTGTTTTCCTTTATGTTGATTTCAATTGTCTTACCAGCACCCATTACAAATTCATCAATTGAATTATCTATTACTTCTTTTAAAAGTATATAGATGCCATCGTCATATGCAGAACCATCACCTAGTTTTCCAATATACATTCCAGGTCGCATCCTGATATGCTCTTTCCAATCTAACGATTTGATATTATCTTCAGTATATGTAGATGTTTGTGCCATGAATTTTGAATGTCCTAATATATGACACTACACATAGATAAAAAATCTTGTTTTCATAAAATAATTAACAATTAAAAGTTGAAATATGTTGAAATCTTAAATTAAGTGTTAAATCTAAAATTTATTATATCCCCATCATTTACCACATAATCCTTGCCTTCAGTTTTCAATTTTCCAGCTTCTTTTACTTTACTCTCACTTCCAAAAGCTACATAATCGAGATATTTTATAACCTCAGCCTTAATAAAACCTTTTTCAAAATCTGAATGAATTATTCCAGCCACTTTTGGAGCTTTAGATCCTTTATAAAAAGTCCATGCTCTAACCTCCTTTTTACCAGCGGTGTAAAAAGTTGACAAATTTAAAAGCTTATGAGTTTCTTTTATTAGATTGCTAGCTCCTGATTCATCAATACCTAAATCATCTAAAAACATTTTTCTGTCATCATAACTATCCAATTCATTAATTTCTTCTTCTGTTTTAGCAGCTAATGTTATAACACTTGAACCTGTTTTTTTTAAACTATCAATTAAAGAAATTAATTCATTTGATGGATTTTTAATTGATTGCTCATTAACATTGCATACATACAAAACGGGCTTTAATGAAAGTAATGACATAGATTTTATAATCTTTATACTATCATCATTAAAATCAGTAATTTTAATATTAACTCCATCATTTAAGCTTTTAATTATAATCTCTAACAAACTCAGCTCAGCAATCGATTGCTTATCTCCTGTTTTAGCTGCTCTTACAATTTTTTCTTTTCTTTTTTCAAGTGTTTCAAGATCTTTCAATTTTAACTCAAAATCAATGATTTCTTTATCTCTAAGGGGATCGACAGAACCTTCAACATGAGTTATATTATCATCCTTGTAACATCTTAATACATGGATTATAGCATTTGTTTCTCTTATATTAGATAGAAATTGATTACCTAAACCTTCTCCTTTACTAGCACCTTTAACAAGGCCAGCAATATCAACAATCTCAACTGAATTAGGAACGGTTTTCTCTGGTGAAATAAGTTCAACAAGTTTGTTTAATCTCTCGTCAGGGATATTTACTAAACCAATATTTGGCTCAATAGTGCAAAAAGGGAAATTTGCACTTTGTGCTTTGACATTACTTAAACAATTGAATAATGTTGATTTACCAACATTTGGAAGACCAACTATGCCTGCTTTCATTATTTTATATTTACAATATCATAGATTAGCTTGAAGAGCATTAATTACTTTCATCATGCATGAAAGATTGTTTATTTAATAACAATTCTTCACTTTCTACATTATCTTCATCGGGTACACAACAATCTACTGGGCATACCGCAGCACATTGAGGTTCATCATGAAATCCTTTACACTCTGTACATTTATCCGTAACAATAAAATAGTATTCGTCAGAAACGGCTTCCTGATCTTGATCTGCATTTACAGATTGTCCAGAAAGAAGATTTATATCACCTTTAAGTGATGTTCCATCGGAATATTTCCATTCATAAGATGCTTCATAAATAGCAGTGTTTGGACACTCGGGCTCACATGCTCCACAATTGATACAATCTTCGGTAATTTTTATTGCCATAAATCGATACAAAATTAACCAATATCTTTACATAATAAAATTTGTAGTAAATGGATTTAAAAGAAAGGATAAACGCATTAAATAATGTAGGAGTTTTTTTAAAAAATAATTGTGATAAGTATGCTCAAAATAAAGATTCTATCTTAGATAAGGAAATTGAAAATTCAATTAAAAAGGCTGTAATAGAAAATCAATATTTTGAAAAAGACAACATTATGTATGCTTTAAGCAATTGGGGAAATATTCTTAACACTAAAAACTTAAATTTATTTACTAACAAATATCCAATAAATCAAAAAAACCATAATGTTGGAATTATTATGGCTGGAAATATTCCGCTGGTTGGTTTTCATGATTTTGTATGTACTTTTTTATGTGGAAAAAAATCAATCATAAAACAATCCAAAAAAGATAAGTCTTTGTCAGAATTCATATTTAAATTCTTAAACTCATTAAATGAAGACTTTCATAATTATATCGAAATATGTGGTGAAAGATTAAAAAATTTTGATGCAGTAATTGCAACAGGAAATGATTTTTCTGCAAATCAATTTAGAAAATATTTTAACAAATTTCCTAACATAATAAGACAATCAAGACACTCTGTTGCAATAATTGACGGTAACGAATCCAAGGATGACTTAAAAGGATTATCTAGTGATATATTTAGACACTACGGTTTAGGATGTAGAAGTATCTCAAAAATTTATCTTCCAAAAGGTTATAATCTAGATGTTTTATTTAATTCATTTTACGAATGGAAAAATGTTATTAATAACAGCGCTTACTATAACAATTATTTGTATTATAAGACAATTTATTTAATGAAAGGAGATAAGTTTTATGATAATGGTTTTTCAATTTTAAAAGAATCTGAAAAAATTGGATCACCAATTGGAACAATATTTTTTGAATACTACAACGATAAAACTGAAATTAATAGTTTACTAAAAATAAAAGAAGATAAAATTCAATGTATAGTGTCTAATGAAATTGTTAAAAACTCAATCGTTTTTGGGTCCTCCCAAACACCTTCTATAGAAGATTTTGCAGACAAGGAAGATACTATGAACTTTTTGTTGAAACTTAGTTAAAGATTTAAGGATGTTTACACATTGTTTTTTGTTACTTTGCATCTTTAAATGAAAAAACACAATTTTAGTGCCGGCCCAAGTATCTTAGCCAATGAAGTTTTTGAAAAAGCCTCTCAATCTGTAAAAGAATTAAATAACAGCGGCCTTTCCTTGATTGAAATTTCACACAGAAGTAAAGATTTTGTAAAAATTATGGATGAAGCAAGACAGTTAAGTCTTGAACTTTTAAATTTAAATAGTGATGATTACACATCACTTTTTCTTCAAGGTGGAGCAAGTACTCAGTTTTTGATGATAGCTTATAATTTTTTAAAAAATAAAGCCGGATATATTAATACTGGGACATGGTCCGTTAAAGCTATGAAAGAAGCTAAACTATTTGGAAGCGTTGATGAAATAGCTTCATCTCAGGACAAAAACTTTAATTATATCCCAAAAAACTATAAAATTGATGGTTCTCTAGATTATTTACACATAACATCAAATAACACAATTTTTGGAACTCAATTTCATTCTGTTCCAGTTACGGATTCAGACTTATTCGCTGATATGAGCTCTGATATTTTTTGTAGAAATATAGATTATTCAAAATTTTCTCTTATTTACGCTGGTGCACAAAAAAACCTTGGTGCTGCCGGCACAACCCTAGTTGTTATTAAGAAAAGCTTACTTGAAAAAATATGCAGAGAAGTTCCTTCAATGTTGAATTATAAGATTCATTATGAAAAGGACAGTATGTTTAACACCCCACCTGTTTTCGCTGTATATACTTGTTTATTAAGTTTAAGATGGCTATCAGAAAATGGTGGGATTGATGAAATAGAAAAAAGAAACAATCTAAAGTCAAAGCTATTATATGATGAGATTGATAGAAACTCACAGTTTAAGGGCTTTGCCAACGTTGATGACAGGAGTATTATGAATGCAACTTTTAATCTAGTAAACGACTCAAATAAAGAATTATTCGAAAAAATGGTATCTGAGCTAAATATTTCAGGCATAAATGGTCATAGATCTGTTGGTGGTTATAGAGCATCAATATATAACGCTATGCCCTACGAATCAATTGAAGTTTTAGTCCAATTAATGAAAAAATTTGAAAATATAGTATGAAAATAAAAGTCCTAGCAAATGATGGCATTTCAGATTCTGGTGTTAGTTTATTAGAAAGTAAAAGTTATGAAGTTATAACAGAAAATGTTCCTCAGGATAATCTGATTGAATACATAAATAACAACAATGTATCATGTTTATTGGTGAGAAGTGCAACTAAAGTCAGAAAAGATATAATTGACAATTGTAAAAATTTAAAATTAATTGGAAGAGGTGGTGTTGGTATGGATAATATAGATGTAGAATATGCAAAAGATAAAGGGATACATGTAATAAATACACCTGCTGCATCATCACATTCAGTTGCTGAATTAGTTTTCTCTCATCTTTTTTCATGTGTTCGATTTTTACACGATTCAAATAGAAATATGCCCCTGGATGGTGACACAAACTTCAAGGCTTTGAAAAAAAATTATGCTAAAGGAAGTGAGCTTATGGGTAAAACTCTTGGTGTTATTGGTTTTGGAAGAATTGGGCAAGAAACTGCTAAAATTGCATTAGGAGTTGGAATGGAAGTTGTGTATTGTGATAAATATATTGATTCAGTAAATATTGAATTAAATCTTGCTCAAAACAACAACGTTTTGTTTAAACTAAATTCTTCTTCTCTTGAAGATTTGCTAAAACAATCTGATTATATAACATTACATGTTCCTGCTCAAGAAGATTATGTAATTGGTCAAAAGGAAATTGATTTAATGAAAAAAGGATCAGGCTTAATTAATGCAGCACGTGGTGGTGTCGTTGATGAGTTAAGTTTAATTAAATCTCTTGATAGTGGAAAGCTAGCATTTGCTGGAGTTGACACCTTTGAAAATGAACCAACTCCTTCAATTAAACTATTAATGAATCCAAGGGTTTCTATAACTCCACATATCGGTGCGGCAACGACTGAAGCTCAAAATAGAATTGGGATAGAGCTAGCTAATCAAATAATTTCATTAGTTAAATAATAGATGTTTCAAAAACTTAAAAAAAGATGGGGTATAAATTCTAACACTCAAGTGTTAATTATTTTTATTGTTTTTGGCATAACAGGTTCAAGCTCCTTATATATTTCTCAACCAGTAATGGAGTATTTATCAATATCAAATGATAGCATCATTCTTAGAATTATCATAGTTACAATAATTTACCAATTTATCTTACTAATAGTAGCGTTCATTTTTGGACAATTTAAATGGTTTTGGAATTTTTTTTACAAAAAATTATTTATAAAAATAGGTTTGATTAAATAAATCAAACTTTATATTCATTTCTAAATTTTTCAACTTTAGGTCTAACAACAATATTACAGTATCCATTTAATGGATTTTTCTCGAAATAGTTATGGTGATATTCTTCAGCCTCATAAAATTTAGTTTTCTTTTCAAGACTAGTTACAATTCTGGAAGCGTATACTTTTTCTTGATTGAGTTTTTCAATAAAATCCTCAAAAGTTTTTAACTCAATATCATTTTCATAAAACATAGCAGACCTATATTGAGAACCAACATCATTTCCTTGTCGATTTATAGTTGTTGGATCATGAGTTTTAAAGAAAATAGTTAATAGCTTATCTAGATCAATCTTATTTTCGTTATAAATTATTTTGACTGCTTCAGCATGTCCAGTTGTTTCAGAACAAACTTCCTCATAGCTTGGATTAACAGTTTTTCCTCCTATATAACCAGGTGTTACATACTCTACTCCACTAACATGTTTAAAAATAGCTTCTGTACACCAAAAACACCCTCCTGCTAAAATTAAAGATTTCATAATCTGAATCAAATTTAAAATTAAATTATAGAATTATATTTGTATCAGGGATGAAATTTATTAATGGTTTATTCATTATTCTTTTTTTTATAATGAATGTATACACGCAAGAAAGAAAAAGTATTGAGGCTCACCGCTTTTTAGTACCACCAACAATAGACGGAAACATTTCTGAAAATGAATGGGAACAAATTAAACCTGCTACAAACTTTACTCTTTTCCAACCCGAAATTAGATCTGGAGAAAAAATTCCAAATGGATATGAAACACATGTTTATTTTGGTTATGACGATAAGGCAATTTACGTAGCAGCACAACTTAACCATCCTTTTCCCAACGAAATTCCCTCCGAGTTCAGTGAAAGAGATGATATGGATGCTATTTCTGAAAAGTTTTTAATCTCAATAGATACATATGATAATACTAAAGAACGATTTACATTTTTTGTAACGAGCTCTGGAGGTTTAATTGACGGCTTGAATACAGGTGATTTTAACGAAGATGGTTTAAAGTTTAACACACTATTTGATGCTAAAGTTAAAAAAAACGAAGCTGGTTGGAGTGCAGAAGTTATAATTCCTTACAGCGCTTTAAGATTTCCAAATAAAAAAAATCATAATTGGGGAATTAATTTTGGACGAAACATTAAAGATTTTGAAGAAATGTATGTTTGGAGTCCTGTTGATGAAAGAATATTAAAGTTTTATCAAACTATGGGCTTAGTAAAAAATATTCAAGACATAAAGCCTCCTACACGATTGTTTTTTTATCCTTATCTGCAATCTTCAATAAATTTTCAAAAAAATCTAAAGCCAAGTAGTTCATACTCTGCAGGGCTTGATTTAAAGTATGGCATTAGTAATAGTTTTACACTTGATGCTACTTTAATTCCTGATTTTGGTCAAGTAACATTTGATGATGAGGAGTTAAACTTAACTCCTTTTGAACAAGAATTTGATGAAAATAGACCTTTCTTTACAGAAGGTGCTGACCTATTTAAAATTGTTGATGGTGGTTCATTTAGGGGTGGAAGTTTTTTCTACAGCAGAAGAATTGGTCAAAAAACATCAATTAATGAAGATGAAATCCTTAATAATGGAGATGAACTTTTAAGCTTTGATGAAACACCTAAACTTTTAAATTCAATAAAGCTAACTGGAACTACAAATAAAAATCTAAGCATTGGTTTGATTAACGCTATAACTGACAAATCATATGCTTTAATCAGAGATGACAATGATAATGTTAGAAAAGAACTTATCACACCCTTAACTAATTTTAATGTTTTATCATTATCTCAAAAAATTATCAATGACTATTCTACTATAGGATTTATAAATGGAAATTTAAATAGAGAGTCAAGTTTTGAAGATGCTAATAACCATGCATTTATGGCTAATCTCTTTGACAATAATAGGAATTTTAATTTTAAAGGATACATATTCAGGACAGTAGCACCGAGGCTTTCTCAAAAAAGTGGTAATAGGTACATATTTAGCTTGTCTGAATTAAAAGGTAATTTTAGGTATTCATTAAGTGTTAACGGAACCGATAGATATTATAATCAAAATGAAATAGGATTTTATAATTCTAATAATTTTATTCAATATGGATCAAGAGTATCATATCAAATATTAAATAAAAACAATTTTTTAAGAAGATTTGAATCAGGACTCTATATAGGATATCAGACAAGGTTTGATAGTAGTATGAAAAACAGAAATGGTTTTAGATTATATTCAAGTTTTCAAACAAATGATTTATGGAGATATAGCTTTTCAGTTAGAGGAGTTTCAAAAAAGAAAGACTGGTATGAAACGAGAACAAGTGATCGTTTTATTCTTGATCCAAAAGAACTGAATACATCAATAGGAATTGATTCAGATAACACTAAGAAATTCTCCTTTGGTACTGATTATATTTTTACAACCTATCAGAATTATCAATTTAATGAAAACAAAAAACAAAATGAGTTTAGATTTTATATAGATTATCGTTTAACTGAAAAACTTTCAATAAATATTAACACATCAAATGAGAAAAAAAATGATGATGTTGGTTTTCTTATGAAAAGAGATGGTTTGATATATTTTGGGCTAAGAAATATAAAGTCAATCGAAAACAACCTTAGGATGGAATATAATTTTAACAGGGATGCATCTTTAAGCCTGAGATTTAGAAACTTTTGGAGTAGTGCCGATTACTATGAAAAACTTTTTGAATTGCTGGATAATGGTACTCGTAAAGAAGTTGACTATTCTATTTTAAATAAGAACCCAAATACAAATTTTAACATCTGGAATCTTGACTTAAACTTTGAATGGTGGTTTGCGCCAGGAAG
>CERX01051705.1_pt1 | contig 12995 bp, 11 predicted proteins | sample 350251 | NCBI WGS metagenome assembly CERX01 (sample SAMEA2621044, study PRJEB7988) | marine metagenome | biome: marine biome (ENVO:00000447); feature: deep chlorophyll maximum layer (ENVO:xxxxxxxx); material: "saline water (ENVO:00002010), including plankton (ENVO:xxxxxxxx)" | depth 50 m
ATGGGTAATGTTGCTTTTAGAAGTGGATCAAAAATCAGATGGAATGAGGAAAAAAATAATTTTGATAATTCTTCAGCAAATGATTTAATAATTCCTAGTTATAATAATGGATGGAAATTACCTAGAATCTGATTTTTGAGATATTATTTTAATTAATTCAATATTTTCATCTCTCAATCTAGCTGCTTCATAGAAGTCTAGATTCTCAGCAGCTTTACTCATCTCAATTTTATTCTTTTCTATAATATTTTCAATTTCTTTTTTGGACATATCTTTTATTACAGGATCAATTTGAAGATCAGAAACAAATTTTATTTTAGAATTCTCCTGATGAGCAACAGTTGTTTGCTCTAATATTTTTTCTTTTGATTTGACAATAGTTTTTGGTGTAATACCATGTTCAATATTATATGAATGCTGTATTTTTCTTCTTCTATTAGTTTCATCAATTGTTGATTTCATAGATTTTGTTACTTTGTCAGCATACATTATAACTAATCCTTTTACATTTCTAGCTGCTCTACCAACAGTTTGAATTAAGGATTTCTCATTTCTTAAAAATCCTTCTTTATCAGCATCTAAAATAATAACTAAAGAAACTTCTGGTAAATCTAGACCTTCTCTCAATAAATTAACTCCAACTAACACGTCAAAAGTACCTAATCTTAATTCCCTAAGAATCTTGACTCTCTCCAAAGAATCTATTTCAGAGTGCATATATCTAGCTTTGATTCCACTGTTATTAAGATATTTATTAAGTTCTTCAGACATTCTTTTAGTAAGAGTGGTTATCAAAACTCTCTCAGATTTTTCAACTCTTTTAAATATTTCATTAATAATATCATCTATTTGATTTTCTGTTTTTCTTACCTCAATAGGAGGATCAAGTAAACCAGTAGGTCTAATTATTTGTTCAACAATTGATCCACCTGAAGAGTTAAGCTCATAATCAGAAGGAGTGGCTCCAACAAATACAACTTTATTAATAAGAGATTCAAACTCTTGAAAATTTAATGGCCTATTATCTAAGGCTGATGGTAGTCTAAATCCGTAATCTACAAGATTCATTTTTCTAGATCTATCACCTCCCCACATAGCTCTTATTTGAGGAATAGTAACATGACTTTCATCAACAAAAAGCATAAAATCATCAGGAAAATAATCAATTAGACAGAAAGGTCTCTTCCCTGGTTTTCTTCTATCAAAATATCTTGAATAATTTTCAACACCAGAGCAATATCCTATTTCATTTATCATTTCAATATCAAACTCAGTTCTTTCTTTAATCCTCTTAGCCTCATTAAACTTTCTTTCTTTCTCAAAAAACAGAATTTGTTTTTCTAAATCATTCTCAATTTCATTTAATGCTTTATCAATTACATCTTTTGAGGTGACAAATAAATTTGCAGGATATATTTTAATTGAATCTTCGGTAGAAATAGACCTACCAGTAGATGGGTCTACTTTTTGAATAGATTCCACTTCATCTCCCCAAAAAATAATTCTCAAAATATAATCAGCATATGCTAAGTATATATCTAGAGTGTCTCCTCTTAATCTAAATGTTCCCCTTTTAAAATCTGATTCATGAGACCTTTCATATAAAATATCTACTAAAGAAAATAATAGCTCTTTTAATAAAATATTTTGCCCAACACCTATTTCAATAACATTTTTACCAAAATCTTCAGGGTTACCAATACCATAAATGCATGATACAGAGGCAACTACAATAACATCATTCCTTCCAGAAAGCAAAGATGATGTTGCACTCAACCTCAACTTTTCAATTTGTTCGTTAATTGATAAATCTTTTTCTATATAAACATTAGAACTTGGAATATAGGCTTCAGGTTGATAATAATCATAATAGGAAATAAAATATTCAACACAATTATTTGGAAAAAAAGATTTTAATTCTCCATATAATTGGGCGGCAAGTGTTTTATTATGAGAAATAATTAAAGTTGGTTTATTGATTTTTTGAATAACATTTGCCATTGTAAATGTTTTACCAGAACCTGTGACACCTAATAAAACTTGACTCTTTTCATTATTATTGATTCCCTTAACCAATTCATCAATAGCCTTTGGTTGATCACCTCTAGGAGAAAATTCTGAATGTATTTTAAAGTCCAATTTTAAAAATTATTTATTCCATATTTCCCATGATAGCTCTGCTTGTTTTACAAGCATTTCATATCCATTTTTAATTTTAGATCCATTATCCATTGATAATTTAAGAAATAAAGTAATTTCTGGATTATAAATCAAATCATAAACATAATGATTTTTAGAAAGTAATTTAAAATTAAAAGAAGGATGGATATTTATATTTGGGAACATGCCCAAAGGTGTTGTATTTATAATTAATTTATTATTTTTTATAAAATCTCCTTTTAATAGTTCATCATAAGAAATTTCTGAACTAGTTGGTTTCCTTGATACAAATAGTGAAGGAATATTCAATTCTTTGAGAGCATATTTTATAGCTTTTGAGCTTCCTCCCGTACCTAAAACAATAGATGAAAATTCTAAATGAGGTAACCATAATTTTAATGAATACATAAATGCAACATAATCAGTATTGTACCCTATAAGTTTTTTATTTTCTTTATTTATGACATTTACTGACCCTATTTCTTTTGCAACAGATTCTGTATTATCCAAGTATGGTATTACTTGTTCTTTGTATGGGATAGTAACGTTTAATCCACAAATATTTTTTTCTTTTTTTATTAAATTCCTAATATATGATACTTTATCAATTTCATAGTTTTTATACTCTGAATTTAAAATATTTTCTTCTTTGAACTTATTCTTGAAATACCCTTGAGAGAAAGAATGTGTTAATGGCGTTCCTATTAATCCAAATTTTTTCATTTTGATTTAATATTATATCCTATAAATCCTGTCAATATAAATATTAATAAAGAAAATATAAATAAATTATTTTCACCAGTAACTCTATAATATTCCATTGGAAAAAATAACTTTTCATTATAAGTCCAAGGCCAAACTTTATTTAAGGCACCTAACATCAAACCTGACAAAAAGAAAATAGTTGAATTATAGTAGTTATTTAATAGCCAGTAAATAATTTTAGAAAAGGATAAAACGCCAAGAAAGGCACCTATGGAAAAAATTAAAATATTATCAATATAAAGATTAGAAATAGATTCTAACATAAACTCATATTTCCCAATCATCAATAAAATATAACTACCAGAAATTCCAGGAAGAAGCATAGCAGAAATTGCTACAAATCCAGAAAGAAAAATAGATAAAAAACTATCTGAAGTATTTATTGGGTTAATTAGTGATATAAAAAATCCAAAAGAAAAACCTAAAATTATAATAAGATTGCTTTTTATTGATTTAGGCTTAAAGTCAAATATAATTTTTAATGATGAAAAAAAAATTAGACCAAAAAAGAAACTAAATAATAATATTTTATGATTAATAATTAAAAATGAAATTATTTTAGAAAATAAAAGAATTGAAGTAATAATCCCAATAAAAACTGGAATCAAAAATTTAAAATTTAATTGATTAGAAAGTTTATTATAGTTGAGTGTCAAAAAATAAAAAAGAGTTTCTTTATTAAAAGAATTTAATGAGTTAATTAGATTTTTATAAATTCCAAGTAACAAAGCCACAGTTCCTCCTGAAATTCCAGGAATTAAATCAGATACACCCATTGCCATACCTTTTAAAAAAAGTAATAGGCGATTTTTTATTATCATATTAGAGATATTGGTTAAAAGTATCACCCCGTAAACCAACTCTAATAGTTTCTAAAGATATAACCTCATTTCCAGATATGTTACCCAGATTAACATTTTGACCTAATAATTTAACAAACCAAACTTGCTGTGATTTAAGAGGTGCTTCCCATAAGATCTTTTCTGTTGGTATTTCTGTGAGTATTTCTTCAACAAGTCCTTGTCTTACCTCTCCGGAAGATCTAAATAAGCCTACACTACCCGACTCTCTTGCTTCACCAATTACTTTCCAAGATCCAGCATTAAGTTCTGCTCTCATTTGTCTTATCCATTTATATGGAGGTATAATTTTTTTTTCGTCTTTTGAGCCAATCTCTGAAAATACAGTTACATAATTAGCTAATTTTTCAATGTATTCACATTTCTTTTTATGAGGTATGGAAATTGAACCATCAGATACTTCTGCATACTTTAAGTCATATTCTTTTAAAATTTTAATATAATCATCTATCTGATTCCTTATAGCAAAAGCTTCAAAAAGGGTACCACCAAAATATACATTGATATTTGCATCTCTAAATAATTTTAATTTTTCTTTAAGGTTTGTAGCAAAATTTGATGTAGTCCAACCAAATTTTATAAAATCAATATATTTTGAAGAGGATTCAATTAAATTTTTACATTCTTGAATACTAGAACCCTTATCTATAACCATAGTTATTCCATCTTCTCTAGGTTTCTCAGTTCTTTCAGGTATATTTTTTAAATTAAAATTCATTTTAAATTATTCTTTCTATACTGATTAATTACCCTTATTAATGCAGATTGTGATTCAAAGTTAGGGACAAAATCAAAAAGTACTTCATGATTATCAAAATTTAATGATAATGCACTTTCTAAAACATTAATAGATTCTTTATACTTTCCAGCATCCATAAGATAAATCACAAGTCTATAATAGAGTAAAGACTCATGAGGGACTTCATCGATAGAATCTTCAATAATACTTATAGCCTTATCAACATCTCCACTTTCATAATACATCAATGAAAAATCTAAGGAAATATTAAAGTCAGAAGGATCAAGATCAAGTGCTTTTTGATATAATTCAACACTAGAGACCATATTCCCAACTTTAAATTCAGCAAAAGCTAAGGATTTTATATAATTTATATTTTCATTATCTAGTTTAAAAGCTTTTTTAAAATAATGAATAGCTTCAAACCACTTATCAAAAGATACTAAAGATTTCCCAAGCCAGTAATAAGACTCTTTATAGAATTGATCAATTTTTATCGATTTTTGAAAATATTTAATTGATGTTGTAAGATCATCTAAATAGTAGTATGCTCTTCCTATCGATGAATATATTTCAGGTGAAGGACCATCCAATTCTAATGATTTATAAAAATATTTTTTAGATAATTTATAATCTTTTAGGTGTATATATGACTCCGCTAAACTTGAATATGCACTTGAATATTCATCATCAATAGCGATTGCAAATTCAAAAGCTTCAGATGCTCTCTTATAATATTTTAATTTTAAAAAAATATTTCCAAGATTAAACCAAGCATACTCTGAATATGGATCCTCATCAATGAATTTTTTATAATAATGAACACTATTTTCAAGCTCACCATTTATTTCTTGGCAATATGCTAAATCATATAACGCATTTTCATGGTTTATATTAATTTCAATTGCATTTTTGAAATATACTGATGCTTCTTTAAACTTTTTTTGAGATTGATACGCTAATCCAATCTGATAATTTATCTCATCTTTATTTTCAGAATATTGAAGTGCATCATTCAATAGAGAAATTGCTCCTTCATATTCAGCAAGAATTATTTTAACCTGACCCATTAATATAAATATATTTTCATCAGTTGGATTTAGTGAGTGAGCTCTCTCTAAAGAAAATAAGGCATCAGAAAATTTTTGAAGAGCTATCAATATGTTAGCTTTTTGAATTAATAAATCCGAAGAGAATTGATGTTGTGATAATGCAAAATTAACAGCTTTAAGACCAAGCTTGAACTTATGATTATCTATGTACCATTTAGTAATTTTCTCATAAGACTCAGAATCATAGTAAATATCAATATCATTCTTGATCTTCATCTCAAACTCCAAAACTAACTTATATATTTCGTCCTTCTTTTTTTTAAATTCTTCAGCCATATAGTGATTTTTTCAATGAAACTTAAAGCTAATAATTATATTGTTTATTTATAAATGAAATTTATTTTTGTTGAATGGCTCTGTAGTTCAATGGATAGAATAGAAGTTTCCTAAACTTTAGATACAAGTTCGATTCTTGTCAGAGCTACTATGATTATAATTATAGCTTTCATTTTTCTATCTATTGATATGAATATAGGTATTTTGGAAAAAGGAATTAGAAAATATAATAAAGGCAATTACCAAAAAGCTATCGAAATTCTTAATAAAGTTGAGAAAAAAGATAGAAATTTTGAATATTACTTTTATATGGGTCATTCTTATTCATTTCTAGATAAGAATGAAATATCAATAATTTACTATGATTCGGCAATTCAAATTAATGATAAAAAAGATATTGTTTTTTTTGAGAAAGGGTTTTCAAATTTTATAATGGGAAATAGTATTGAAGCTTTAAAAAATTTAAATAGAGCCATTGAGTTAAAACCAAATAATGCTAAATATTATGTAAATAGAGGTACAATAAAATATGATTTAGGAGATAAAGAATCTGCTTGTAATGACTGGTATAATGCTATGAGAATAGATAATGAAATTATTAACTACGGTATGATTCAATCAAATTGTAATTAATCTTTTCTTTTGAAATCTCCTCTTTTTATAGCTTTAATAAATTTAACCCATGCAAAAGGGTTAAGTAATGGGTTTGAGGGTAATTGATATTTAGTTGATGTTGCCATCATCTGCTGATCCATAAAATATTTATAATTCATATTAGCACTCATTGGCTCGTTATTATACATTCGCCTTAATAAATCTTTATCTAGAGATTTATCTAGATTCTCAAGGTCTCTCCTATTTGGAAGTTCAACAGCTAAAACAGCTTTTTTGAATAGTTCCTCGGTAGGATATGGAAAAATTTCAAGCTCTGGTAAGACAGTAGTATCTGGCTTTAACTCAATAAAAAGTGTAACAGAGACACCTTTATCTCCAGGCATTATAAAACTTTGTTTCTGATATCCTATTGCGCTAACTATTATACTATCTTCCGCCAATACTGGCATTGCAAAATATCCATAGGGATTAGAGGTAGTACCTCTACCTGCCTTTGGTACATATACATGAACACCTCCGACGCCTGAAATACTATCTTGTCCAACAACAACACCTGAAAGTTGAATTATTTTTTTTTGACCCTGAGAGAAGGAATCAAAAACAATTGTTAACGAAATGATAACAAATAATTTTAAGATTAAAGTTTTATTAAGTGTCATGTTACAATGTTATTTTTAAATAACATGCTAAATTACTTAATAAATATGTTTTTTTTATTTAGAATAGTTTCTAATAACAATATTTAACATCTATGAGATTAAAAAAATTTAATATTGAATATGGCAAAACAATATTTAAATCTTTTTCAGATGTGTCTAGAATAAGAATTTTAAATATTTTGTCAAAGAAAAAAGAAGTTTCAATCTCTGATCTTGAAATGATTCTTAACTTCACTCAAACTAAAACTTCAAGACATATTTATTACCTAAAAAATTCAGGATTATTAAATTCAAAGAATATAGATCAATTTATTTTCTACTCTTTAAGGGAGGAAGCCCTAGATATTATTGATCAGATATTTGAATTTTTAGATAAAGATGATCAACTTAAAAAAGATTTAGAAACTTATGACACAATGTATTCTAATAGAGAGCTAGCAAAAAATAAAATTGAGTTAAAAACTTGGAAATAAACATTTAAATAAACTATGAATAACGCATATTTTGAAATACCTATACCTATAAATGAACCAGTCAAAGAATATAGAGAGGGGTCAGTAGAAAAAGAAAATCTAATTAATACTCTTAGTGAGATGAAGGGGAAACCTATTGATATCCCCATGATTATTGATGGAAAAGAAATTACTACAGAAAAAAAGATAAAAATCACTGCACCTCATGACCACAATCTTCATCTTGGAGATTTTTATGAAGGTGATAAATCTCATGTATCGATGGCAATTAAATCAGCTCTAAAAGCAAAAAATAACTGGGGATCAATGAGTTGGCAGAGTAGGGCTTCGATATTTCTAAAAGCAGCAGAGTTGATTGCTGGACCTTATAGATCAAAAATTAACGCTTCTACTATGCTTGGACAATCTAAAAATATCTATCAAGCTGAAATAGATGCAGCATGTGAATTTATTGATTTTTTAAATTTTAATGCTTCCTATATGGAAGAAATATATAAAAATCAACCTGAATCTTCAGATGGAATGTGGAACAGATTAGATTATAGACCTCTTGAGGGATTTATATTTGCTATAAGTCCTTTTAATTTCACTTCTATTGCTGGAAATTTATGCGCTAGCCCAGCTTTAATGGGAAATACCGTCATATGGAAGCCTGCATATCCTCAAATTTATTCAGCTAAAATAATTATGGATGTCTTTAAAGAAGCTGGACTCCCTGATGGAGTTATTAATTTAATTTTTGTTGATGGTCCAGAAGCAGGAGACGTGATATTTAAAGATAAAAATTTTGCAGGATTACATTTTACTGGGAGCACAGGAGTTTTTAAACATCTATGGAAAGAGATTGGAAATAATATTAATTCTTATAAATCTTATCCTAGAATTGTAGGTGAGACTGGTGGAAAAGATTTCATCATTGCTCATAAATCTGCAAAAGCAAAAGAAGTTTCAACAGCAATAGTTAGAGGTTGTTTTGAATTTCAAGGACAAAAATGCAGTGCTCCATCAAGAGTTTATATCCCAAAATCTCTTTGGGGAGACGTCAAAGAAAACCTATTAAGAGATATTAATAGTATCAAAATTGGTATACCTGATGATTTCTCTAATTTTATGAATGCAGTTATTGAAGAAAGAGCTTATGATAAAATAGTTTCTTATATAGAGGATGGGAAAAAAGATAAAGATCTTAAACTTCTAATCGGTGGAGAACACGATAAATCAAAAGGGTATTTTATAAATCCTACAGTATTTGTTACTTCGAACCCAAAAAACAAACTTATGGTTGAAGAAATTTTTGGGCCAGTTACATGTATATATATCTATGAAGATAGAGAATATGATAAAACTCTAGAGTTAGTAGACGAAACTTCTCCATATGCTCTTACTGGAGCTATATTTGCAACAGAACAAGCAGCTATTGATAAGGCATATAAATCTCTGGAATACTCAGCTGGAAACTTTTATATTAATGATAAGCCTACAGGCGCAGTAGTTGGTCAGCAGCCTTTTGGAGGGGGAAGAGCTTCAGGAACAAATGATAAAGCAGGGTCTTATTTAAATCTTTTAAGATGGGTTTCTCCCAGAACTATAAAGGAAGTATTCAATACTCCTTCTGATTATAGATATCCTTTTATGGATGTTTAACTATTTGATTTTAATTGAATTTCTTCTTTATTAAAATATAATACTACAATAAGGGATAAAATAAAATAAATCATTATTATAAAATCTGCATTAGTTATATATTCATTCATAAATGTCCAATTGCTTGAGAATAAAATTAAACTAGTACCAAATGAAGCTTTAATTAGTTCAAAAATCCAAGAATTATTCTCCTTATCCATTAGACTAGTTAGACTGTAGACACACGTAAATAAAAAAATTGCAAATAAAATAGCATCTCTAAATAATAATAGGTGTAGATGGTTTATATAATACATAATAAATAAAAATATTATACCAAATTGAACCCATGACCAAAGTTTTAAACTTTCTGATAATTTAGGGTAATATTTTTTGTAGTCATATGGAGATTCAATATCGTTTAAGGGATATTTTAAAATAACATCTTTTGGTCGCCATCCAGTAGGCATAAACCAAATTCTAAATTTATCTAGAATATTATTTGTTCTCCATGCATCTTTAATTAATTGAAATAAGTGAGAAAAATTTATAAGAATTGGATTCCAAGATCTTAATGGCCTCTTTACCCCATAAACAGGAGGCACATCTTCAAGTTCTTCTTGAAAAGTTCCAAATAATTTATCCCATATTATAAAGACTTGAGATAAATTTTTATCTAAATATTCATTATTAATTGCATGATGAACCCTATGATGGGACGGAGTAACAATTATATATTCTAGAAAGCCTAACTTTCCAATTAATCTAGTATGATACCAATACTGAGCAAAAAGATGAAGAGGAGCTAAAATTGCAATAACCTCAGAAGGTACACCTATAATAGCTGTTGGAATCAAGAAAATAAAGGAAATAGAGAAAAAATTAGAAATAGACTGTCTTAAAGCACAAGCTAAATTAAATTCTTCACTGCTATGGTGAATTATATGGTGATTCCAAAAATAATTAATACTGTGGTTAATCCTATGAACCCAATATCCTGCAAAATCAATACCAATAAATGCAATAACATAAACTATTATGGATGATTCCAAATTAAATATTGCAAGGTGATCTACCATGTATCCATAGGAAATAATAATAAAAGTTAAACCAAGAACATCTTTTATTATATTAGTTAGGCCTGAACATAAACTAGACAAAGTGTCCATACTTCTTATCACATAATCTTTTCTGTATATTTTTGAAAAAAGAATTTCTATTAAAATAAGTGTAACAAATAAGGGGATAGCAATATTAAGAGTAGTTATATAATATGTTGGCATTAAACAAATTTATATTTTTTAAGAAAAACTTATATGATTATAGGGTATATTCGTGCAAAAAAATTCAATGAAAATTTTATTCAAATTTTTTATACTTTCTTTTATTTTTTTTTCAACACAAGGTCAAGAGGTTCACTTTCCAAAAAAAATATCAGATACTAAAATAAAAATTGATGGAATAATAGACTCTAATGAATGGGAAAATGCTATTAAAATAGAACTTGATAATGAAACTGAGCCTGGTTATAATATTGACCCTATTGTAAAAACTTCTGGTTACATTTTGTATTCCGATTATCATATATATCTAAGATTTGAGTCTGAAACAAAAGAAACCGTAAGAGCATCAATCAGAAAAAGAGATGATTTTGGGATTTTTAATGATGATGTAATTGGCATCAGTATTGATACTTATGGAGACGGGAGAAATAATCTTTTTATTGGATCAAATCCTTATGGTTCTCAAGTAGATGTAAGAGTTATGAATGCATTACAGGAAGAATCTAGATATGATTTATCATTTGATTTAGAATATGAATCTGCTGGATCAATTAGCGGCAATAGTTATTTTGTAGAAATGAAAATACCTTTTTCATCACTTCCTTTTCCAAGTGGTAAAGATCAGAAATGGAAGTTTAGTTTGTTTAGAAAATATATTGACTATAATATGTCATCAAGTAGAACAGATAGAGACAACTCATGTGTCACATGCCAATTTGATGATGAAGTTTTCTTTGAAAATATCAAAATTGATAAAAAACTTGATTTGATCCCATATATCACAAGTGGCATTGAGGGTGAATTTAATAAGAATACAGATAACATTGATTATGAAAAAATAAATAGCAATATAGGCATCAGTATAAATGCTGAGCTTTCAAAAAGTTTATCATTGGAGCTTGCAATTAATCCTGACTTCTCTCAGGTCGAAGCTGATGTTACGCAAATTGATGTTAATTCTGCTTTCTCATTAAGTTATCCTGAAAAAAGACCGTTTTTTAATAAGGGAACTGATATATTAAAACTTAATAATCCAGACTTACAACCATTTTATTCTAGATCAATTAATGACCCAGCTTTTGCATTAAAATTATTAAACCAAGGAAAGAAATCTAGATTATTTTATTTATCATCATTAGATAATAATTCACCCTATCTAATAGCTGGTAGAGATAGATCTTACTTTGGTGAAGGTAAAAAATCTATTGTAAATGTTTTAAGGTACCAAAGAATTTTAAAAAATGGCTCAAAAATTGGTTTAATCTCAACTAGTAGAGCTTATAATGGAGGAGGATACGGGAATCTGTTTGGGTTAGATGGTCTTATTCAAATTACAAATAGTATAAGGCTAACTTTTGATTTACTTAAAAACTATAATGAAGAGCCAACAAATAATTGGATAGAATCCGATGATTATTTTAATGAATATTCTGTCAGGCTTGATGGAGAAAAATTTAATGGCAATGGAATGTTTATAGGTCTTTCTAGAAATACAGAAAATTGGCGTACCTACTTAGGATATAAATATATAGATCCTGAGTATAGGGCGGATGTAGGATTTGCTGTAAAAAATGACAGAAAGTGGCTTACATTTTTTCAAAATTATGAGTCCTTTTATGAAAAAAGATTTCTTCAAAAAATTGAGTACTCAATTAAATATGACATGCTACATAACTTTAATAATAAACTTGATGTAATAAGTTTAGATGGTAAAATTAGTGCTGGATTTAAAGGAAATACCGAGATTTCCATTACACATGATTATGATTTTGTTTCATATTACTTAGATAAAAAATATTCAAATTATGCCTCTACGAGAATAGGTTTGAACACTAGTCCTATTGAATTACTTTCTTTTGGATCTGATTTAAGCTTTGGGAAAGATGTAGCATTCAATGATGAAAATCCTGAGTTAGGAAAAGAATTTAATTTTAGAGCCACTTTAGGCCTACAATTAAATAATAATTTTTCTGTTTCAAACCTATTTAGTTTTTCAAGTTTAAAAAAAATAGAAATAAATGAATTTTATTATAAAGGGTTTATAAATAGACTCAACACAAAATATCAATTTTCAAAATCCCTAGGTTTGAGACTAGCTACTGAATTTAATGATTTTTCAGATTCAATATTTTTACAGCCATTATTTGAGTGGACCCCAAACCCTTTTACTATATTTTATATTGGAGGGAATCAAATTCTTAATAAGGATGATAAATATTTTGTTGATAGGTCACAGATGTTTGTTAAATTTCAGTATCTGATAAGTCTATAAAACAATATGTAATAAATAACGTTAATGTTATTATGAAAAATAGAAGAAAATTTCTCAAGAGTGCAGGATCGACTGCTTTATTTACAAGCTTAGGAACCTCTTTTTTTGTTGCATGTAGTGAAGCTGAGGAAATTATAGACCCTGATAATAATAATAAT
>CERX01020999.1_pt1 | contig 12968 bp, 10 predicted proteins | sample 350251 | NCBI WGS metagenome assembly CERX01 (sample SAMEA2621044, study PRJEB7988) | marine metagenome | biome: marine biome (ENVO:00000447); feature: deep chlorophyll maximum layer (ENVO:xxxxxxxx); material: "saline water (ENVO:00002010), including plankton (ENVO:xxxxxxxx)" | depth 50 m
CGCCGGAGCAAGGGGCGCTGGTGACCAGCTATCGCCATATTCGGTCTGGCGCCCTGCATCGCGCCAATGGCGGTTACCTGCTGCTGGAAGCGGAAAAGCTGCTGGGCGAGCCCTTTGTCTGGGATGCGCTTAAGCGTGCACTGCACTCGCGGCAGCTGAAAATGGAGTCGCCTTGGGCGGACATGGGCCGTCTGGCGACCGTCAGCCTGACGCCGCAGGTGCTGCCGCTGAATCTCAAGGTAGTGATCATCGGCTCGCGTCAGGTTTATTACGCGCTGCAGGATCTGGATCCGGACTTTCAGGAGATGTTCCGGGTGCTGGTGGACTTTGATGAAGACCTGCCGCGCACGCCCGATAGCGTCGAGGGCATGGCCCAGCTGCTCAAAACGCGCACCTCGGAGGAAGGGCTGGCGCCACTCAGCGCCGCCGCCGTGGCGCGAGTGCTGACCTACAGTACCCGCCTGGCTGAGCACCAGGCGCGGTTGTCAGCGCGGATCAGCGACATCTTTCAGTTGGTGGCTGAGGCAGACTTTCTGCGGCAGCTGGCCGGCGACCCCTTGATCGACACCGCGCATATCGAGCGTGCTCTGCGTGCCAAAGAAACCCGCACCGGGCGCGTCAGTGCGCGTATTCGCGAGGATATGGTGTCTGGCGTGATTCTGATTGATACCGACGGCGCCGCGGTCGGCAAGTGCAACGGTCTGACCGTGCTGGAAGTGGGCGACTCGGTATTCGGTCTGCCCGCGCGTATCAGCGCCACCGTCTACCCTGGCGGCAGCGGCATTGTGGATATCGAGCGCGAGGTAAACCTCGGTCAGCCGATTCACTCCAAGGGGGTGATGATTCTTACCGGCTTTTTGGGTAGCCGCTATGCCCAGAAGTACCCGCTGGAGATCTCCGCCAGTATCGCGCTGGAGCAGTCCTACGGCTATGTAGATGGCGACAGCGCGTCGCTGGGCGAAGTCTGCACCTTGATTTCGGCCCTCTCGCGCACGCCACTCAAACAGTGCTTTGCCATTACCGGCTCGATCAACCAGTTTGGTGAGGTGCAGGCGGTGGGAGGCGTGAACGAGAAGATCGAAGGCTTCTTCCGTCTGTGCCAGGCCCGTGGCCTGAACGGCCAACAGGGCGTTATCATTCCGCGCTCCAACGTGCCCAACCTGATGCTTGATGAAGAGGTGCTGCAGGCAGTGCGCGCTGGCCAGTTTGCAGTGTACGCCGTGTCCTGCGTGGATGAAGCGTTGGCCCTGCTGGCCGGTGCCCCGGCTGGCGAGCTGAACGATGAGGGTGACTTCACCGAGGGCAGCATCAACGCCCTGGTCGTAGCGCGTTTGGCCGAGATTGCTGAGCGCGAACGCGAAGAGGAAGAAGAACAGGCTGACCCCGAAGCCAAGTGACAAATTGCCACTATGTCTCGCGTGGCACCCGGCCTGGTGCGGCTTAGCGGCTTCTGTCTACAGGGTTATCCACAGCTTTCTGGCATTGGGCGGTGTCATCCCTCTGTTGAAAAATGGCGATTTCAGGCTTGACGCCTGCGCTGTCGTCTGATCCCGAATGATTTGATTGGGGCGCGGGAAGCCCCATCAGACCTGGGCTGCAGGCATGGGCGTAAAAGAGAGGCAGGTGGCTGCCGGTGCTGTGCAAAAAATGCACGGATCACCGCGGCCACCGAAGTTACAAGGCGCAGAGCGGGTTATCAGACCACTGCACACAGAGTTATCCACAGATACTGTGCACAACCGCGATGAGCATGACGTTTATTGATTGAGGTGATACTGGGTATGGAACGCATTCTGGAAAACATGATGTATTCAGCGCGCTGGATTTTGGCGCCTATTTATTTCGGCCTGTCGCTGGCGCTGCTGGCGCTGGCGATTAAGTTCTTTCAGGAGCTGATCCATCTGGCGCCGCACCTGCTGACGACCAAGGAGGCGGACCTGATTCTGGTAGTGCTGTCGCTGGTCGATATGGCGCTGGTCGGCGGCCTGCTGGTGATGGTGATGATTTCCGGATACGAAAATTTCGTCTCTCAGCTGGATATTGATGAGGGCAAGGAGAAGCTCAGCTGGTTGGGCAAGATGGATTCCGGCTCGCTGAAAATGAAGGTGGCAGCATCTATCGTGGCCATCTCCTCGATTCACCTGCTCAAGGTGTTTATGAACGCCACCAACATCGATAACGACAAACTGATGTGGTACGTGCTGATTCACCTGACCTTTGTGGTATCGGCGTTTGCCATGGGCCTACTGGATAAGGTCGCGAAGGAAAAGGGCTGAGCCGCAGCACCTTCTGTCGTACAACTTGGTCGAATTTTTGGTCATGGTGTATAGTCTCTGTATAACTTTGTGGAGACCCCATCATGACCTTGAACGAATTGCATCAGGTGGTCGAGCAAGGCCGCTTGCAGCGGCTTTCATTGCTCTCGCATGAGGGTGGCCTCTACCTGGTCGAGGCGCGGTTCGACGGAAAGGTTGTGCTGCTGCACGATGAGGCTGGGCAGGGGCTGTGGCATTTCCGCTCGCTGGATCAGGCCCGTCGGGCGTTGAAAGAGCTGTCGTGGCCCAGTATTGATCTGGTGCATTTGAACGTGGCGGATGAAGCCTGTGTTGGCGACCCTCTGAGCGAGGCTGCGTCACACGGCGCCATGCGCCTGCGTCTGCCGCTGCGGCCGTGAGCGTTCGCAGGCTGATCCTGCTGCTGGGCGATCAGCTCGATCCACAGATCAGCAGCCTGCGCGATGCCGATCCAGAGCAAGACCGCATCCTGCTGGTTGAGGCCGTCGAAGAGGGGCGCTACGTACCCCACCATCCCCAGAAAATCCTGTTTATCCTCTCGGCCATGCGTCATTTCGCAGAGCACCTGCGAAAACAAGGTTTCACCGTCGACTACATCACCCTGGATGACCCCGCTAATTCCGGTAGCCTGGACGGCGAGCTGGCTCGTGCTCGCAAACGGCTAAACCCCGGCAGTATCCTGCTGACCGAGCCTGGCGAGTGGCGCCTGCTGGAGCGTTTCCGGCAGCTCGACTGGCCCGAGCTTGAGCTGCGGCCAGATGCGCGCTTTTTCTGCAGCAAAGAGCGCTTTGCTCGCTGGGCCAAAGGTCGCAAGCAGCTGCGCATGGAGTACTTTTACCGCGAGATGCGCCGTGAAGCTGGGCTGTTGATGACGGCGGACGGCGAGCCGGAAGGCGGCGCCTGGAATTTTGACGCCGATAACCGCAAGGCGTTGCCGCGCGGTACTGCGGTGCCGGAGCAGCCGCACTTTGCGGCCGATCAGATCACCGTCGAGGTCGAGTGCCTGGTCCGTGAGCGCTTTGCTGATCATTACGGCCAGCTGGACGGCTTTGACTACCCGGTGACTCATGCCGATGCCGAGGCCTTGTGGCAGCATTTTCGGCAGCACGCGCTGGCCAGCTTTGGCGATTATCAGGATGCCATGGCGAGTGACGAGCAGTGGCTATTCCATGCCCGCATCGCTGCCGCCATGAACATTGGGCTGCTGGATCCGGGGCGTGTATGTCTTGATGTGCAGGCGGACTGGCAGGCCGGGACTGTTCCGCTGAACGCAGCAGAGGGTTTCATCCGCCAGATTCTTGGTTGGCGCGAGTATGTACGGGGTATCTACTGGCTACTGATGCCGGAGTACGCCGAGCGCAACGCCTTTGGCAATCAGCGTGATCTGCCCGAGTTTTACTGGACCGGCCAGACCCGCATGCGTTGCATGCAGCAGGCGATTGGACAGACGTTGGAGCATGCCTACGCTCACCACATCCAGCGGCTAATGGTGACCGGCAACTTCGCGCTGCTTACCGGCATTGAGCCAAAGCAAATATGCGACTGGTATCTGGCTGTGTACATGGATGCGTTTGATTGGGTGGAGCTGCCCAACACCCTTGGCATGGTGATGCATGCCGACGGCGGTTTTCTCGGCTCCAAGCCCTATTGTGCCAGCGGGCAGTACATCAAGCGCATGTCGGACTACTGCGGCGGCTGCAGCTACAAGGTCAGCGAGCAGACTGGCGCCAAGGCTTGCCCGTTCAACTCCCTGTATTGGCACTTCATCATGCGGCACCAAAAACAGTTGAGCGGCAATCCGCGGATGGGGCTGGTGTATCGCAATTTGCAGAAAATGTCGGACAGCAAGCGGGATGCGTTGTGGGATTGGGGAGAGCACCTGCTTGCGCGGCTGGATGCCGGCGAATCACTGTGAGGCGCAAGGGCGATCTGCCGCAGAAGACCTGCGCGGTGTGCGGCCGACCCTTCAGTTGGCGCCGCAAGTGGGCGGCGTGCTGGGGTGAGGTGCGCTACTGCTCGGAGCGTTGTCGCCGTGCACGCCGCAACTGAGGCTCAGCTGGCGGCCAGCACCACAAACTTGGGCGTCGCCGCCACATGCTCAACCTGTGTGAAGTCGCGTTTAAGCGTGTGGTGGTAGCCGAGGTGGCGGTTGCCGACGACCAGCAGCGTGCCGCCCGGTGCGAGCGCCCGGCGGCTTTGGCGAAACAGCTGGCGGGCAATCTGATCACCAACCACCTGCTGCTGATGAAACGGCGGGTTGCAGAGGATGAGGTCGGCGCACCCGGCAGCCGCCTCGCTCAAGCCGTCACTGACCACGAAGTTGGCGTGGCGCCCGGGGAAGGCCCTGGCGAAGTTGTCGCGTGCCGAGGCAACTGCGGCCCAGGACTCGTCGATAAAGGTGAGCTGCGCGCCTGGGTTGCGCTGGGCAGCCATCAGGCCTAATGCACCGTTGCCGCAGCCCAGATCAACCACCCGAGCGCTGCCCAGATCGGTCGCAATGCAGGGCAGCAGCGCACGGGTGCCAATATCCAGTTTCTCCCGGGAAAACACGCCGGGGCGATTTCTAAGCTCAAGGGGCGTGCCTTCCAGCGGATAGCGGCTGGTCAGATTATTGTGGCGTGCTGGCAACGCCGGGTCATGTTGACATTGCAGCAGGCGGGCTTTTTTCCACCCCAAAGAAGCTTGGTAAGGCCCAATGTGAGCGGCCAGCAAGTCGCCGGCTGTCGGTGGCAGGTGTTTGATCATGCTGCCAGCCAGCAGTAGGGCATTGCTCGCCAGCTGTGGTCGCAGGCGTTGCAGCTGGTCCTGCAGCAGGCTGAGGCTCTTGGGTACGCGCAGCAGCACCTGGTGGTAGGGGCCAGTAGGAGTGTCGCCGCTGTTGAAGAAGGTGACGCGATCGCTGCTCAGGCCGTTGGCTTCCAGGTTGTCCTTAAGGGCGCGCCAGGCGAGCCATGAGTCACCCCAGCTATGCACTTGGAGGCCGGCCAGAGCCAGGGCGCAGGCCAGCGCCCCAAAGCTGTCATTGACCACCAGAATCGGACTTGCCGTTACTGGCTCTTCGCTCAGGCGTTGCAGCAGGTACATGTCGGCTGCATCGTGGGCCAACAGGGTCGGATCGCCTGTGGTGGGGTAGCGTGTTAGCTGCAGCGAGCCGTAGGGGGTAGTGCACAGGGCCATGGTGATGAGCGGTGTGGTAGCTGGGCGGTGCAGTATATCAGCAGGCGGGGCCGGTGCTGCCGACCCCGCGCGGGTTTAGCTCGGCGTTTGCTGTTTGAGCAGGTCGCGGATCTCGGTCAGCAGCACTTCCTCTTTGGACGGTGCTGGCGGTGCGGCAGGCGCTGCTTCTTCTTTCTTCTTCAGGCTGTTCATCACCCGGACGGCAACAAAAATGGCCGCAGCGATGATCACAAAATCCACCACACTCTGGATGAACAGGCCGTAACCAATAGCGACTTCGGCAACTTCACCTTCGGCTTCCTTGAGCACAATCGACAGGTCGGTGAAGTTGACGCCACCGATCAGCATGCCCAGTGGTGGCATCACGATGTTGTTGACGAAGGAGGAAACCACCTTGCCGAAGGCGGCGCCGATGATGATACCCACAGCCATGTCCATGACATTGCCGCGCATTGCAAAGGTCTTGAATTCGTCCAGCAGCTTCATTGCGATTTTCCTTATGTTGCGCCCCGGTGGCGTAGGTCGATCATAACGAGCTGTGCCCGGCAGACCAACACCCGCTGCACTTGGCAGGCTGGCTCAGGTTGGCCCCAGGGCATCGTTCAGGGTCTCGCACAGGATGCGCAGGGCTTGGATGCGTGCATACCGCTTGTTCTGCGCCGGGATCAAATGCCAGGGCGCGTTGCGCGTGGACGTGTGCTCCACCATGTCGTTCATCGCCTGCACATAGTCTGGCCAGCGTTTGCGGTTGCGCCAGTCTTCTTCGGTCAGTTTGTAGCGTTTGACCGGCGAGTCTTCCCGGGCCTTGAAGCGCTTGAGCTGTTCGTCCTCGGTGATGGCCAGCCAGAACTTGATGATCAGCGTGCCGCTGTCGCTTAGCTGTTGCTCGAAGTCATTGATCTCGCCGTAGGCGCGCTGCCAGTCAGGCTCGTCGCAGAAGCCTTCGACCCGCTCGACCAACACCCGGCCGTAGTAGCTACGATCAAACACCACAACGTTGCCGGGCGCCGGAATTCTGCGCCAGAAGCGCCACAGGTACGGCATGCGCCGCTCCTCATCGGTCGGAGCGCGGGTGCCGTGCACGCGCAGAATACGCGGGTCAAGGCATTGGGTGATGCGACGGATGGTGCCACCCTTGCCAGCGGCGTCGCTGCCTTCAAACACCAGCAGCAGGTTGCGCCGGGCAAAGCGTGGGTGCTGTATCAACGCACGCAGGCGCCCCTGCCAGTGCTCCAGCTGCTGTTGGTAGTCGTCTTTGTCCAGCGCCAGGCTGTAGTCGAGTTGCGCCAGATAATCTCGTTGCGCGGGCTGCCAGCCGTAAACCGGTGTTGATGTGGGCGGATTGGCCAGCCGTTGCTGCATTGCGTCCAGCACGATCTGTCCAATGCGCTGATCGCGCTCATGTGGGTCCGCCGCCGGCACGCGAATCCAGGGTGCTCCCTGGGTGGAGGTCAGCTCGGTCATCAGGCGTGCGCCTTCGCGTACCTTCTCGTAATCGGCGGCGCTGAAATCGCCCCATTCACGCATGGCGACAGTCTGCTTGCGTTGCGCCAGGTCACGGCGCTGACGGCTGTCCTGCTCGTTATCGCCGAGGTACAGCCAGATTTTGACCAGGGTGATGCCCTCGTCGTTGAGCAGCCGCTCAAAGCGCAGAATTTGCTGCATTTGCGTGGTAAAGCGCGGAATGCTCAGCTGCCCGCGGCTCAGGCGCATCAGTGGTTGGTGGTACCAGGAGCCGAGATAGAACCCCAGCTCACCCGCCGGCGGCAATGTGCGCCAGTAGCGCCACAACCGTGGCATGCGGCGCTCCACTCCTTTGGGGAGTGCGAAGGCCCTGGTATTGAGGTAACGATTGTCCAGCCACTCGTAGAAGCTGTGAATGATTTCGGCCTTGCCGGCGAAGTCGTTGCCGCTGATCAACAACAGGACCGATCCGTGCTGCAGCGTGCGTAGCTCAAATTGGGTTTCCAGCAGAGCTTCGCGCAGTGCCTCGCGCTCAGCCTTGCGTTTACGGTGGTGTTCCTTGTCACTCATGCGGCACCTTGGACCAGTCAACCTCAGGGATTTGTTCATAGGCTGGCCGCGCCAGCAGGTACCCTTGAAACAGGTAAAGGCCGATGCTGCGCAGGAAGGCTAGCTCCTCGGGAGTTTCTACGCCTTCAGCGATGGCTTCTATGTTCAACGCCTGGCAGACCCCGAGAATGCCACGCACGATGGCTTGGCGAACCGGGTCCTTGTCGATGTTGCGCAGCAGCGCCATGTCCAGCTTGATGATATCGGGCTGAAACTCGGCCAGCAGGTTCAGCCCCGAATAGCCGGCGCCAAAATCGTCGATGGCGGTTTTGAAGCCTTGCCGAGCGTATTCGCTGAGAATGCCCTTGAGGTGGTCGTGATCGGTGACCTGTTCGCCCTCGGTTACCTCGAAGAGCAGCCGCTCGGGCGGAAAGTTATTGAGCCTGGCCGCTTCCAGGGTGGCGCGTATGCAGGTGGCCGGCTGGTAAACAGCGTTTGGCAGGAAGTTGATACTGACGTAGCAGGGAATCTGCAGCCGAGCGGCCAGCTCAACGGCTTTGACGCGGCAGGCCTGATCAAACTGATACCGGTTCTGCGCTGTGACCTGTGCCAAAATAGCGGCCGCGCCGCTGCCGTCGGTGCCGCGCACCAATGCTTCGCAAGCGAACAGACTGCGGCTGCGCACGTCGACGATCGGTTGAAAGGCCATGCTGAGTTCGAACGGCAGGGCGGGGCGTTCGGTGCAGGCGCGGCAAGGGGCTGGTGGGTGTGGCTCGCTGGTCATTGCGTTGAATCCTTGCAGACTGGCGATAGGCTCGCCGGTCGTTGGGTCGCGGCAGTGCGCAGGTTCACGCTGCCGACAGAAGTGTCTGATTTAGCGGCACGTAGTCATCGCCCCGCTGATGGCCAGTATGGCACGATGAAGGCAAAGCATGTTGGGACGGATATGGCCAAGCAAAAACGCGTATACGGCTGCACCGAGTGCGGTGCAACTTTTTCCAAATGGGCGGGGCAGTGTCCCGAGTGTCAGGCTTGGAACAGCATGGTCGAGACCGTGGTGGACACCACGCCGACCGGTGGCAGTACTTCTCGCTCAAGCAACTGGACCGGGCAGCAGGCGCAAATCAAGACGCTGGCCGAGGTCACTACCGAAGAAACCCCGCGCCAGCTCAGCGGGTCCTCGGAGCTGGATCGGGTGCTTGGCGGCGGTCTAGTCGGAGGCTCGGTGGTATTGATTGGTGGTGATCCGGGGATCGGCAAATCCACCATTTTGTTGCAGACCCTCTGTCGCCTGGCGCAAAGCATGCCTGCGTTGTACGTGACCGGTGAAGAGTCGCAGCAGCAGGTCGCGATGCGCGCGCGGCGGCTCGGCTTGCCAGAGGACAAGCTGAAGGTGATGACCGAGACCTGCATCGAAAGCATTGTTGCCACCGCCCGGCACGAGCAGCCGAAGGTCATGGTGGTGGACTCGATTCAGACCATTTTTACCGAGCAGCTGCAGTCGGCCCCGGGCGGTGTGGCTCAGGTGCGCGAGAGCGCTGCGCTGCTGGTGCGCTACGCCAAGCAAAGCGGGACGGCGATCTTTCTGGTGGGGCATGTGACCAAGGAGGGCTCGTTGGCGGGCCCGCGGGTGTTGGAGCACATGGTCGATACCGTGTTGTATTTCGAGGGTGAGGCGGACGGTCGCTACCGCATGCTGCGAGCCGTTAAAAACCGCTTTGGCGCGGTCAATGAGCTGGGCGTGTTTGCCATGACCGACAAGGGGCTGAAAGAGGTCGCCAACCCGTCGGCAATCTTCCTGTCACGCTACGACGCGCCGATTCCAGGCAGCGTGGTCATGGCGACCTGGGAGGGCTCGCGGCCCATGCTGGTTGAAGTGCAGGCGCTGGTCGATACCAGTCACCTGGGCAATCCGCGGCGGGTAACCTTGGGGCTCGACCAGAACCGGCTGGCGATGCTGCTGGCGGTACTGCACCGCCATGGGGGTGTGGCGACCTATGATCAGGACGTCTTCGTCAATGTGGTGGGCGGGGTCAAGGTGCTGGAAACAGCTGTGGACCTGGCGCTGCTGGCCGCCGTCATGTCCAGCCTGCGCAACCGGCCGTTGCCGATGGACCTGATGGTCTTTGGTGAGCTGGGTCTGTCTGGTGAAATTCGTCCGGTACCCAGCGGCCAGGAACGCCTGAAAGAAGCCGCCAAACACGGCTTCACCCGCGCCATTGTGCCCAAGGCCAACGCCCCGAAAGAGTCGCCCAAGGGAATGCAGGTGATTGCGGTAACGCGGCTGGATCAGGCGTTGGCGGCGATTTTTGAATAGCAGCGGTGTGCCCGCTGCTACAGCCGCAAGCCGCAAGCCGCAAGCTACAAGCGAAACCCAGGGGGGGAGTTGGTGGAGAAGGTGGGGGCACACTCAGCTTGAAGCTTGCCACTGCGGCGCTTTAGCGCCGCCTAGAGCAGCGCCCCCAGTTCCCGCTCCAACAGCCCTTCATCCCCCAGATTGAGGGCGAGGAGGCGGCGCAGGTGACTTATGGAGTCCAGGTCTATATGCAGGCACTCGAAGCCAAGCAGGCCTTCCTCGGCGTGCGCCAAGTTGACCTCCATGCGAATCTGGTTGGCCTCGGCCAGCTCAATGATGGCAATGAAGGGGGCGTTGGCGCGCTGTGTGTCCCAGGCAGCGGGTTGTAGTACCAGCAGCCCGCGCAAGGAGACATCGATCAGTTGCGCGGCAATGCACCAGTCGTCCTGCTGCAGCAGGGTGTGCGCGTCGAAGGGCACGCGGCTAAATCGCCGCCGGTCATCGTGCATGAGCGGCTCCCGGTGGTAGGTCTGCTTTCACTATAGCTGCTTTTTCAGACCACACCCTGTGCCAACATGGCGTCGGCAACCTTGACGAAACCTGCAATATTGGCGCCCTTCACATAGTCAATGTGGCCATCTTCCTCGCGGCCGTAGTGCTCGCAGGCCGCGTGGATCGACTGCATGATGCCGTGCAGTTTGTCGTCCACCTCGCCAGCGCTCCAGTGCAGGCGCATGGCGTTCTGGCTCATCTCCAGCCCGCTTACGGCGACCCCGCCGGCGTTGGCGGCCTTACCCGGAGCAAATAGCACGCGGTTCTCCTGAAGCAGGTCAACCGCTTCCAGGGTGCTTGGCATGTTGGCGCCCTCGGCGACCGCAAGGCAGCCGTTGTCGATGAGCTGGCGCGCGTCATCTGCGTCCAGCTCATTTTGGGTGGCGCAGGGCAGGGCGATGTCGCAGGCCAGGTGCCAAGGCCGGCTGCCGACAATAAATTCGCAACCTTGGCCATGCAGGGACTCCAGGCGGCCGCGCTGTTCGTTCTTCAGTTCCATGAGTGCCTCCCACTGGGTCTGGCTCATGCCATCCGGGTAGTACAGTGTGCCGCCGGAGTCGGAAACAGAGATCACCAGACCGTCCAGCTCGAGTACTTTCCGGGCTGCGTATTGGGCGACATTGCCTGATCCGGAGATGGCAACACGCTTGCCTTCGATGGTTTGATCGCGCTGTTTGAGCATCTGTTCGGCAAAGTAGACGCAGCCATAGCCCGTTGCTTCTGGGCGAATCAGGCTGCCACCGTAGCTGATGCCCTTGCCGGTCAGCACCGATGTGAATTCGTTGCGCAGGCGTTTGTATTGGCCGTAGAGGTAGCCGATTTCACGGGCGCCCACGCCAATATCCCCTGCGGGGATATCCAGATCCGCACCAATATGGCGCGACAGCTCGGTCATAAATGCCTGGCAGAAACGCATGATCTCGCCGTCGCTTTTACCCTTGGGGTCAAAGTCAGCGCCGCCCTTGCCACCGCCCAGCGGCAGACTGGTCAGTGCATTTTTGAACACCTGTTCAAAGGCGAGAAACTTGAGTACCCCGAGGTTGACCGAGGGGTGGAAGCGCAGCCCGCCCTTGTAGGGGCCGATGGCGCTGTTCATCTGTACGCGGTAGCCACGATTGACCCGCACCACGCCCTGGTCGTCGACCCAGCAAACGCGAAACTGAATAACCCGCTCTGGCTCAATCAGCCGCTCAATGATGCCGGCGCGCAGGTACTTGGGGTTGGCTTCAAGGAAGGGCCAGAGTGTCGTCAGGACTTCTTCGGCCGCTTGGTGAAATTCTGGCTGGTGGGGGTCGCGCAGTTTCAGTTCGGTCAGGCAGGCAGCCAGGGTCGGGGTCATGTCTGGGGTCACTTTTCTATACGTTCAGGGCGGAAAAGTGTAAACCTACCAGAGAGGTGAGTGCACAGGAATGGTGCATAGCGGAAATTATGTTGTGTAATTGTGTTTTCTTTTGGTGCAATGCGTCAGCGGCTCAGGTGAGCCGCTGACGCCCCGCAACCTCAGGCCAGCTTTTTGTAGCGCACACGGTGTGGCTGCGCTGCGGCGTCACCCAGGCGCTTCTTGCGATCGGCTTCGTACTCGGTGTAGTTGCCTTCGAAGAAGGTCACCTGCGAGTCGTCTTCATACGCCAGAATGTGGGTGGCGATACGGTCGAGGAACCAGCGATCGTGCGAGATCACGATGGCCGCACCCGGGAAGTCCAGCAGGGCTTCTTCCAGTGCGCGCAGGGTTTCAACGTCCAGATCGTTCGACGGTTCGTCGAGCAGCAGTACGTTGGCGCCTTGCTTGAGGGTCAGAGCCAGGTGCAAACGGCCACGCTCACCACCGGACAGGTCCTTGACGAACTTCTGCTGGTCGGAGCCCTTGAAGTTGAAGCGCCCCACGTAGCCGCGCGACGGCATTTCGTAGTTGCCGACCTTGATCTGGTCAAACCCGTCGGATACCTGTTCCCACACGGTCTTGTTGCCGTCCAGGTTGTCACGGCTCTGGTCGACACTGGCGATCTGCACGGTTTCCCCGATGTCGATGGCGCCGCTGTCAGGTTGCTCTTTGCCGGTAATCATGCGGAACAGGGTCGATTTGCCCGCGCCGTTACCGCCGATCACGCCGACAATCGCACCCTTGGGTACGGCAAAGGACAGATTGTCGATCAGTACGCGATCGCCAAAGCCCTTGGTGACGCCGTTGAATTCGATGACCTTGTCGCCCAGACGCGGGCCAGCCGGAATGTAGATTTCGTTGGTCTCGCTGCGCTTCTGGAATTCCTGCGATTGCAGCTCTTCAAAGCGTTGCAGACGGGCCTTGGACTTGGCCTGACGACCTTTGGCGCCTTGGCGTACCCATTCCAGCTCGGCCTTCATGGCCTTGGCGTGAGAGGCTTCCTGCTTGGCTTCGGAGGCCAGGCGAGCGGCCTTGGACTCCAGCCACTGGGAGTAGTTGCCCTCGAACGGGATGCCCTGGCCACGGTCCAGTTCGAGAATCCAGCCGGCGACGTTGTCGAGGAAGTAGCGGTCGTGGGTAATGGCCACGACGGTACCGGGGAAGTCGTGCAGGAATTGCTCCAGCCAGGCGACAGAATCGGCGTCCAAGTGGTTGGTCGGTTCGTCCAGCAGCAGCATGTCGGGGGCCGACAGCA
>CERX01085078.1_pt1 | contig 12961 bp, 10 predicted proteins | sample 350251 | NCBI WGS metagenome assembly CERX01 (sample SAMEA2621044, study PRJEB7988) | marine metagenome | biome: marine biome (ENVO:00000447); feature: deep chlorophyll maximum layer (ENVO:xxxxxxxx); material: "saline water (ENVO:00002010), including plankton (ENVO:xxxxxxxx)" | depth 50 m
GGGGCTGAACTCCCCTGCCCCGGCCGCTACCAGGGCCTGGTAGCGGGCAGCCATGTCGTCACGCAGGGCCACCGCCAGTGCGCGGCGCAGCCACTCACGGACAAAGTGAATAGCATCAACGTCCGCCACCTCGGCCAGCTCAACCAGATAGGCCTCAGACGGCAGGCGAATGATCTCTGCCGCCATGGCGGCGTCCAGCTCGGCATCGCTGATCACGGTGCGCATCACCTCGACCAGGCGCTGATCCAGATTCAGCGGGCGACCGGCCCGGTGAATATCCACCAGCCCCTGCAAAACGTCTACCGCAAGGCCTTGGGCCGCCTCCCAGCGGTTGAAACCATCCGGGTCGTGCTTGGCCAGGAAGACGCGATCATCCCGGCTGTAGGGATAGCTCAACTTGACCGGCGCAGAGAAACCGCGCAGCAAGGATGGCAGCGGACAGGTCGGCACATTCTCGAAAACCAGCGTCTGCTCCGCTTCGGTGATCGATACGACGGCCTCGGTACCCAGCGCCTCGCCATTGAGCTGCAGCGTCATCTCTTTGCCGTCGCGGTCCAACAGCGCCATACGCACCGGAATCACTTGCGGCAGCTTGTCAGGCTGGCCCGGTGTTGGCGGGCAGACCTGGTTGAAGTGCAGGCGGTATTCGCGGCGCGCGGCGTCATACTCGCTGGTGACGCTCACGCGCGGAGTGCCGGCCTGGCTGTACCAGCGCTTGAACTGCGTAAAGTCAGCGCCATTGGCGTCTTCCAGTGCCTTGATAAAGTCGTCGCAGGTGACTGCCTGGCCGTCGTGGCGCTCGAAGTACAAGTCGGTGCCCTTGCGAAAGCCCTCCTCGCCCAGCAGCGTGTGCAGCATGCGCACCACCTCTGCGCCCTTCTCATAGACGGTCAGGGTGTAGAAGTTGGAAATCTCGATAAAGGAATCCGGGCGAACCGGGTGCGCCATAGGGCCGGCGTCTTCGGCAAACTGGTTGGCACGCAGGAAAGTAACGTCCTCGATGCGCTTGACCGTGCGCGAGTTCATGTCAGCGGAGAACTCGGAGTCGCGGAAGACAGTGAAGCCTTCTTTCAGCGACAGCTGGAACCAGTCACGGCAGGTAACCCGGTTACCGGACCAGTTGTGGAAATATTCGTGCGCGACCACCGCCTCGACCCGCTGGAAGGCCATGTCGGTCGCTGTGTCTTGATGCGCGAGCACACAGCTGGAGTTGAAGATATTGAGGCCCTTGTTCTCCATCGCGCCCATGTTGAAGTCATTGACCGCGACGATCATGAAGATATCCAGATCGTACTCACGGCCGTAGACCTCTTCATCCCAGCGCATGGAGCGCTTGAGGCTGTCCATGGCGTGGTCGCACTGGGTGCGGTTTTCCGGCTCGACGTAAATGCGCAGGTCAATCTCGCGCCCGCTCATGGTGGTAAAGCTGTCCTGCAGCAGGCAGAGGTCACCGGCGACCAGGGCGAACAGGTAGGCCGGTTTGGGGAACGGATCTTCCCAGCTGACCCAGTGGCGACCACCCTCGTGCTCGCCGGAAGCAATCGGGTTGCCGTTAGACAGCAGCACCGGGTAGCGCTCGCGCTCGGCAATGACCGTGGTGGTGAAGCGGCTCATTACGTCCGGGCGGTCGAGATAGTAGGTAATCTTGCGAAAGCCTTCAGCCTCGCACTGGGTGCAGAACATGCTGCCGGATTTGTACAGCCCTTCCAGCGCGGTGTTGTTCTGCGGTTCGATGCGGGTGGTCAGCGCCAGCTCAAAGGTCGCGGCCGCTGGCTGCAGGCTAAGGCTGTCGTCGTCGACCTGATAGTCACCCTCGCCCAGCTCGCGCTCATCCAGCACCACCTTGAGCAGCGCCAGCTCCTGGCCATGCAGCGTGAGCGCAGGCAGCGCGCCCTCGCCGTGCAGGTCGCTGTTCAGACGCAGGGCCAGGCGGCTGTGCACCAGCGCGTGGTCTTCGAACAGTTCAAAGGTCAGCTGGGTCTCGTCGATCCAGTAATCCGGCGCTTTGTAGTCCTTGAGGTAAATCGTCTTGGGTTGTTCGGTACGCATGTCAGAGCTCCGCTGCGGCCGAGGTCGGCCGGTGAAATCATGTTCGGCCGCCCCGCTGCAGGGCGGCCCTGCCGTTATGGCTCAACCGGCGCTGAAGGCCAGCTGGTAGGCGGTGTATTTGCGAATATTGATAACTGCAGTATCGAGCAGCAGGTACTGCCCCTTAATGCCAAGCAGTGTGCCTTCGAGCACCGGCTCCTTGTCCAGGTTGGCCGATTGCGGTTTGGCCACGTACTGCTCGACCGGATAACGAATCTGCAGCGCCTCGGCCTGGGGCAACAGCTGAATCGCCTGCAAGCCGAAACGCGACTGCAGCTCAGTCAGGCCCGCCTCGGCGTTATCCAGCAGGCGATCGCGCTCGGCGCACAGGTCCAGCGGCTCGGGGTCACCCTTTAGCAGCGCGCGCCAGTTGGTCTTGTCTGCCACCTGTTGGCGCAGCAGGTCTTCCACCAGACCAGATTGCTGCCGGGTGGCTACGCGCAGGATCGGCAACGCCTGGGTGGCGCCCTGGTCAATCCAGCGGGTCGGAATCTGGGTGGCGCGGGTAATCCCCACCTTGAGCCCAGACGAGTTCGCCAGATAGACGATGTGATCGGTCATGCAAAACTGCTCACCCCAGGCCGGCTCGCGGCAGGTGCCCTGGTCGTAGTGGCACTTCTCCGGGCTCATGATGCAGACGTCGCACTGTGCCAGCTTGGTAAAACACGGGTAGCAATAGCCCTGGCTGAAGCTTTTCTTGGTCTTGCGACCACAATGCACGCAATTGATGACGCCCAGCGCCTCCAGGCGCAGGGTCTTGCCAAGCAAGGCATTGAGCGGCACCTGCTCGTCGCCAATGGGCAAGCTGTAGGTAACCGGCGTCTCGGGCGACTCGAGCTGGCCGCGCATTTTGCTGACGCCGCCCTGAAACTGCAGCTGGCTCAATGCAAGGTCTCCGAGCGGGTCGAAAACAGAATATTGGGGATTTCCTTCTCCTGCGACTTGCAGCCTTGCGGCCCCATGTATCCGGTGCGCTCCTCTTCCGGCAGATTGTCCTGCTCCCAGGCAATCATTGCCTGCAGGCAGAGTTCCTTCTGCTCACGCGTCAGCTTGCGCCCGTCAGGCCATTTGCCGATTTCCACGGCCAGCTTGAGGCTTTGATAGATTTCCGGGCTGATGTTTCGCAGCATCTCGACGAAGGTAGTCATCGGGTCTCCCGCTGGATGAGTGAAAGTGGCTATTGTACCTGCCGCTGACGCTGCAACGCACCTGCCGCGGCGCCGATCAGGCAGCCCGTAACAAAGCCGCTGACATGCGCGGCGTTGGCAATAGCGCCAAACCCCAGCAGCGTAATCAGACCGGTCATACACAGCACCAACCAGGCCAGCATCATGATGATGACCCCACGAGGCAGATCAAAGAACACATTGGGAGCCAGCTTCTGATACAGCCAGCAGTAGCCAAGCAGGCCGTAGAGCACGCCAGACAAGCCGCCAAACAGACTGCTATTGCCGCTCCACAGCCACTGGGCGGTATTGGAGACCAGCCCGATCAGCAGCGTCAAACCCAGCAGCCATAGCCCGCCGGAGCGCATTTCAATGCGCCGCCCCAGCTCCCAGTACCAAAGCGCGTTGAACGCCAGATGCATAACGCCAAAATGCAGGAAGATCGGCGTTATCAAGCGCCACCACTGGGTCATGTCCGGTTGTTCAGCCAGATAGCCGCTTGCCTCCAGCGGCGTAAAGGTAAACATCACCACCTGCCGCACATCACCGCCCAAACCGGTCAGCAACGCCACCACGGCGGTGATTACCAGTACCGCCAGCGTCACCGGGATCAGGCGGTGCGCCTGACGCCAAAACTGTGCGGCCGGGCTCGGCGGACGCGGCGCGCCAGCGCTGTGGGGCAAGGCCTCAACACCCTGTTCATACAGGCTGCGCACGATCTGCGCACTGGCCTCGTCAACCACCCAGACCACCTGCTCGCCACGTTCCTCGGCAATCCGATGCACTACCCCACGGCTGCGCAGAAACTGCGCCAGCGGCGCCAGGTCTTCGTTCAGCGGGCAACTCAAGGCCTTCAGCATGACATTCCTCGATTCAACTCATTCGCGGGACTTCGACCCAGACAAAATGATCGCGTTCCAGCTGGCGCTCGCCGCTCCAGCGGTACGCCACCAGCTTGCCGTACTTCACAGCGCTGTAGTCCAGGCACGCCAGGTTGGGCCGAATGGGTTGCGGGCGACCCTGCTGCCAATAGTGTCCAACGAAAAGCAACGGGTCGTGCGGGCGATACAGCATCAATGCGTCCTTCTGCTGCTCAGTCAGCGGCTTTTGCGCTACGGGCTCAGGCAAGGCATCAGGCTGAAACACCACATCACCGTAGGTTTCGGGCGACTCTTCCCAGAACTTGGTGCGGAAAAAGGCGCGGGTAAAGCCGTCCTTGCCGGTCATGGTGATGCCGTGTGGCAGGCGCATGTCAGTGCCGCGCAGCAGGCGGTCAAAGGCTTGCGCGGCAAAACTGCTCCAATCCGCCGAGGCCAGCAAAAAATCCTGATCGATTCGGCCGTCCGGGTACTGCGCCCGCAGCGGCTCAATCAGGCTGCTGTCCCAGCAGGCATGCACCAATCGAAACGGCCCCATATCAAGAAACAACGGCAGCTCGGCAAACCAGTCAACAAACTCGCGCCACTCCTGTGGCCAGGCCTCAAACTGCGCCAGGGTATCGCCAATCAATCGGTGATGCCGCTCGGTATGTTCACGCAGATAGGTACGCTGGCTGTCGGCCGGCGCCGGGGTTTCCCAACACAGGGCATTAAACTCATGGTTACCCATGATGCAGTGGGCCTGCCCCGCCTCAACCATGTCGCGCACCAGGTGCAGGGCCTCACGAATGCGCGGACCACGATCAATGATGTCACCGAGAAACAGTGCCTGCCTGCGCGGATGCTGCCAGACGCCATTCAAACGGTGGTAGCCCATTTGCTCCAGCAGCCGCTCCAGGGTGTGCGCACAACCGTGCACATCGCCAATGATGTCGTAGCCGCGGGCAAGCTCGGCGCTGTCCACCTTACTGCTCCGTCAAACGGCTGGACCAGCCAAGCTTGCTGCGGCAGATGGCGTAGAAGTTGTGGTCAAGCGGGTGCAGTAGCCGCAGCTTCTGCGGCTTTTTGCGGATGGTAATGCTGTCTCCCGGGGCGCACGACATATGCACCTGGCCATCACAGCTGACCTGCGGATAGATACCGCTCTGCTTGGAAATAATGATCTTCAGCTCGCTGTTGCCATCCACCACGATAGGCCGGCTGGACAGGGTGTGCGGGAACATCGGCACCAGCACCACGGCATCCAGCTTGGGATGCATGATTGGCCCGCCGGCCGACAGCGAATAGGCGGTCGAGCCGGTTGGCGTAGCCACAATCAGGCCATCGGACTTCTGGCTGTAGACAAACTGGCCGTCCACATACAGCTCGAACTCGATCATCCGCGCCGACTTGCCCGGGTGCAGCAGCACATCATTGAGCGCCTCGCTGGTACCCAGTTGCTCCTCACCACGGCGCACAAAGGCGTCGAGCAGAAAGCGGGTTTCGACCATGTACTTGCCGGCCAGGACTTCGCCTACGCGGGCTTCGAGCTCATCCGGCGGAATGTCGGTCAGAAAGCCCAGACCACCGCGGTTTACACCCAAAACCGGAATATTGTAACGACACAGCGCACGGGCGGCGCCAAGCAGGCTGCCATCGCCACCGACCACAATCACCAGATCACAGATCTCGCCCATCATCTTGCGCGAACACACCTGCTGCTGGTGGCCCGGCAGCAGATCGGCTACGGCATCTTCCAGAATCACCGTATGCCCGGTGTCGAGTAGAAAGCGCTTGAGCCGCTTGAGGGTATCGACCACACGCCCGCTGCCAAGACGTCCAATGAGACCGATGTTGCGGAACTGATCCATACCACCCCTTTGCGTTCGCCTGTGAGATGCCCGAGACTGGGGCAAGCGCAGATTATTCCGCAGCCAGCCAAGGCTGGCAAATACGGGAGCCGCGATGCCGCCGCGTTTTAACAATCCGATAGTCCGTGATCTGGCCTGGGTAGCTGGCAGCCCGGCGCTGCTCGACAGCCAGTTGCTGCCCATACGGGACCCGCTGCAAGGCTCGATCTGGCGCAAGGACCCGGACTACCTGTGGCACGAGTTGAGCGCACTGGACGCAGCCCCGCATCGCCTGGCGGAGCTGTTCAGCGACTCGCCAGACCGGCGCCTGGGCAGCCACTTCGAGCGCCTCTGGCATACCCTGCTGACACTGGCGCCAGACACGCGCATTCTGGCTCACAATATTGCCTTACGCCGTGGCGCTCATACCTTGGGTGAAATTGATCTGGTGATGCAGGCCGCCGATGGCGCCATCGTGCACCTGGAGTTGGCGGTCAAGTTTTACCTGGGCCGAGCCGACCTGCACGACCCGCAACAGCCCTGTAGTGACCCGCAACACTGGTGGGGCATCGATACTCGCGACACCCTGGCCCACAAGCTGGACCGCCTGACTCAGCATCAGTTACCGCTCAGCCAGCGCCTGCCCGAGCTGATCACCGCGCATCGCGCCCTCCCCCTGCCGGAGGTCTCGGCGGCCTGGTTACAAGGCGGTTTGTTTACGCCGCTGGGTCAGCCGATGCCGCTACCATCAGGCGGCATCGCACCACCCAGGCCACTGCACTGGTGCCCGGTACGCGCGCTCAAGGAGATGCCCACGCGTTCGCGCTGGCTGCAACTACCGCACAAGGAGTGGTTGATGCCGCCGGCAGCAGGCGCTGCCCAGGCACTCAGTCCGTCAGACATGCACGCCCTTTGCCTGCGCCTGGGGCGGCATCGGGCGCGCATGTTCTGTGCCGCAGGGGATGACAGCTTGAGCGCCGAACGACTGCTCTGTATGGATGACGCCTGGCCAGGCTGAACGGCCAGGTCAGTCAATGTCGGTGGAAGAACGGCTTTGCGCCTTGCTCAGTTCGCGCTTGAGGTTGGCGTTGACCTTCTGCTGCTGGGCCAGCTCCTGTTTGATGTCCAGTAGCTCGCCTTGAATGATCTCTAGGTGCTCGGCATGGGTGCCGCGTAATTCGACCAGCGCCTGTTCCTTTTCCAAGGTCAACGCCCGCAGGCGGTTGTTGAGCAATTCGATCTGCTGGCGATACTCGCGCACTTCACGAGCGTGCTGCTCCTGTTTTGCCTGCGCTTCCTCCGCCACGGCGGCCTCACTGGCCGCGCCGCCGATCATGTTGCCACCGCCGTACCAGGCATCCTCAGCGGCAATATGCAGACGCTCAGGTGCCAGTAGCCCCAAGGTCTCCTTGTCTTCACCCAGAATGCCCAGAGCATTACGCGCGACAGCATCTTTGACCAGTGCCAGATCATTGCTACCGGCACGCTGGCCAGGTTTCCAGAGCATGGGGCGATATTGAGGTTGCTTGTTGTAGCCCAGGCATACCAGACGGATCGGTCCACCGCCCATGTCCGGCCCACGCTCGCCGCGCTCGGCAATCTGGCGCAGCGGCATGTTCCACAGCCGGTTTACATAGCCATCGAGATCAAAATCCAGGGTAAAAAACACGGCTGCACGAACCTGCAGCCGGACATTGATTTGCAGAAACACCGCTTCGACAGTTTCATCGGCAAAGTCTGGTGACGCCACCAGACCATCGAGCAGCGCCTCAAACTCGGGGAACAGCATTTCCTTGCTGATGCCACGTTCTGCAAAGAACATGACGGCTTCTGTCAGTAACGGCTTGGTTGCCGTGCTCATCATTCAGTCTCCTCACCCTGCCGCGGCCCCACATGGAGCGCTATCCCCATCAGTCTCCCAGTGTAGGCAAAAGGTTCACCGCCGTGTGTGACAGACTTGGCAAGGGACTGGCGGGCAAGGACGCATTGCCGCGCAAAAGGCCGAATTGGTCGCACTTTTGCCGTCGGATGCCCCACAGGCGGGGCATCCGTGCGCGCACTCAGATCGCCGCAGCGAGTCGCGAGCCCTGGTCGATAGCCCGCTTGGCGTCCAGCTCGGCGGCCACATCGGCGCCGCCGATCAGGTGAACGCTCTTGCCGGCAGCCAGCAGCCCGTCTTGCAGCTCGCGCAGCGGTTCCTGGCCAGCGCAGAGGATGATGGTATCGACCGGCAGCACCCTCGGCTCCCCGTTTTCACCGATGCTGATATGCAGCCCCTGATCATCCACTTTGAGGTAGTTGACCGAATTGAGCATCTGCACCTGTTTGGTCTTGAGCCCGGCACGGTGAATCCAGCCGGTGGTCTTGCCCAGGCCGTTGCCCACCTTGCTGGTCTTGCGCTGCAGCAGGTAAACCTCGCGCGCCGGCGGGTGCGGTTGTGGCTCAACGCCCACAATACCGCCACGCGCCTCCAGGTTCGGGTCGATGCCCCACTCTTTCCAGAACAGATCGATATCCTGACTTGGGCTAGTGCCCTGGTGCGTAATCATCTCGGACACGTCAAAGCCGATACCGCCAGCGCCAATCACGGCCACTTTCTGGCCCACCGGCTTGCGCTCCAGAATGGCATCCAGATAGCCAATCACCTTGGGGTGATCGATACCCGGGATGGCCGGCGTGCGCGGCACGATACCGGTCGCCAGAATCACCTCATCAAACCCGGTCAGATCCTCCACGCCAACGCGGCGATTCAGCTCCAGCGTGACGCCGGTTTTCTCGATGCGCTTGGCGAAGTAACGCAGAGTCTCGTAAAACTCTTCCTTACCCGGTATACGTTTGGCGACGTTGAATTGACCGCCAATTTCACTCGCTGCATCAAACAGGGTGACCTCGTGACCACGCTCAGCCGCCGCGGTGGCTGCCGCGAGGCCAGCAGGACCGGCACCGACCACGGCGATGCGTTTTACCTGGGTAGTCGGCACGAAGTTCAGCTCGGTCTCGTGACAGGCACGCGGGTTCACCAGACAGCTGGTGAGCTTGCCGCCAAAGGTGTGATCCAAGCAGGCCTGGTTGCAGCCGATGCAGGTGTTGATCTCATCAGCGCGCCCCGCCGCCGCCTTGTTGACGAACTCCGGGTCGGCCAGAAACGGCCGGGCCATCGAGATCATATCGGCGGCGCCCTCAGCGACCAGCTGGTCTGCCAGTTCCGGAGTGTTGATGCGGTTAGTGGTAACCAGCGGGATACTCACTTCACCCTTGAGCTTGGCGGTGACCTTGGCAAAGGCGCCACGCGGCACTTTGGTGGCGATAGTCGGAATACGCGCCTCGTGCCAGCCGATACCGGTGTTGATAATGGTGGCGCCCGCCTTTTCGATCGCTTTGGCCAGCATGACGATTTCATCCCAGGTGCTACCGCCTTCCACCAGGTCGAGCATCGACAGGCGGTAAATGATGATGAAGTCGGTACCTACGGCCTCGCGCACCCGACGCACAATCTCGACCGGCAGACGCATGCGGTTCTCGTAGCTGCCGCCCCAACGGTCAGTGCGCTTGTTCACGTGGGCAACCAGGAATTGGTTGATGAAGTAACCCTCTGAGCCCATCACCTCAACGCCGTCATAACCCGCTTCCTTGGCCAGCGAGGCGCACCGGGCGAAGTCAGCGATTTGCTTCTCGATGCCGTCCTCATCCAGCTCCTTGGGCGTGAACGGGTTGATCGGGGCCTGTACTGCACTGGCGGATACCTGCTTTGGGCTATAGGCGTAACGGCCAGCATGCAGAATCTGCATGCAGATCTTGCCGCCCTCAGCGTGTACCGCGTCAGTGATGACGCGGTGCTGCGCAGCCTCTTCCGGCGTTGTCATTTTGGCCGCACCGTGCGCGACGCTGCCCTCTTCGTTCGGGCCAATACCGCCGGTAACGATCAGCCCCACACCGCCGCGTGCGCGCTCGGCAAAGTAGGCAGCCTGGCGATTGAAGCCATTGGGGCGCTCCTCCAGGCCGGTGTGCATGGAGCCCATCAAGGTGCGGTTACGCAGGGTGGTAAAGCCCAGGTCCAGCGGGGCCAACAGGTGCGGGTAGAGGGTTTGTTCGCTCATCGGTTACTCCGGCGTCATCATCAGGAACGGCGCTCGGATACGTGCCCGGCGCCTGTTTGTGAGCAAAACAATAGGTCCGCTTGCGGGCCCGCTCAATAACCCAAGGTGACACTTTAATAACGGCAAATTACACTTCAGCCACCACTGTTGCGGACGCTGCCATGAAACTGGGCGATATTTCTGTTGGTTATCTGCTGGCTCTGCGCGAGGCGATACAACGCTCCGGGCTCGACCCGGCGCCATTGCTGGCGCGCTTTCGCATCGACGAAGCGCTGCTGGCCCAACCCCACGCGCGCATCAGCATTGCCCGCTTTATGCGCCTGGGCAACGCCGCGATCCGTTACACGCGCAACCCCGGCATCGGCCTGTTGATGGGCAGCTGCAGCCAGCTCAGCCATCTGGGTTTAGCTGGCATGGCCGCCCAATGTGCGCCGAACCTGCGCGAGGCCTTCGCCACCCTGATCGAGTTTGAACTGCTGACCAGCCAGAACTACCGCGGCCACTCCAGCTTTGAGCCACCGGCGCTGCGCTTTTACTCGATCAGCCCCTACAACATGTTCAACCTGTTTGTGGTGGACTCAGCGCTGTCAGCGCGAGCCCACGTGGGCCGCGCGCTGACTGGCGGCCAAGCGCGCCTGCGCGAAGTGCACATCGAATTTCCGCCGCCGCCCTACGCTAGCCGCTATGAGGACGTGTTTGGTTGCCCCGTACACTTTGAGCAGCAGCACAACCAACTAATGTGGGAGCCGCGCAGCCTGGACCTGCCGCTACAGCAGAGCGCCACCCCGACCTACGTACACCTGCGCGAGCTTTGCCACCAGCGTCTGAGCGAGCTGACCCGCCACCGCGGTCTGCGTGAGCGGGTAGAAAGTCTGGTTGCGCCCAGACTCGACGGTCAGCCACCCGCCCTGCCGGAGGTAGCGCGGCACCTCGGGTTAGCCGCCTGGACCCTGCGCCGCCGCCTGCAGCAGGAAGCACACACGACCTATCAGCAGATTATTGATGACATGCGCCGCGACCTGGCCATCAGCTACGTGCGAGACACCGAGCTGGCGCTGGGAGAGATAGCGTATCTACTGGGGTTCTCGTCACCGGAGGCGCTGCAGCGCGCGTTTCGGCGCTGGACCGGATCACCGCCCGGTAGCTACCGCAAACAGCTACTGGAGGCGAAAAGACTAGGAAAGGAAATTGATTTTAAAACAGAGGGGTAAAGCTTACTTCTCACAAAACGCGCGAAGAGAAATCACATCTCTTCGGCGTCTTCTACATCATCATCCCATTGCTGGGATTGCAGTTCGATCAGTTCTTCTACGTAGTCGTTCATACGACGCTCCTGTCGTTACAGCGGTGGGTTGTCCTGCCAACGCTAGCGAGCTGGCATGACATTCAGATGACCGCGCTGGCCACAAGTTCCCCGCGCCCCGATATGACGCACGAAAGACGCCTCGGCGCACCAAAACAATGCAACACACCAACGCGCTTATTGCTTGAGCAGGTCACTGTAATTGAGCACAGTTTGAGCCACCTCACCGAGGCGCTGGCCACGCTCCATTGCCGCGTTCTGCAAGGTACGGTAGGCCGCTTCTTCGCTAAGCCCATGGCGACTCATCAAAAGCCCCTTGGCTCGCTCAACCAATTTGCGCTCGTTCAGGGTCTCGCGCGCTTGCTCCAGCTCATCCTGTAATTGCTGCAGGCGTACCGTTTGCTCGTGTAACGCCTCCAGTAGCGAGCGATTCACCTCACCACCCGGCGCCTCGCCGGGCAGCGTCTGCAGCTCAGTCGCCTGCACGTTATACAGGCGCGGTGCGCCCTGCTCGTCGTCGCGATCAAGCTGGTCAAGCTGGCGCAACAGCCGGCGCTGATTGTCCAGGTCGGCTTGGGCCTTACGGGTTTTCTGAGCGCATAGCTGCTGCAGGCTATCGGCCAGGTGATCCTCGATCAGCTTCATGGTGTCCATGCGCTCGCTGGTCAGGTCAAACCACAGGTCACCCAGCTCGCCCTGCACCCGCTGAGTTGAGGTGGTGCGTACGGCAACCTGGCGCAGCCGCTCTATCTGCTCGACCAGTTCGGCCTTGCACAGCTGCTCCCACTCAGTGCGCGCCGCGTCATCCGCAGACTCGACAAAGCTGTCAAAACAACGCTTCTGACCGTCCTGTAAAAAATGCAGCCGGTCCTGCAGGGCCTGGTCGAAGTAGCCCGCCATAAAGCCCGACACCCCCGTCGCGCGCTCCTGCCCAGCCAGCTCCTTGCCCTGCATGAAGTTGAACAAGGCAACCAGAGCGCGGGTCACACGCGGGTCAACGGCGGTATCGGCAGCTTCAAACACGACGGCAAGCAATGCCGCCACCAGGCGAGAAAATTGCCGCATCGCATCGGCGGCAGAGACAGACTCATCACGCACTCGGCGGCGCAATGCCGGCAGTGCATCCAGCGCATGCAGGGCATAGGCAATCCGGGTAAACAGCTGGGCCTTGTCGGCGCTAGCGCTGTCTTCCAGGTTGATCTGCCCCAAGGCTGCGCGTACGACCTGCTCCTGCTCCAGCGCTTGCTGACTCAGCTCACCCAACGTATGAGCGTGACTGGCCGCCTGCCCACCCAGACAAAAATTGGAATAGCCGCGCTCGCGCTGCAGCGCGTGGACCAATCGACTGATTTGCACCACCAGCGCACAGGTCAAAGACAGCGCCTGCAGCCCCTGCATCTCGCTGCGTCGAGCCGCCAACATAAAGTCCAACGCTGATGTCATACCTGATCTCCCCACTCATCATGAGTGGAAATCAGCAAGAGCCGTGCCAGACGAGGCGCGGCAGGTAAGGCTTGTGCGCGGAGCTGGCGGCTTGCGGGCAAAACAGCACGGCGGCAAAAAGCCGTACTGCAAACGCAAAAAAGCCCCGATTCTCGCG
>CERX01097217.1_pt1 | contig 12959 bp, 9 predicted proteins | sample 350251 | NCBI WGS metagenome assembly CERX01 (sample SAMEA2621044, study PRJEB7988) | marine metagenome | biome: marine biome (ENVO:00000447); feature: deep chlorophyll maximum layer (ENVO:xxxxxxxx); material: "saline water (ENVO:00002010), including plankton (ENVO:xxxxxxxx)" | depth 50 m
TGGATCAAGCACTGCTTGAATATCGGCGACGCTTCCAGATCCTGGTTCGTTTTCCATATTGAGAATTGAATCAATCACTGAAGTATCAATACCGTTGTTTCCTAGAATTGGTTCAATAATTCTGAAGAATGCCCAACCTTCGGCTTGGTGAACTCTTGCTGCTTCAGTGTCACCAGCTTCTAGGTCTGAGTAGACTTTGCTTGCATACTTGATTGTTGCTTGAGCATAAGTTGTAAAGACATGACTTACCGCTTCACGCGTTGCTGAAATTGCTCCTGCTTCATCACCAGCTAGTAGAGCATCTCGACCGTCAATCATTGCGGCGAGAAGGCCTTCATTTGCTAATGCAGACTCTCCATCAGCACCAGTGGTACCGAAGTCGGCTGCTCGTTTTTCAGCTGTCTTGAATGGTCCACAATCTGGGGCTACGCCATGGTAAAACGCCCATGCTTCATCCCAGTTATGTACAGCACCCGATGCTACGTCAAAGTTACCGTCCGCTGCTTTTGCAAGAGCGGCATTAAGTTCGTGAACTACCCAGGCAATCATGGTTTGGTTCATGATTCCCTTTTGAACTCCTTGTTTACGAACAGCGTCTGATTCACCAGCCCAAACGCCAGTTCCGTTAAGAGCAGCACTGACAAAATCGTCTAATGGGGTAGCAGTTCCATAGTATGTATCAACACCATGCTTCTTGCCTTCACCAGCTGCAAAGCCGCCGATTGTTCGTACTGAACCATCGGACTTTACTGAGTGAACACCATTGGCGTAAATTTCAGCAATTTCGCTCCACTTATAGTCGCCTACAATATCGTTGATGTCACAGACGTCTTGAACGACTAGTCGGTGAGTATCCACGTTTGATGCATACGCATATCCTCCATCTGCTGCTGTTGCATCAGCTGTTGGTTCTCCGGCTGCTGTTGAAGCAGATCCAGAACCTGAAGCAGAAGCAGAAGCAGAAGCTACTGAAGAAGCGGAAGCAGAGCTGGAGCCAGAGCTAGAGCTAGAGCTAGAGCCAGAGCTAGAAGCTGATGCTGAACTGGAGCTTGAACCAGAACCTGATGAGCTCTCTGAGCTATCTAGGTTTCTAACTGCGCCTCCATCATCATCACCACAGCTTGCTGCGACCATGCTGAAGACAGCTACGATCGGCAATGCTAAAAGTAAAAATTTTTTTGATTTCAAAATTCCTCCGTTTTTGGATGTAAGGTTTACTTAACATCTTATCTTAGGCAACCTTTTTGCAAGTCAAAACATCTAAGACAAAAAAAGAAAAAAATTTGAAACAATTAGTAATTTATTAAACAGTATTTAATTCTTTATACACAGCTGGAACAACTTTTCTAAGGTAAGGAAAGAGTTTTATAAAGCTTTCTCCTGTAGTACGAAAATGGTAGCTAATAGGAACTTCTAGATAAATAAAACCTTTAGCAAGTAAGTCTAAAGTAATAATTTGGGCGTAATTAAAGTCATGAATGACTTCAGCAGCTTTAGCCGCACGTGGAGAAAATGCTCGGTATCCACTCTGCCCATCAGTGATTCGACGTCGAGCTATTACTGAAAGGATACGAGTTAGAACTAAATTACCGAAACGCCTGTGAGGCCTCATAAATTCAATATCTCCAAGAAATCGACTCCCTACGACATAATCAGCTTTTCCCTCAAGTATTGGTCCAACAAGGTTCTCTAGTTCTTCAGGAGGGTATTCACCATCAGCGTCGGCGAAAACAACAGCACTTGCATTCCTCCGAACTCCTTCTGATAGTCCTATACGAACTGCGGCACCAAGACCTTGATTCTTTTCTAAAGAAAGGACTTCGGCACCAGCATGTTCCGCAAATTCTGCTGTTCGGTCAATAGACCCATCATCAACGATAAGGCATTGAACAGCTAAACCACAAACATGGGTTGGAACGCGCTGGATACAATCAGCTACAGCTGCCTCTTCATTAAACGCAGGAAGAAACAATAAAACAGGATTTTCTGAAAGTGGGGTTTCAGGCAAAAGTTCGCTTGTCTTTTGTAATCTAAATCTTCCGATCAAACTTGGTTTAGGGGTTACCATTGCTAGGCCTCCAACTAATAGTGAATATGACGTTTTTAGTGCGTGAGCAGTTAAAGAAGCCACGAGAGCAGTATCAGCGTCGTAACCTAGAGCAACGTATGCGGCAACTGCAGCTGCTTCATATGTTCCAAAACCACCTGGAGCGATTGCAGCAATTTGAGCTGCTACAGCGACTGTAGTGACTAGTAAGGCATCGTTCCATGAAACATCTAAACCAGCCCAATGGGCACATTGCCAGACCAATACAGACTCAAGAAGCCATGCCGAAGCTGATAACCCTAAAGCTAGAGGACCAGGCAAACGAACTGCGGTATTACTTTGAACAATTTTTTTTAGCCAACGCCAAGAACCTATGGCAACTATTGCGATAGCACTTACTAGTAACCATCCAATCCAGCCCAGCAAGTCTGAGAAAGCTGAAGGTGCAACCACAATACCTATAATAATTACGCTGAGAATATCAGCTGATCGGAGTGTAACGGTAGAAGCAGTGGCAGCGTCTAATGAGGTATTGCTCCTTTTAATGATACTTAATATACGAAAAGGTTCACCGAGTCGCAGCGGGAGAACATGATTTGCGCCAAGAGAAAGATGAATACCAGCCAAACTCTGACCTAGTGATATTGATGGAAGCACTTTTTTCCACGCGATTGCCCTAAATAGAAATGCAACGAAAAAGACGCCAAGAGCGATGATAACTTGTGCTGGTTCATTACTAGCTTGTCTAAGAGAATCCTTAAACGCAGAAAAGTCAAGTAAGCGAAAGATGATTACTCCTGCAACAAAAAAACTTAGTATTGCTATTAAAAAAATAACCCAAGGGTTTTTGATTTGGTTACGCCTTACTTTAAAAATCATAACTATATGTTAGGGTAGCTTTACATTTTTTGAAAAATCAGGATATATTCCAATCCATGATATTACGTATACTTCTTTCAACAATCTTATTAACAACTGTACTTAGCGGATGCGGTGGAGGCGACCCAGAATTTCTCGATGGGCGAGCAGCTGAAATCTTTAGCGGTGAGTGCGCCGATGGAAATGGGCGGTCAGTAACCATCTATTCAGGAAGGACTGAAAATCTTATTAATCCGGTACTTGAAGCATTTGCTTGTGAAACAGGTACCAATGTCCAAGTACGGTGGGGGGCTTCAACTGATTTAGCTCTTCTTCTCAATGAAGAAGGGGACAAAACACAAGCTGATGTTTTCCTTTCTCGTTCACCAGGACCAGTTGGATACTTAGAATCGAAAGGATTACTAGGAACTATAGATGAAGAGGTTCTTTCATTAGTTGAGGAACAAAACCATTCTGCAGCAGGAACATGGGTTGGTTTTTCTGGTAGGAAACGAGTTCTCGTATACAACACTGACGAATACAGTCCGGAAACTCTCCCTAATTCAGTTTTTGATTTAACTAGTCCTGAATTTGATGGGAAAGTCGCCATACCTGCAACAAATGGATCTTTCATCGACTGGTTTACTGTCTTTATGGATCAATATGGAACAGATACAGCATCTCAATGGTTAGAAAACATGGTAGACAATGGGGCTGAATACTACCCAAACAATCGATCAATAGTTGAAGCGGCCGGACGTGGTGAAATTTCAATGGGATTAGTTAATCACTATTACAACTATCAAGAAGTCGCTGCTAACCCAGATAGCCATAAAGCTTTAAATTATGACTTCAGTGATGATGATATTGGGTCTCTTCTTGTAATTACTGCTGCCACGATACTTGGCTCTTCAGAAAATGTTGAAGCTGCAGAAGATCTCCTTGGTTACCTTCTAACTGCCCCAGTACAGCAATACTTTACGGATCGTACATTTGAGTATCCTTTAGCTGCTGGGATTCTTCCAAATGCTGCTTTACCTGAGTTAACAGCGTTAGAGATAGGGTCAGTTGATTTCGATAAACTTGGCGGAGGTTTTGAAGAAGCGTCGCGAATCATTGAGGCAAGTGGCATCCTTAATAGGTGACCGAAGTAACAATTAAAAGAAAAGCACCAGCAGGACTCAGAACAGCTGTTTTCCTGCTGGCTTTTCTTTTTAGCTTTCCGGGTATTTATCTTGTTTGGCGAAACTTTACAGAGGACTCAGATCCTTTAAGTCTTATAGGAACTAAAAGAATCCTTACGCCTCTTTGGCGGTCCGTTTCGTTAGCTTTTGCTGTGGCTTTAACGACTGCAGTTGTAGGAACGTTACTTGCATGGTTAACAAGCCGTACAGATCTATACGGTCGAAAAGTGTGGAGAGTTATTCTTCCAATACCATTAGTCTTTCCGACATTTCTTGGGGCAGCAGCCTTTATAAGAACAATGAACCCTGGCGGTCTAACAAACAGATTTTTTTCTTCAATAGGAATAGATCAGGCGATTGAAATCAGGGGTTTTTTTGGTGCTTGGCTAGTCCTGACTTTATTCTGCTATCCCTATGTTTATCTTCCTGTGGCAGCGCGCTTTCGGCAACTACCTCGATCATTAGAAGAAAGCGCAAGAGTTTTAGGGAAATCACCCATTAGTACATTCTCAAAAGTTGTTCTACCACAAGCTGGACCTGTAATAGCAGCAGGAACACTCATCGTTTTTTTATACACAATAAGTGATTTCGGAGCTGTCCAGTTGATGCGATACGATACTTTAACACGAGCTATTTTTATGTCGCAGCTTGCAAATCAGTCCGTTGCATTAGCTTTAAGCCTTATTCTTCTTCTGCTTGCAGGAGTGATAGTTTTATCAGAGCGCCTTTTTTCACGTGTGACTTTCAAAATGGATGAATCGCTTATAGGTGAACCACTTGAATACACGCTTGGGAAATGGAAAACACCAGCTTTCATCTTCGCAATAATTATCAGTATTCTCTCAATTGGGGCGCCATTGCTTGCCATTGGAGATTGGGCTTCCGATGGTATTTTTCGCTCAACAGTGGGAGGACGACCCCTCACAATTGATCGCGATCAGGTTTGGGAGTCAGCTTGGAATACGCTTTCGATCAGTGTTATTGCTGGCATTGCAGCTGTCATAGTTGTTTTACCTATAGCGTTTATCGTAGTTAGGTATAAATCTCGTCTTGGTACATTTTCACATGCTGTCGTTATTGCTACCTTTGCACTCCCTGGACTCTTAGTGGCTTTATCAATGAGGTTTTGGACATTACGAACAGACTGGGCATATGAAATTTTGAATAATACAAAAGCACTACTTGTCTTTTCATATGTTGTGCGTTTCGGATCTCTAGCTATGGGAATTGTCCTTGTCGCAGTTGCAGCAGTTCCACAACGTTTAAGAGACGCTGGAAGAACATTAGGAGCACAAAGAACTTCGAGACTTTTAAGAATAGAACTTCCTTTAATGGCGCCAGGCTTGGGAGCTGCGGCGGGCTTAGTTATCTTGTCAACAATGAAAGAGCTTCCCATCACTCTTCTTATTTCTCCGTTAGGATTCTCAACATTAGCAACTCGAATATTTAGTTCATTCGAAGACGCATTTGTTGCTGAAGCAGGAATTATGGCACTAGTTCTAGTAATCATTTCTTTTATACTGACATGGTTCCTTGTTATTAGAAGAGCGGAGCACTTGTAATGAAATCATTTGCATTCAAGCTAGTACTTGTCTTCGCAACCACATTCCTTATTGCAATGAGTGCAATTAATGCTCGAGCTACCTATGGAGCAAAAATAAGTGTTGACGAACCTCAATATTTGCTTACCGCACTTAGTATTGCTGAGGATTTCGACCTTGATATAAGTGATGAACTTGATCAACAGCGTTATCTCCCATTTCATGAATTGCGTTTGAACCAGCAGACAATTGACTTAAATGATCAAGGGCAAAGAATCAGCCCCCATGATCCTTTACTTCCTTTGTTATTAGCAGCCCCGATGGGGTTAGGAGGATGGTTAGCTGCCAAGATGACTCTTGCAGCCTTAGCAGCTCTTACTGCTATGGCAACTCTATGGGTTGCAGTCCGCCGATTTCAGGTTTCTGAAAACCTTGCAGCTGTGGTTGTTGGTATTTTCTTTGCTGCCCCACCAATGACATCGTATGCAACACAAATTTACCCTGAAATGCCAGCTGCTCTTGCTGTAGTGACGTGCATAGGAATAATCACTGGATCAATGTCGAAAAGTAAAGTTTTTGGATTAATCCTTTCATTAACTGCTCTGCCTTGGTTATCTGTTAAATACGTTCCTGTCACAGTTGTTTTAGCTTTTATTTTCTTCTCCCGAAATTGGAAAACCGAAAAAAAGAAATTAGCTTTTTTCTCTGGTGTGATGCTTTTATCAGCAATTATTTATCTAATAATTCACAAAAGAGTGTACGGAGGGTGGACGGTTTATGCCAGTGGTGACCACTTCGTCAATGGCGAATTCGAAGTTTTTGGAAGAAGCCCAAATCTCTTTGCCCGAACACGACGGCTAGCAGGATTACTGTTTGATACACAATTCGGGCTTATTCCTTGGGCTCCAGCGTTCTTTGCTCTTATTCCTGCCTTTGCATTACTTATAAGAGACAGAGTTAAGTTCTCTATAGATCTGATTTTATGCACATGCACTGGTTGGGGGGTAGCTACATGGGTTGCGTTGACTATGCATGGATGGTGGTGGCCAGGAAGGCAACTAGTTGTTATTCTTCCAGCTGCAATTATTGCCATGGCGATCCTTGCGGAAAAAAACAAAATCTGGAAATGGTTTATTTTTCTCGGCGGAGTTGCTGGAACGGGAGCGTGGTTATGGTTAGCTTTTGAAGCCACCACTGACCGCAGAACACTTGTTGTTGATTTTTATGAAACTAGCTATCCCATTTACAGGGCACTTTCCACTATTTCGCCGGATTTCAGAGATTTTGATCAGCGAGCAACTTTCCTTAACGCGATCTGGCTAGTGGCATTGGTAGTAGCTATAGCCCTAACCGTATTTAGAAAACAATCAAACCCGTTAAAGAATCCGGCACTTACCTACAGAGAAACATCACAGATAATCGTTATTGAAGGAACTAGAAAGAAAATTAAAACCTCAAAGAAAGTTTTTGATAATCATTAAATTACTTTTGGCATTTAATTATGAAGTTGTAGTTAATAACTCACTGAATGATTCGTAGTGTTGTTGCAGCCCATCCTGTAGGGATGTATTTGCTTTCCAACCAAGTAATTTGGAAGCTTGCTCAGTTGAAGCGACTGTAATTAGAGGGTCTCCATCTGCAACTGGGTACTGGTCTACTCGAATAGACGCCTCAGTTATTTGTTCAACTAGGGCCATAACTTCAGCGAGAGAAGCGGACACCCCGCCGCCGATATCAAATGCTTCCAGTGACGGACTTTTTAACGTGTATCCAGCTCTAACGGTCGCATCAACAATGTCTTCTACAAAGGTAAATTCACGACGTTGGTTGCCATTACCGCGTAAAGGGAACCGAAAAGAACCGGGTAAAGCTGCTCGGAATAACCGGTTCATAGCCATATCTGGTCTTTGTCTTGGGCCATACACTGTGAAATAGCGTAAAGGCACAAGATCTAAGCCACGTTCTCGGTATACCTCAGCTAATTGTTCACATGCTGCTTTAGAAACACCATATGGACTTATTGGATTGACTTTTCTTTCTGGGCCTGTGGCCGAAGAACCATATATTGAAGAGCTTGATGCAAAAGTGACTCTTCTAACCCCAGCATGTAAAGCTGCTTCAAAGATTCTTTGTGTCCCATAAATATTATTTTCAACGCTATTTAAAAATCCTTGACCCCAAGAGTCTTGAACACCGGGTCGGGCAGCGAGGTGAAAAACAGTGTCATTTTTTTTAAAGAGCGAAAGAAAATCAAATGATCTAATATCTGCTTCAATCAATGAAAAATTTTTATGTTTGAGAGGCGATTCTATATTTTGTTGTTTTATTTTTGGTTCATACCATGGGTCAAAATTATCAATACCTACTATTGTGTAGCCTTCTGCAAGCAGTTTTTCCGAAAGGTGAGAACCTATAAATCCAGCAGCGCCAGTGATAATTGCTCGTGTCATGTTTTCCTAAAATTCGTAACGTTTTAATAGAACGTACAGTTTACGCTATTAATTAGGCATACTTTACATATCATACTGAGGAGAAACCAACTTAATGACTGCAACAGAGGTTAGTGATGGCTGATATAGCAATTATCGGGGCAGGCCCAGCTGGGCTGATGGCTGCATGGCGAGCGGCGGAATCTGGACACAATGTAGTTGTATTTGAGAGTGCTGACGCAGTTGGTGGAATGTCTGGAAGCTTCGAAATTCAAGGGCAACGTGTTGATTATGGCTCACATCGCTTGCATCCTTCAACGCCTCCACACTTACTTAAGAGAATTTCTGATTTATTGGGCGATGAGTTACAAACTAGAGAAAGAAATGGCAGAATACGTCTGTACGACCGTTGGGTTGCTTTTCCGTTGAGAACAACTGATATGGCTAGGCATCTCCCAATACGGTTTTCTCTGCAATCTGCGTATGATATTTTACGGCGACCATTTACTAAAAAATCTCCAGTAACTTTTAATGATGAGGTAAGCAACCGGCTAGGTAAAACAGTTTCAGACCAGTTTTATAGTCCTTATGCTGAGAAACTGTGGGGAATCCCAGGAGATGAGATAGATGGTGAACAAGCGCGTAGAAGGGTGTCAGCAAAGTCACCGTTAGCGATATTAAGAAGACTTATTAAATCTTCTACTCCTGGTGGAAGGACTTTTTTATATCCTAAACACGGCTATGGGCAGATTGTCGAAGCGATAGCACGTGCTGTGCAAGATGCAGGAGGGCAGATTTATTTAAACTCTCCAGTAGATTCAATTCGAGTAAAAGAGTCATCTTGCCAACTCTCAGTTAAAGATGATCAATACGAAGCAGACTATGTATTATCAACAGCGCCTCTTACGGTTCTTACTAAAATCATTAGTCCAAGCCCCTCAACAGAAATTATGGATGCTGCAGCAACTCTAAGGGTTCGCGGAATGGTTCTCTCCTACTTAATTTTGGAACAAAATCAATTTACTGAATATGATGCCCATTATCTTCCTGGGTTAGATACAAAAATTGCTCGTCTTTCAGAACCAAAGAATTATAGAGATGGGAATGATCCAGAAGGGGTAACAGTTCTTTGTGCAGAGATCCCATGTTGGGTTGGCGATACAGTTTGGAATAGCTCGGACAATGAACTTTCAGCAATGGTTGTCGCTGATCTAGAGAAACTTGGGTTACCTAATGTAAAGCACGCAGCGACAGTGGCGAGAAGGCTTCCATCGGTGTATCCAGTGTTTGAAAAGAGAACTATGGTTGAAAGAGAGTTATTGCTGGAATGGTCAGAATCACTCGGAAGGCTAATCCCATTTGGAAGGCAAGGATTGTTAGTTCCTGACAATCTTCACCACACTCTGGCTATGGGTTGGGATGCAGCAGCAGCATTTGACTCTAAAGGCGAGTTCAATCAACATAAATGGGAAAAATCAATCCGTTCATTTCGAAATCATGTCGTTGAAGATTAATTTAATAAATTAGTAAGTACGACTTGCAAAAGATGTTAGGCGTGCCTAATATAAAAATGTGGATAGAGGAATACATCGCTTAACAACTTCCCCAGATGCAGACCAAAGTCCACAATTTCATATAAGCAAAAGCAAAAGATCTAGAAGCTGTGCGGCTGGCTGTGCGGCCGCACAGCTTCTATCTTCTAAGGAATGATTTCAAATGGGGGATAAATTCGAAAGACTTCGCTTAACAACATCACTCGCCCACTTAATAAAAGGGAGCGAAATAGTATTTAGTTGTGGTGATGGCGAAGAATATACGGCTAGCACTCACCCAAGTGCGGAATTTACGATATGTGAAATGCGAAGACTTATAGCGTCGAGCGCATGCCCAAGTCGTCCAAATTTTACAAAATGGATTAAAGATTTCCGGTTACAAGGTGCAATTGAAGACTCTGGTGGAGGGATCTACCGAAGTACAAAAAACGATGCAAATGAACGTTGGTTTAGCACTACACTCCGGCCAGAAATAGTTTATGAAATCTTAAATAACTCTGATATAGAAGGAATCTGCCCTGATCCGGTAGATGCGCTTATAACTCCAGACCCAGTTCTAGGAGTAACAACTGTTCGCATTTCTGTGAATAGTGATATTACAGAAGATGTTCTTGATGAACTCGTTCTTATCGGTTACAGCGGGTGTCTTGTTAAAGAAATTTCATCTACATTAGAAACAAAATCACGGTGCGGTTTTTCAACTTATCAAAAAAACCAAAATAGTATCTCAACTGATTTATAGATAAAAAATTAGTATTTAATAGTGAAAAGTATAGTGCTAGGTGCAAACTAGAATTCGTTGTGAAGCAAACGCACCTACTCCTACTTTTTTACCTTTAACGTCAACAGTTGTTGTCCCATCGGGCGAAACAGCGGTAACAGTTCCATTTTCACCTGGAATAAGATTGGAATCCTCTAAGAATTCTAACAATCCAGGTTGAAATTCTAATTCCTCAGGAATTCTTTCAATAATAAATTTGTTTCCTACTGAAATGGAGGCAAGCGCTGAAGTTCCTTTGGGTATCTCATAATCTGAGCCCGGAATAGGGTTTCCGTGAGGACAGGTTGTTGGATCTTCGAGCAACCGGAGAAAAGCAGCCTCCACACGTGGCGAAACAACGTGCTCCCACTTACCAGCTTCATGGTGGGCTTCAGCCCAACTTAAACCAAGAATATCTGTAAGAAATCGCTCAGCTAACCGGTGTCGACGAACCACTTGATTTGCCAATGTAAGACCCTTTTTTGACAAGGTGATAGATGAACCGTCTAATTTAATAAGCTTTGCATCAGATAGCTTTTTTACCATCTCAGATACCGCCGGACGAGAAACCTGAAGTCGTTCAACAATTCTTGCTTGAATAACATCAACTCCATCTTCTTCTAATTCAAAGATTGTCTCGCAATATTCTTCAAAGGCCGGATGATAATCATTAGATTGATAAGGCATATATGTATCTTACCGCATAACTTGATTTCATTCTAGTAGAAATATACAAGAGAAAAAATTTTCACAAATAGATATTTAGCCTAAATTACAGAAGGTGGAGAACTGTATTGGGCTTATTGTTAACCCTAGATCTGGGGGGGATGTCCGACGAGCAGTAGCTGCTGCTGGTCGTTCAACCGTAGAGGACAAGGTCAGTGTTGTCCGCCGAATAATTCTTGGAGCTATTGCCGTTGGTGTAAAAACATTTTACGTTAACTACGAACCAATGCAGATTGTTCGAAGAGCAACAGAAACAATCCGTAACATTAAAGTCCATTATGTAAATAAATCAATGACGTTTACAGAAGAGGATTCTACCATTGCTGCAAAAAAGCTTAAGCAACTTGAAGTTCCATGTGTTGCTGTTCTTGGCGGGGATGGTACGAATAGAGCTGTCGTGAAAGGGTGGCAAGATATTCCCGTGATTCCAGTGTCAACTGGAACTAATAATGCTTTTCCATCTTTTATAGAGCCAACTGTTGCGGGAACAGCACTAGGACTTGTTGCAACCCAATCTGTGCAATTACCTGATGTTTCCGTTACTGCAAAGCTAATTCATATTTCCGGCCGCCAGAATGTTTCTGACCTTGCATTAGTTGATGCTGTTGCAGTGAATGACCCATACGTCGGGTCATTGGAACTTTTTGATCCTCAGACTATGAACATGGCTATTCTGACACAAGCAGACCCAGCTGCTATTGGTTTTTCATCAGTCGGCGGGTTACTAAACCCGCTAACTCCAACCGACGATAACGCCTTACTTATTCGTTTTGCTCCGATTGGTAGCGGGCAAGACACCATAAAAATAAAAGCCCCAACTGCCCCAGGTCATTATGACGTTATAGGAGTTGAAGAGATACAAATATTACCTTTTGGACAAGAGGTTTCTTTAACTGGAGAAGTTCTCCTTGCTTTTGACGGAGAACGAAAATTACGGGTTCAAAATAATGAGACAGTGCATCTAACGGTTAGAAGAGATGGGCCCCGAGTGATTGATCCGGCAGAAACAATGCGTTTAGGACGTCATACAATGGTTAACGAGTAATTAAATATCTTGAATCCCCATATCAAAATTTGATGATCGAATACCGCCGTCAACACCAAGAATCTGACCTGTTACATATGAAGCAGCAGGAGAAGCAAGATAAATTGCCGCAGCGGCAATATCTTCAACTTCACCCAAACGCCGCATAGGTGTCCCCGCAATCATTGCATCATGAATATCTTCGTTAGTTAGCACAATGTCAAGAGCGGAAGTTTTTATCGCACCTGGAGCGATTGCATTAACACGCACTCTAGGAGCAAGATCAAGTGACGCATGAATTGTGAGTTGAATCATCGCTGCTTTCGCAGTGCCATACGCAGCAAAGCCCCTGCTAGGAAACCGGCCCGCAGCCGATGCAATATTAATGACACTACCGTTGCCAGATTCAGCTAGTAGAGGAGCGCTGATCTGAATCAAATCAAACGCTGTTTTCACATTCCACTCCAGCGCATCACTAAACGCACGTTCAGTGGTATCCATAAAAGCTGAAGGCATAGACCCGCCAACATTATTCACAACCGTTGATATTCCACCGAATTCGCTGACAGCGGTATCGACAAGTTGCTGCATACCTTTTCGCTCTGAAAGGCTTCCCGCTACATACACCGCTTCACCACCCAAAGCTTTAATTTCATCAACAACTACTGAAAGATCCTCTTCACTTCGCGACCCAATAACAACCTTCGCACCTGCTTGAGCAAAACCAACTGCGATACCTTTACCAATCCCTCTGCTCGCTCCAGTGACCACAGCAATATGGTCTTGTAGGTGAAATAAATCAGTAACCATGACTTCATGTTGTCTCAGAAACCACCG
>CERX01055814.1_pt1 | contig 12880 bp, 8 predicted proteins | sample 350251 | NCBI WGS metagenome assembly CERX01 (sample SAMEA2621044, study PRJEB7988) | marine metagenome | biome: marine biome (ENVO:00000447); feature: deep chlorophyll maximum layer (ENVO:xxxxxxxx); material: "saline water (ENVO:00002010), including plankton (ENVO:xxxxxxxx)" | depth 50 m
GATGATGAAGTAACCGCCCGCGTCCATGGAACACTCACCGTTCACATCATGCGGCACGTGGCGGTACTGCTCGAGGACGCAGATGCTCGACTTCAACATAATGGGGAGCTTGCCAATATGGACCTTGGGGAGCGTCTTGTGCATGATGTGCTCGAACTCGAGATTGTCCCCACTTCGCACCAAATACTTACAGCTCAAGTCGAGAGTCATACAGGATGCATAGGTAAAGTTGCGCAGGCGTGCCTCCTGAGGGAACATGAGTTTCAGAGCACCGTTGTTCTCGTGGATCTGGGGACGAAGAACGCTGAAGTTACTGAAAGTAACCCACATCTCGAGTCGGTACTTCCCAGCCTCTTTCGAGAAATCCTGCTCCGAGCAGATATGGACTGGGTTGAACATTTCGATCGTTCTTTGAATCTGCACTCCCACGAAGTCGTTATACGACTCAATCTGGTGACGTACCAGTTGCTTCAAGTGTTTGCCATCGAAGTATGAACTGAGTATGGACCATGGGGCCTCGGTAGAGGCATCATAGTCCTTGTTCGTTTGCGTCGACGACATGCTACTTTCTCGTGTCGACATTTCCCGCTATAAATCGTTTCAATTTATCTTTAAATGTTTTCTATACCCATATTATAGAGAAGCATGAGCAATCGCAACCCCAATAGACGTCAGCGCGACCTAAGCGGCTCGCTCACATGGACAGATCCCTCTAACAGCTACATTCCACCGTTAGCCATTGGAGACCTTTCCCACAACCTCCATATGATATACCTAGAGATATGTAAGGAACTGTTTGATTGTAGTTTGGATCGAGTTACCTACGACACTTCGCCTACGAGCCTTCAGACTTCAACGTTTGACCCGTCGGGGTCTACAATGTTTGACCCGTCGGGGTCTACGACGACGCGTGACATCATGCCTTACACAGGACGCACAGGCACCGTAATAAACTTTCTCGATAGAAGTAATCGTAGCTGGCCGACCACACCGCGTCAACCGACTTCCAGTATTGATCGCATCATAAACGACCTACTACCATCGATCGACCGCGAGTTCAATGTGCTCTATGAACCGAGCGGACAGCCCACCTATCCGCAACCCATGCGGTCCCCGCGCGAGGAGGTCGTTCAAACTGAGTTCGTCGAAATCGATGTAGAGCTCCGAGATCTAGACGATCTCCTTAGACTCATCGAGGACCATCCTAAGATTGCAAACGTCGAATATAGTATAGACATGGAAGCACTATACAGGATACATGAACCGCTCAAAGAATTGAGTGCCATGGTGGGAATGGCACGATTGAAAAACTGCATCGTAGACCAAGTAATATACTACGTCCAGGGGTTCCACAGACTCGGAACGGGCGAGAATGACTTTATGCACACTGTGATATACGGCCCTCCTGGGACCGGCAAGACCGAGATAGCCCGAATCATCGGGAAGGTGTTTAGTAGATTGGGAATTCTCTCAGCAGGAACATTTAGAAAGGTGACGCGAGCGGATCTAATTGCAGGATACCTCGGGCAAACAGCAATTAAGACAAGGGACGTTATTCAAGAGGCACTAGGTGGGGTTCTTTTCATTGATGAAGCCTACGCCCTTGGGAACGACGAGAAGAAAGACTCGTTCGCCAAGGAATGCATCGATACACTATGCGAGGCCCTCAGTGATCACAAGGAGTCCATAATGGTCATAGTTGCTGGATACGAGGATGAGCTCCAAAAATGCTTCTTCAACTTCAACGACGGATTGGAGTCGAGATTCTCATGGCGGTTCCATACCGACGACTACACCGCAGATGAACTTCGACAAATATTCCTCAAGAAAGTGGGCGATAGCGGATGGAGTATCGATCCTGGCGAAATCGTTCCTGAGCATTGGTTCGCCGAACATATGCACCTCTTTAAGTATTCCGGGCGCGATATGGAGACACTCCTAGCTAAGACCAAGATATGTCACAGTCGGCGCGTATTCTGCAAGTCGCAATCAGAGAAAACTCGGTTACTGATGGAGGACATCCAGCGTGGGCTCGAGCTGTATAAGGCTGTCGGGGGTGCAAAAGACGAGCCGGAATCTCCCTCGTGCCTGCACATGTATGTTTGATGCACGTTATTATTCTTGCGTCTTATTTCAAGGATGTCGGGAAAGACCATTCAAATAAACCCCGAGTATCTAGCGATGGCCAACGGAAGAAGTAAGAAACAGAAAACCCAGAAACGCGCCAAGAAGCAGAAACCTACGGCCCCGAAGCAGTCCAACAAGATGCGCAAAGAGCTCCTTGGACGTATTAAGGATTTTCAGAAGAAGAAGGAACAAGAGATGGTAGAAGATCGCGTCCAGAACGTTGAGGAAGAAGACTTCCAGAATGAGTTCAACCGGTCTCTCAGTTTCCTCCAGGACCTCTCTACCCGTAAGAACCGAAAGCAGAAGAAGGCGAAAAAACAGGGAACGCTCCGGCGGGAAGACGCCCGCGTGTCAATCGACGCTCCTCGGGACATGTTCGAGGTCACGACCGCCCCCCTCGAGGAAGCCAAGGCCGCTCCCAATGACCGCCCTCCTCCCCTCGCTCCGATAACTCTAGAAACGAGCAAGAGCACTCCACCCGCAAGTCCGCAACCAGCCTCACCCCGCAGTCCCTTCGGGGAGCAACCTCCTTATGGGTCACTCAAGAATGGCACGCGTCCGACCTTCAGGGAGTGGAAGCGCCACACTCAGAAGAGTCTTGAGGCCGAGCCTCAACCCCTCATCAAAATCGACGATAAGGAGTTTGGGCAAGCCCCCAAGACAGAACGAGAGATGAAGCTCGAACGCTTCAAGGCCAAGATGAAGCCACGGGCATCGAAGGCTTCCCGCATTAAAACGATGAAATACCGGCTCGGCAAACTCCCAGAGAACAGAGTAGCCGTTCTCATCAAAAACAGAGCTACTCGCAAGCAAGTTCAAAGCGAGCATGGGGCCCTAAAGACCCAAAGTATCCTGGAAGTCAAGAACTATCTCAGGCGAAAGAATCTCCTCAAGGCCGGAAGCAGCGCTCCAGCCGATGTCCTCAGACAAATGTATGAGCAGTCCATTCTCGCAGGAGACGTCGAGAACACATCGCAGGAAGCCCTCATGCATAATTTCTTCAGCGAGGCGGTATAGAGGGACTAGATGATGTCATATGTATCAACGACCGGCTTGTCTCGCAGGTAGTAGTGCGTAGTCCACAATGACACACCGATGTCTGCTATAAGGCCGGGTATCCAGTATTGTAGCTGAAGCGTGAGAACGAGAAATACATCGCATATATCATTGATCCAATAGTACAGTTTGTAGACGAGTGCTACCAACTGTCCAAAGAATTCACCGCCGTCCCAGGCTGCCTTGTGATCACGGATCACATTCGTTATGAATGGATAGATCGTCGCATTCATCAACGAGTTGACCAATTGCGAGAAGAACGAATACGCCATTACGAGAGTCCACTTACCCCACGTGTCGACATGAAACTGCAAGAAAGTAGTTCTTCCCGGCCCGAAATTGAGGAAGTTGGGATCACCAGAGGATAGTGTGGCTATCATAGCGATAATCGCCACGATCCACAAGGTACCAACTCCTAGCATAGGCTGAACACGATATTTCCGTTCAATTCCCATAGCGCTTCTTTTCTGTGGTGCCCTCTCTCTCAGTCAGTTGCCGTAATCTACATCGCGATAGTGCTAGGGAAAACAAATTAAAGCCCGTGCCCGACTACTACAAATGGGGATCGTCGAAGACTATCTCTCCCTCACAGCACAACATAAGAAAGAATATGGAGAGCAAACCATTATCTTGATGCAGGTAGGATCTTTCTTCGAAGTCTATGCAGTACAGGAAGCTGATGGTTCATACACCGGGTCCTCGATAACCGAGTTTTCACGAATAAACGAAATGATGATCGCTGCGAAGACCAACACGACCCACAAAGGAAAGCCGGTCGTGATGGCGGGGTTCGGTCTGACAGTATTGGAGAAGAACGTGAAGAAACTTCAAGAGCAGGGGTTTACGGTGGTAGTCTACGAGCAAGATATACAGGGGAAGAATACCTCCCGAAGCCTGGTGGAGATAATCTCTCCCGGGACTTACTTCGGGAGCGATAACCAAGTGGTGTCCAATAGCACAATGTGCGTTTGGCTCCACAAATCACCCGCGACTAGGATATCGAAGGAGACACTGGTCATCGGTGTCTCGAACGTCGATGTGTATACAGGCCGCGTCAGCATGAGTCAGTTCGAGTTGGAGAGCTTTCACAATCCTTGCACCTATGATGAGCTCGAGCGGCTCGTGACCATTCACCAACCTTCTGAGTGCATACTTGCTTCCAACCTCGAGGCCAGAGCGATAGAGGACATAGTGCAGTTCGTAGGACTGGACCAGTCTAAGATACACTTGGCATCTTCTGAGTCCCCCAGTACGCGTCTCGATGAAGAAGCAAAGAATGCTGAGAAACAAATATACCAGCAGCAAGTATTCGCGAAGTTCTTCCCTAACCACGAGGAAGCTCTAATCGGGCTAATGCAGGATAACTACGTATCCGTACAGGCATTGACATTACTTCTCGAGTTCGTGTACCGCCATAGTCCGTATCTAGTCACCAAACTCCATTTTCCCGAGGTGCAGGCTAATGCGCAGCGCCTCACACTAGCAAACCACTCGCTAAAGCAACTCAATATTATTGACGACTCGCGGCACACAGGCAAGTTGCGCTCGGTATCGAGCTTGCTCAACAACTGCAGTACAATCATGGGAAAGCGGCGCTTTTCACATATGCTATGCAACCCCATAACGGATGCAGCTAAGCTAGGACGCGCTTACGACGTGACTGAGCATCTCCTGAACCAGGAGGACAAATGGAACGAGTACAGGACAGCACTATCGAACGTTTGCGATCTCGAAAAGCTCTCCAGAAAGATAGTTCTTAAGAGGGCGACTCCTAAGGATCTTGCTGCGCTAGGCAACGATTTGCGAACAGCTGATGCTCTCTATCAGGAGATCAAGAAAGACCCATTCCTCCTACAACACGTACACCAGAACGACGCTAGACCGATCGATGGGCTCGCTCAAGCGTTACTAGAAGCACTGGAAGAGACCTTCGACCTAGATGCCTGCGCCGATATAGATGACCTGTCTCCCGATCGCCTGATTCTTAACCCGGCCTCAAACACATTCATTCGAGAGGGAAGGCACGCAAGCATCGATTCTATGCGCGAAATCGGGCTTGATGGAAGGCAGATGCTGGAGGCAATCCGGACCTACCTATGTTCCCACCTGGCCACAGAGAGCCGGTCAGGCGTGCCGATTAAGACTCATGAGACGGCTAAGCATAATCCAACCCTGCAACTAACACAGAGACGGTCTGTGTTGCTCAAAACCAGCATAAAGAAACTTATCGACAAAGGGGGAGAGTCTGTAGTCAAGCTGACTATCCAAGGTTACAGCGGGGAGCGGACGTTTGACTTCGATATATCGGACCTCGTAATGTCTCCAGCCGGAAGCAGCAAAACAATCTGCTCAGTGAGCAACGGGCGCATCCAGGAGATTTCCAGCGGCCTGCAAACGACTAAAGACAAGCTCGTTCAGGCCTATATCGGCTTCTACAGTGACTATATGGAGCGATTCCAGAAGCTTCTACCGGAGATCGAGGCCGTCGTAGGCTTCCTAGCGCTGATCGACCTGGAGCAATGCCGTTGCTACACTGCTCGAAAGTTCAATTATTGCAGACCTGATGTTGTGCAAGGGGACAAAGCCTACTTTGAGGCCGAAGGCATCCGCCACCCGCTCATCGAGCATCTCCAGACCCGGGAAACCTACGTTACTAACGACCTATCTCTCGGGGATGATACGGTGAATGGGCTTCTTCTGTATGGTACCAATGCTGTGGGTAAAACAAGCTTGATAAAAGCTATAGGCATCGCAGTCATAATGGCTCAGGCCGGACTGTACGTTCCTTGCAAGAGGTTTAGGTACTCTCCGTACACACAGATGTTCACACGCATTCTTGGGGCAGATAACATATTCAAGGGGCTCTCGACGTTCGCGGTAGAAATGTCGGAACTTCGGGCCATTCTCAATCAGTCGGATCCGAACAGCCTTGTTCTGGGAGACGAGCTATGTTCGGGCACAGAGAGTGACTCCGCACTCTCAATCTTCACCGCGGGGCTCGAGGTACTGCACGGTCGTAGTTGCACGTTCCTATTCGCAACGCACTTCCACGAGGTGTGCCGGTACGAGGAGGTACGCAATCTTGACAAACTCGCAGCCATGCATATGGCTGTCGTCTATGATAATGAGTTAGGCATGTTGACGTATGACAGAAAGCTCAAGGAAGGCCCAGGAGACAGTATGTACGGCCTCGAAGTCTGCAAATCATTGAATCTAGACTCTGGGTTTCTCGCGAGGGCCCACGAGATAAGGACTCGGCACAATCCAGAGACCAGCGGTCTGCTACAGCAGTCTCCATCGAGATATAACTCGAAGAAACTGAAGGGAGGCATCTGCGAAATTTGCCGCACGGACGCGGCTGTGGAGATTCATCATTTAGCCCATCAGGCCGATGCACGGGACGATAACCAGTACATCGATGCGTTTCATAAGAACCATCCGGCCAACCTACTGAACATATGCGAGAAGTGCCATGACAGGCTGCATGAATCGGATGTTCAGCATCGTAGAGTGAAGACTACTGCCGGCTACACCATTGCCCCCAGATAATCTCAACATATATATAGATGACCGACGCGCTGTCCTACCTCGGCATGCAGGAATGGAATATCCTGCTAGCGCTCGCTGTGCTGTTTGTGGTTGTTACATTCCTTCTCCCGCTTATAGGCGTGGACTTCGGAGCGATGTATCGAGCATTCCGGGCCAGTGGCATGGGCGCATTCTTCGCATCGCAAGGCCCGAATATACTAACATTGGTGGTCATGTTCCTGACCGTAATCGTGCTCTTCAAGATGCTCGGCGTAGATTTCAATCCCAAGGTAGACAAGCATATCGCCAAAGTTGTAACTGTGGAGTCGATGAGTCCCATGGGCGCGGGTCCAAGAGGCATGTGTGCCAAGAGCGGTGTGCGGCAGCCGAACTATCCATTCGATGAAGACGGCAATGTCATGTATGATGACGCATCTTACTATGAAGGGAAGCTCCGCGGCAAACAGTAATATGACGGAAAATTGATATATAATGTATCTTATAAGTATACCCAGAAATGCTGATTCCAGTGAAGTGCTTCACGTGCGGCAAAGTCCTGGCTGACAAGTACAGGTACTACGAGACTAAAGTGAGGGAACGGAAGAGTGGGCGGAACATGCAGGTTGACGGGGTGATATACCTGACCGAAGCGAACAGGGACAAGACCCCGGAAGGAGAGGTTCTAGACGCGCTGCGTCTCGACAAGTACTGTTGCCGCCGGCATATGCTGACTCACGTGAACATCGAATAATTTCTCCGCGTAGTATATAATGTCTAACTGTATGCTTCAACAAGGTGGTAGACGTCGCCGTCGCCGTGGGACTAGGCGCCCCCGCAGACAGCGCAGCCATCGCCGTGTCTCGCGTCACAGACGTACTTTTAGGAGAAGGAAAACTCGCCGACACAGAGGCGTGTCTCCCGTGAGACGCACCCGAGTCCATCGGGGCGGGGGGACCTGCGGAGCTCGTGGGCTGACTGGCGCATGGCAGTCAGGGGCCTCGGGCCCAGTGGGAAGCGCGTGGAAGAGTACGCCATCCAGTTGGCCGGGTGAGGCCGGGAGTCTCAATGGAGCGACTGTCTCCAACCACTATGGTCTCTCTTCTTGTGGAGCGGGACCAGGTGGTGTCAATCCCTACTTCGGCATGAGCTCAGCAACCGGTGCGGCCGCAGTTGGAGGTGGTAAGCGCCGTCGCGGGCGCAAGCATGGACAACGTGGGGGGTTAGGATTTTCTGCTTTCTTCCCGCAGCCAGTCCTCAACGCTTGGCGTGACGTGACTGGAAAGATGTGGGGGACTGGGTACGGATATGCCGGTCTTACAGCACCAGCATCGAATAACCCGGACCCCACTCACCAACCAATTGATAAGAACTACGACTATATCGGAGGCATTCCGCCCGATGTGCCGTCGATCAATCAATTTGCAGGGGAGGCCGTGGCTCAGCTCAGCACAAACTAACACTTTTTTCTAGAGCTATATCATAGATGTCCCTTCAGTCCTACGTCAAGTCGCTATGCACACCGGCATATGTCTATTTAGTGATGTCGGTTATTTCGTTGGTGATGATCATGCTACAGAATGCCGGAAACACCACGGAATACTGCGCCGGGAACTTTGCCTGTGATGTGTCCAGCACCGGTGTAGTGCTTCTCATGCACGGCTTGTATATCATGTTCTGGACATTCGTTCTGAATTCGATCTGCAAGGCAGGATACAAAAACCTCTCCTGGTTCATCCTCCTGCTCCCCTTCGTCCTCGGATTCATCCTGATCGGCCTCTTTATTCTGAATCAAGGAGTTATCCATAAGGCTCATTAGATATTGGCTTCACTTGGCAAATATCTAGTTAATCAAGGAGACGGTCTAAAAAAATATGCTCCAGGTATAGTATATGAGCGATCCAGTCATAGGCCGAATCATCGACAAGTATTTCACTGATAATCCGGACAGCTTCGTTGCTCATCATCTAGACTCGTATAATGATTTCTTCGAGGACGGACTTAAGAGAATCTTCAGAGAGAAGAACCCGATAAGAATCATGAAAATGCAGGATACTACGTCTCATCAGTTCCGCCGGAGATGCAATCTCTACCTCGGCGGCCGAGATGGTAGTAGGATCTACTACGGAAAGCCCGTCATATACGATGATGAACGCGATCACTTCATGTATCCCAATGAGGCCAGGTTGCGCAACATGACTTACGGCATAACAGTCCACTACGATGTTGAAGTTGAGTTCTTCATTGCTCCCGACGAAGGCGAGATACCCGAAGGCATCGCGCGTCAAGAGGATCCTACATACACCACTGTTCTAGAGCGCGTATTCCTCGGTCGCTTCCCTATAATGCTAATGTCCGATCTCTGCATACTCAGAGGGCTTACGCCTCGGGTTCGCTTTGAGTTGGGTGAGTGTCGGAACGACTATGGAGGATACTTCATTATCGATGGCAAGGAAAAATGCGTGATATCCCAGGAGAAATTTGCAGACAACATGGTCTACATACGTGACAAAGGCAACGAGCTGTACAGTCACTCTGCGGCCGTGCGTTCCGTTTCCGAAGACGCCTCGAAACCGGTCAGAACGATGAGACTCTCCATCGTCGCTCCTACCCCGTCTCTTACGAACAACCAGATAGTCGCAATAGTGCCTAACGTGCGCAAGCCCATTCCTCTCTTTATCCTGATGCGGGCCCTCGGTATTGAATCCGACGAAGAGATCATTCGCTACTGTCTTCTTGATATGGAGAGATACGATACGTACATTGACCTTTTCATTCCCACCGTTCACGACGCCGGCAAAATATTCAATCAAGAGATGGCCCTGAAATACATAGCCACGTTTACAAAAGGGAAAACTGTTCCACATGCACTCGAGATCTTGACCAACTACTTGCTACCGCATGTCGGTGAGATGAACTTCCAAGACAAGGCCTTCTTCTTGGGACATATGACAAAGGAACTGTTGCGGGTGTTCACGAAGGAGATGAAGCCGACAGATCGCGATAGTTTTGCGTTCAAACGTGTAGAGCTTCCGGGCACTCTGCTATACGATTTATTCAACGAGTACTACAGTCTGCAACAGCGCAACATATACCAGAAGATCGACAAGGAGTACTACTACAAGCAAGGAATATACCAGAACAACTTTACTTCTCTTATCGAAGCAAATTACCGAGAGTTCTTCTCGGAGAGGCTAGTGGAGAAAGGGTTTCGAAAGGCTTTTAAAGGTGACTGGGGGTCGGAACCTCACACCAAGAGAGCGGGCATCGTACAGGACCTCAACCGCCTTAGCTACAACTCGGCTCTCTCCCAACTGCGGAAAATCAACCTTCCTCTCGAGGCCAGTGCGAAAGTCATCGGGCCGAGGCTTCTTCACAGCTCCCAATGGGGTATCATCGATCCGGTCGATACTCCCGATGGTGGCAACGTGGGCCTTCACAAACACATGTCCATAGCCGCGAAAATAACGCGGGGCTGTTCGGGTCGCCCATTGATTGAGTGGTTGAGAGAGATCGTAGGTTTGAAACTGTTGTCCGAAACGACAATTGAGACCATCGCGAACTCGACGAAAGTTCTAGTCAACGGGGCCTGGGTAGGCACAATCCAGAGACCAGTGGAAGCTGTGGCCCTCATGAGAGAGTATCGACGCAGTGCCCTACTTCCCGTGTACACCAGCGTGCGATGGAATATAGCAGCCGGTGAGATCCAGATGTGCACCGACTCCGGGCGCCTCTGCAGACCCATCTTCTACATAGACCAGGGAATACCCAGCTACCAGAACCAGGCGATTCTCGACAAGATAGAATCCAACAGCTTCACGTGGGACCAGCTGGTAGCAGGATTCGCCAATAAGAAAGATCCGAGCTTCTCGGTGGAGTCGTGCCGATTGTACAGCACTGCCCAGGAACTGTACGGTATAAAGTCTCTCGAGACCCTCAAAGCTTCCAGAGCAACTATTGAGTACATCGACACAGGTGAGGAAGAGGGAGCTCTCGTCGCTACCGACTCGAGCGATCTATCCAGAAAGCCATACACCCATATCGAGATCCATCCATCGCTCATCCTGGGGGTAATGGGTAATCAAGTAGTCTTTCCCGAGAACAACCAGCTCCCGCGCGACCTGTTCGCTTGCGGACAGATGCGCCAGGCAGTCTCCTTGTACCACTCAAATTTCCAGACGCGAATCGACAAAATGGGTGTTGTTCTGAACTATGGACAGACCCCACTGGTTAAGAGCCGCTATCTGGAGAAGATAAACAAAGAACAACATCCATACGGCGAAAATGTGGTTGTGGCTATTGCGTGCTACGGAGGCTACAACGTCGAGGATTCCATTCTGTTCAACGAGGGCTCTCTGAAGAGGGGGCTATTCCGCACGACCTACTACAACTCCTACGAGGCCAGAGAAGACAGCTCCAAGGTTGGAAACTCTCAGGTCGACTCGCATTTTGCCAACATTGAGGATGAGAACGTAACCGGTCTCAAGCCGGGTTTTGACTATTCGCACCTCGACAAATACGGCATGATAAAGGAAGGGACCCTCTTGGACGACAAGAAAGTCCTCATAGGTAAGGTCATGACCAACCTAGCGCGGCCCGACACTTCGGTAGATGCGTCTGTCTTTCCCAAGAAAGGTCAACTCGGATACGTGGATAAGACCTTCATCACAGAAGGCGAGCTGGGGTTCCGTCTGGCGAAAATACGCGTCAGGGATGAGCGTATTCCGGCAATAGGAGACAAGTTTTGTTCGCGCTGTGGACAGAAGGGAACAATCGGGCTCGTCATCCCAGAAGCGGATATGCCATACGGCGATGACGGAATAAGACCTGATATTATCGTGAACCCTCACGCATTGCCATCCCGCATGACCATCGGTCAGTTGGTCGAGACCCTCATGGGAAAGACGTGCGCTCTATACGGAGGATTTGGAGATTGTACCGCATTCATGAATAAAGGTGAGAAGTCGACCTTCTTCGGCAAGATGCTGACTCAGCAGGGGTACCACTCATCCGGTAACCAAATCCTGTATAATGGGCAATCCGGCGAGCAAATGGACGCGCAGATCTTCATCGGACCAACCTACTACATGCGGCTTAAACACATGGTGAAGGACAAGATAAACTACAGAGCGCGGGGTCCAAGGACAGTCCTTACGCGCCAAACTGTGCAAGGGCGTGCAAATGACGGAGGACTTCGAATAGGAGAGATGGAACGAGATGGGGTCATAGCACATGGAGCGGCTAAGTTCCTCCAGGAATCAATGCTAGTAAGAGGCGATGAGTATTATATGGCCGTGTGCAATAAGACGGGGATGACAGCTGTCTACAACACAAGCTACAACCTGTTCCTTAGTCCATATGCGGATGGACCTTTGCGGTTCACTGGAACCCTCGATGACGGCATGAATATCGAGAACATATCGAGGTTCGGAAGATCCTTCAGTGTCATTCGAATTCCGTACGCTCTCAAACTACTAATCCAAGAGCTCCAGACAATGAATGTGCAACTGCGGCTTATAACCGAGGACAATATCGATCAACTGTCGAGCATGTCCTTCTCAGGCAATATTGGTAATTTGCTGGGAAATGACGCTGGAGTAAAAGAGGCCATAGAAATAACTCGCGAAGAGGAAGCAGCAGCTAAACCGGAGCCCGAAATTCAGAAGTTGCTCAAGGCGACTCCTGGGACGCAGCCGAAGAGTAGGGCGAAACCTGCCAAGCCCGCAGGCCCAGACTACCGAGCCGAGCCTCCACCAGCCATGTACGCCGCTCCTCCACCCGCACGCGAAACTCAACCAGTGGTTGTGTCACCCGATGTCGTGCAAGATCCCGCTTCTCTAGGCTGGTACAGGGTTGGCGGAGACATGGACGGGGACGAATGGGCTTCCGTCATTGTGGGTCCGACTGGCGAGACCACTTCGAAATGGTTCACCCAGGATTACGATGGCGATCTGCCCGACGCCTACCCTCCGGGGTGGGTGCCAGGAGATCTCTATTATCCGGATGGCGCGAATATGCCATCCCTAATTGTGATCGCGGGGCTCAGACAAGACCAGGGCCCCAACAACTGGGAGCGTGTAATAAAGCAGCTGAAGGAAGCCGGCCCGACCGCTGCGCAGGACATCGAGCTCCCCCCGGTCGCTCGTCCGGCCCCACGACCTCCTCCGCGCCG
>CERX01049303.1_pt1 | contig 12867 bp, 7 predicted proteins | sample 350251 | NCBI WGS metagenome assembly CERX01 (sample SAMEA2621044, study PRJEB7988) | marine metagenome | biome: marine biome (ENVO:00000447); feature: deep chlorophyll maximum layer (ENVO:xxxxxxxx); material: "saline water (ENVO:00002010), including plankton (ENVO:xxxxxxxx)" | depth 50 m
TGAAATTAAATTAATTTAATTTTAAACATATCCACAAACAATAGTATTAAATAATTATGAAATTATTAAAAATTATTTTTCTGATTTTTGTCATATCTTCAACTGCTTTTTCGAAAGAAGTTAACAATAATTTTTACAGCTCGACTAATATCTTACAGATGTTAGAGAAGTTAGATGTTTTTGGAAAAGTATTATACATTGCCGCACACCCTGACGATGAGAATACAAGATTAATAGCATATTTAGCTAACGAAAAAAAATATGAGACGGCCTACTTGTCTGCTACTAGAGGTGGTGGAGGTCAAAATTTTATAGGTACTCATTTAAAAGAAAATTTAGGACTTATTAGGACTCACGAGCTTCTCCAGGCTAGAAATATAGACCGTGGAATTCAGTTCTTTACCTCAGCAGTAGATTTTGGATATTCTAAGGGACCTGACGAAACTCTTGATTTCTGGGACGAAGATAAAATACTTTATGATTTTGTCTGGATAATAAGAAAGTTCAGGCCAGACGTATTAGTAACAAGGTTTAACCAGACCCCAGGAATAACTCATGGACATCACACAGCATCTGCTATCTTAGCTCAGAGAGCATTTAATATCTCTGGAGATCCTGACGTTTATCCTGATCAACTTAAACTCGTAAAGCCATGGAAATCTAAGAGGATTTTCTGGAATACTTCATCAAGATTTTTTAACCTGGACAGTTACGATAAGGATAAAATGTTGAGGGTTGATGTTGGTCTATTTAATAATTATTTAGGTAAATCTTACAACGAGATCGCCTCAGAGAGTAGGTCTATGCACAAGAGTCAGGCATTTGGAGCTTTGAGGAGAAGAGGAAGTGAAATTGAGCTATTTATACAGACTCAGGGTGGAGTGGCTAAAAATGATATGATGGAAGGTATTGACACGTCATGGGAAAGGGTAAAACCCCATGACGCACTCAAGGAATACATACAAAAATCCAAAGACTCTTTTGATATAAGACATCCCTATAAAATCATACCCCATCTCACGGGTGCTTACAAAGAGTTAAATAGAGTCATAGACCCACACTGGAGAGAGATAAAAAAAAATGAGATAAAAAATTTGATTAAGGCATCATCTGGTCTTTTTTTTGAATCTTTATCGAATGTTGAGATAGCTCCTCCAGGTGAGGATATTAGCATTAGCTTTGAGGCCATAAACAGGAGTCCAAATAATATTAAGTTAAAAAAAATAGTACTGCTTGATGAAGAGATAATTATTGATGAGGTCCTCCAAAATAATAAATTATTTACAAAGAGTGTATCCTTTAAGGTTCCTCAAGATTTAGATTTCTCTGAAAAATACTGGCTCACTAACAGGCCCTCATTCGGAACATATTCTATCGATAATTTAAAAGACTTGGGTGCTCCGGATAATGTCTCAGAGTTTAATTCAAAATTTTATTTTAGTGTTGATGGTCAAGAGGTTGTTTTCAGTTCACCTCTAGAAAACAAAACAAATAACCCCACAAAGGGAGATGATTATAAAACATTTAGTGTAGGAAACCCTATATATATAAATCCTAGAAATGATATGGAGTTATTTGTTAACTCAAATAAAAAAGAAGTTGAGGTAGAGGTTATCTCTGGTAAGGACGACGTCTCGGCAGATATCTCCATAAAGATTCCAGATGGTATTAAATATACACCTGAATCACAAAGAGTTATCTTCAGTAAGAAAGGTGAAAAGAAAATTTTAAAATTTGAAATTGATTTATCTGGTGGAAGAGAGAGTGAATATGAGATAATTTTTGAAGCGATGCATGCAAATTCATCTTATTCTAGAGGGATAGATCTTATAAATTATGACCATATACCTCTGCAGACAAGGTTTCCATTGTCCTCTGTTTCTATAAAAAAATTTAATTTAAATTCAAATTCAAAAAAAATAGCCTACTTAATGGGTTCAGGGGATCTCGTGCCCCAGTCTCTAAATTTAGTTGGGTACAGTGTTGATGTACTAGAAAAAACAGATATTAATTACAATACCCTTAAAAATTATGATGCACTGGTTTTTGGAGTTAGGGCATTTAATATTGATAGGTCGTTAACTCAACTGAAGTCCGAGGTGATGAGATATATCGAATATGGAGGTAATGTAATTGTTCAATATAATACAAGTTCTCGTTGGAATAATCTTGATTTAAATGATTTCCTTCCACATAAATTACAAATATCAAGAAATAGAGTTTCTGAAGAGGATGCGTTGGTTTCAATTATTAATCCAAAGCATCCAGCATTAAATACTCCTAATAAAGTTTCAAAGTCTGACTTTGACGGTTGGGTACAAGAAAGAGGTTTGTACTTTCCAAATGAGTGGTCTGAGAACTATGAGACGTTAATATCATCAAATGACAGGGGAGAAGGTCCTAATGATGGTGGAATATTAATATCAGAAATTGGAAAAGGACATTTTGTTTATACATCGTACTCGTGGTTTAGACAGTTACCGGCTGGAGTTCCTGGAGCATATAAAATATTTTCTAATCTCCTCTCCCTAGGAAAATAATTACTACTTTCTATTTAAATTATAATTTTTCATATATTTAAAAAAAAATCCTATGAAAAATCTAACCTCCATTTACATAATTTTCACTCTATTTATTAGCTCAAATATTTTTGCTAATCAAGATTCTCTCATAAGTGAGATGAGTTGGAGAGGAATAGGCCCTGACAGAGGGGGTAGATCTATAGCTGCTTCTGGATCTCCTGATAGAATAAATGAGTATTATTTTGGTGCGGTAGGTGGTGGTTTGTGGAAAACTACCGATGGTGGTCAGACCTGGGGTCCGGTAACAGATGGACAAATAAATAGCTCCTCAGTAGGTGCCGTAGCTGTTTCTGAATCTAACCCAGATATTGTTTACATTGGAATGGGTGAGACAGAGTTAAGGGGTAATGTAATGCAAGGAGATGGTGTCTATAAAACTATGGACGCTGGTAAAACTTGGGAACATATTGGCCTTGAGGAGACTCAAGCAATAGCTAAAATTAGAGTTCACCCTACAAATCCTGATATCGTTTATGTAGCTGCTCTAGGCCACACTTACGCTGACAATCCTGAGAGAGGAGTTTTTAAGTCTGAAGATGGTGGAATGTCGTGGAAAAAAGTATTATATAAAAGTTCTAAGTCGGGTGCTATAGATTTAATATTGGACCCTAAAAACCCTGAAATTCTCTATGCTACCTTTTGGCAAGTATACAGGACTCCGTATAAGATGCTTGGGGGTGGGCCTGAATGTGGAATTTATAAATCTGTTGATGGTGGAGCTACTTGGGAAGATATCTCTGAAAATAAAGGATTACCTCGCAGACCTCTAGGAAAGATTGGTATCACTGTATCAGGTGCAAATTCAAATAGATTATGGGCGATAGTTGAGGCTAACGACGGAGGTGTTTACCTATCTGACGATGCTGGAGACTCCTGGAAGCTTGTTAATAATGAGAGGAAATTAAGACAAAGAGCTTTCTATTACAGTAGAATATATGCTGACCCTAAAGATGAAAATGTTGTTTACGCATTGAATACGGGTTTTTATAAATCGACTGACGGAGGAAAAACTTTTGATAAAAGAATAATTGTACCCCATGGTGATAACCACGACTTATGGATTGATCCTAATAACCCATTGAGGATGGTCAATGCTAATGATGGAGGAGGATGTGTCTCGATTAATGGTGGAGATACCTGGACTGACTTAGATTTTCCTACGTCACAATTTTACCATATAATGGTAACTAAAGACTTCCCATATCATGTTTGTGGTGCTCAACAAGATAACTCTACAATGTGTATTCCATCAGAGGGATGGGATTTCAAGCAGGCTAGAGGTCCTCACAATCAATATTATTATCCTGTTGGAGGAGGAGAGTCTGGATATATTAGCCAACACCCAAAAAATTTAGATTGGTTTTATGCAGGTAGTCAGGGTGCGTTATTAACTAAATATGACAGAAGCAACGGTTTTAGGAGAGATATTCAGGTATATCCTAGATTTTTCTCTGGTGAACCAGCTTCAGCATTACCAGAAAGGTGGCAGTGGACATTCCCAATCATCTTTTCTCCTTTAAATTCAGATAAATTGTATACGTGTTCTCAACATGTCTGGGTTTCTGAGGATGATGGACAAAGTTGGAATAAAATTAGTCCAGATTTAACTTATGCAGACCCTGAAACACTTGGAAAAACTGGTGGAGTAATTACTAATGACATGAATGGCCCAGAAATTTATGCAACGGTATTTGCTTTAGCTCCCTCAAAACATGATGAGGAAATAATCTGGGCAGGATCTGATGACGGATTATTACATATAACAAAAGATCACGGTTTAACATGGGAAAATATCACACCTAGAGATATGCCCAAAGATACAAGAGTAAGTATAATAGACGAATCAAATCACACACCTGGTACAGCATATGTAGCTGCAAAAAGATATCAGATGGGCGACAGAAAACCATATATCTGGAAGACATCTGACTACGGTAAAACATGGAAACTTATCACTGATGGAATCAGAGAGGATGATTTTATTCATGTAGTTAGAGAAGATTTACTAACTCCTGGATTGCTTTATGCTGGTGGTGAGCATGGGGTATGGGTTTCATTTGATGACGGAGATAATTGGAAATCTTTGAGTTTAAATATGCCCGATACCCAAATATCTGATCTTATAGTAACCGATAAAGATATTGTGGTAGGTACCCATGGCAGATCTATATATATATTAGATGACATCTCTCCTCTTAGAGAAATGTCTAAAATAAATTTCGATAGTAATTATCTTTTTGAGCCTTACGAAGCTGCAAGAAGAGTTCAGAGTGGTGAGATAAAATATTATTTACCTGAGGAGGTCAATTCATTAAATATAAAAATCTTTGATAAAGATGGAAGAACTGTTTTAGACAAAGATGGTTCTCTAGAAAGTTCTAGTGAAGAGGTTTCCTGGTACGGCCCAGGAAATCAAGATCCAGGTATGGGAAAAGGTCTAAACACTTTCTCTTGGAATTTAAGATATCAGGGAGCTACTGAGTTTGAAGGCATGATTATTTGGTCTGCAAGACCTCAGCTTGGACCAATTGCCCCGCCAGGAAAATATAAAATTATTTTAACAGTAGATGGTCAAAAGTACGAAACATCAATTGATTTAATTAAAGACCCAAGAATTGATGTCTCTGACAATGATATAGAAATCCAGTTTAAATTTGCAATGGAGATTATGGCTCAGACCGATTTAGCTAATAGAAATGTTATTGAGATAAGAAATATAAAAAAAATGATGGCTAAAAGATTAAAAAGTAAAAGCTCTAACACACAAAAGAAAATAAATAAACTTATATCAAAATTAGATCAGATTGAGTCAAGTATATACCAGGTTAAAAATCAGAGTGGTCAGGACCCTTTGAACTTTCCAATAAAAGTAAATAATCGGTTAGCATACTTAAGGAAAAGTGTAGAAAGTGGAGATGGATTACCAACACAAGGTTCTAGACAGGTCTTTAAGGAGTTGAAGGAAGAATTATCAGGTTACGTATCTGAACTAGTCGACGTTAAACTTGAGGTTGAAAAATACTTATAATTTTTATTTATAGTTTTTCCAAACTTTTGATGATCCGTCTTTATTGACAGATAAGACATCGTAATTGGCATTCTTGTTAACTGTCTCCATTCCAGGAACATTTAATCCTGCAGGCATACCAGGTACTGATAGACCAGCGATTTCCGGACTCTCATTAATTAATCTTTTTATATCGTCAGCTGGCACATGACCTTCAATGAAATACGACCCAATTACGCCAGTATGACAAGAAATATATTCTTGAGATATATTGTACTTTGATTTAATAGCTCTCATATTATCCCTGAATACAGATTCAACTTCGAACCCATTATCTTCTAGGTGAGAAACCCACTTCTTACAGCAACCACAAGATGGAGACATGTAAGCCTGTATTTTTATTTTTTTCTCAGTGCATGAGAGATTTAAAAAAGTAATTGTTAATAGAATAAATAATCTTGACATAATATAAATTTTTTAGAACCCTAATATATAAAGAAAAACTGAAGACATAAATTTAATTTGATTAGATTTAAATATATATGGCAAGGTTCTATTTTATTGTTATTCTCATATTTTTCACTATTTCCTGTGGTGAGAAATTACAAGTTGGTGAGAAACCTACAGATATAAAAGGTTGGGTAGAATATCAAAAAAAAATAAAAGATCACGTGTCTGGTAACAATTACTACGCTGGTTATCAGGAAATTGAATTAGAAAAGCTTCGTAGAAATAAAAATTTAAATCGGTTCTCTAACCTATCATCAGATATAGAATTCTCATCCTCCGCAGCTGATAAATCAACTTTTACAGAAAGAGGTCCCCAAAATGCATCTGGAAGGACAAGGGCTATTATAACTGACAAATCTGATCCCTCTGGAAACACATACCTTGCAGCAAGTATAGGTGGGGGTATATGGAGAGGTGTATACAACATCTCTACTCTAGATATGGTCTGGTCAAACCTCACTCCAGATATTGAGAACTTAGATTTTGTATCTATAGCTCAGTCTGAATCTAACCCGAATGTTATTTATGCAGGAACGGGTGAAAAGTCATTATCGGGAGATGATAATGGTAGTGGAATATATAAAAGTAGCGACGGGGGTAACTCTTGGCAAAATATTACACCTAAAGTATCAGGAAAGATTGATCCAGCCTTTGCTAATGTCTACAGAATTATTGTTGACCCAAATGATTTTAATACTATTATAATAGCTACCGATTATAAATATTTTTGTAACTCTTATCTTTTTAAATCTACAGATGGTGGCGCTAATTTCTCATTAGTATACAGCGCATATGAATCAAACGAAAATTCGTGTACAGCTGTGACGCAGGTAGTCTATGCTCCCTCTGATTTTAGTATACAGTATGCAGCAATGAGAGGCGGTAACGTCATAAAATCTACTGATAGTGGCTCTTCTTGGACAAAAACATCTGATTTTGATGGTTTCCAAAGTGGAGGATATTACAGTAGGAATGAGATAGCTGTATCCTCTAGTGATCCTAATATCATCTACGCAGGAATAAAATCAGGTGGATCAGGAATTCCGCCATTTATGCTTAATGTGTCTTATGATGGTGGGTTAGAATGGCACCATGTAGAAGAGAATGATAAAAGAGGTAACTCAGAATATTTTGGAGATAACTGGATAGGTCAACAAGGCAGCTATAATAACTTCATAGCAATAAACCCCTTTAATGATAGGGAAGTATATGTTGGCGACATAAATATTCACAAGTTTTCCATTTTAGAAGACACAACAAAAACATCTCAAGCAATCACTGATGTCTATAGTCAAATAAACTCTGACGGAGTACCAAAAATAAATGGTTACGTTCATCCAGATCAACATACTATGACTATTTTCTCTGATGGGGTTAGTAAGTTTAGGCTAATTGTTGGAAATGATGGTGGACCTGCAATTTCAGATTTTAGTTCTGACCCCGGCGTTTTGGATAAGAGCTGGCAAGCAACTGAGTTCATGTGGGCATGGACACCTAGTGGTTCTTCAAAACCACCCATAGATGCTGGATACAGGACAACTCAATTCTATCACGCCACAAAAATAAAAGGTAAAAATCAGTACCTTGGCGGAACACAAGACAATGGTACATACCTAACAAGAGAACCTAACTCAAACGGACCCCAAGAAGCATCTAGGGTTGGTTCAGGTGATGGTTTTGAGTCAGTTACTCACTGGGAAGATCCACTGAGGATGATGCTAACCTGTCAACGTAATGGATGTGCAAAAATATCTTACGATGGAGGAGTCAATGGACCATGGTCTTTCCAGTATAACGATAGTTTTAAGCAAGATGACTCTGAGGGCAACCCATTCTACACAAAACTTGAAAGTTCAAAACAAGATGCTGACATGATTTATGGTATAACTAATAACGGTGTAATCAGATCTGAGAATTTTGGTGATTCATGGGAATACATCAGACTTGGTAATGAGTATTTAGGTGGAGAAATCGAGGTCTCAGAGGCAAACCCAAGGTTTGTGTATGCTGGATCCCAGAGTTCATCTAATCGATCCATTCACATTTCAAAGGACTGGGGAAAAACTTTTGAGCCTATTAACCAACCATTCACAGGTACGAGTGGATATGTATCTGGTATATATTCTCATCCAACCGAAGACTCCACAGTGTACTTACTTTTCTCATATTTTGAGAGATCTAAAGTTTTAGAATCAAAGGACCTTGGTAATACGTGGAAAGATTTATCTGGGTATCCAGATAATTTTGAAGTAGGTACGTCCTCTAACGGGTTCCCTAATGTTGGTGTCAATGCCCTTGTTGTCATGCCTTTTGATCCAAATATAATATGGGTTGGTACTGAAATAGGATTAGTGGAATCTACTGATGCAGGAAATTCATGGAGTTTAGTTGATTCAAATCTTCCCTACGTAATGATAAATGATTTTGAGATAGCAGATCAGGGACAAATTGTCATTGCTACTTACGGAAGGGGTATATGGACTGCCACAATCCCTGAATTAATGGACTTTAAACCTAAAGAAAGTAATATATCCCTCAGACTAAGTAAAGACACAATATCTGAGAATGAAGATATAGCTTTTATTGAGTACGACTTATCTAGAGATGTTTCTCCCTACAGTCCATTGAAGATAGTTTTTTCTTTAACTGGAACAGCCTCAGAATCTGACTATGAACTCTCAAAAGATACTTTGACAGTAACTAATTCTAGGACAGAAAACATAAGTATAAAATCTTTACAAGACGTAGTAGATGAGGGATACGAGAATCTTAAATTAAGAGTTTCTTACATTGAAAATGGTGAGATTTCCGGGTCCGATGAATTAAATTTAGTCATAGAGGACGACGACAATGCCAATTCCCCTCCAGGTGTAAGTTTCTCAGTAGATAAGTCTACAATTCAAGAAGATGAAGGATCATTTGATATAAATATTCAACTATCTAAAACTCCTAATCAAGGAGACGTAGAAATATTATTTGATTTTGACGGGACTGCATCTGAAGATGACTTTACTGTAAGTGAAAACCCAATTAAAATAAGCTCAGGGACAACAGGGAAAGTTACAATAACAGCTGTTCAAGATGAAATTGATGAGCCGAACGAGTCAATATTACTAAGAGTTTCAAGTATCTCAAATGCAGGGGGAGCCCTTGGTTCTATAGGATCGGTAACTATACTGGATGACGACGAGCCTGTGCCTTTATCTTTAGAACGATCAGGTGATGATGTTAATGTATATCCTAACCCTTTTGTGGATCACATTACTATTGAGCTTGATAGGTCCTGGGATGGAGATGTTGAACTATCTCTATACGATATGTTTGGGAGAGTCTCTAAAACTAAAAATATAATAAACTCCTCAGTCAACTTCATTCACAGAATAGAACTTTCCAATACTAACTATGGTTTATATATTATTAAGATAAAACAGAAAGAGAAAGTCTTAATTAAGAAACTTATCAGAGAAAATTAAATATTTATTATTTAAAAAAATGAAAAAAATTAAAAGCATATCAATACTTCTTTTTTTTTTAATAGTATCCTCTTGTGATATAAGATCAGACACGTTAAATATTAATAACAGTGATAACTTAGATGATTATATAAATTCTTTAGAAGAGTACTCAAACGAAGAGAGCCACAACTCAAGTTATATTTACGATCAGGACAAACTACATAGGTTTGATATCTACCTAACAGAAAATAATTTAAAGGTATTAGATGACGACCCTGCCGCCGAGAAATATGTTGAAGGATTTTTAGTATTTGAAGGGAAGGTGGTTAAAAGTGTCGGAGTAAGGTATAAGGGTTCAATTGGAGCTTGGGTTGGATGTCTTTCTGACCCAGACTGGACAAATCCTAACGGCTACAAGACCTGCCCTAAACTATCGATGAAAATAAAGATAAACTGGAGAGAAGACAAGAAGTTTTATGGAATGAAAAAAATTCAATTTCATTCACAGAATTTGGATAAATCTAAGATGCATGAGAGGTTAGGCTACTACATGTTTAGGAATTTTGGTGTAAATACTCCCAGATCAAATCATGCTCTAATATATATAAATGGAGAATATACTGGATTATTTGCTAATACAGAAAATATAGACGGACCCTACACCAACGAACATTTTGATGGGGGTGGTGGAAATTTATATAAAGAGGTATGGCCTGTAAATAGTGAAGGAAGCTCTCGTGAGCAGGAGTATTTCATTGGTGGATTAAAAACAAATGAGGAGCTGTCTGATGTATCAAAAGCGATAAGGTTCTCAGACTTACTCAATGATAATGAAAATGAAGCCTTAAAAGATGTTGTAAATAAGTGGGTAGATAAAGATATTTTCTTAAGGACACTTGTTGTTGATAGAAGGATTGCAAATGATGATGGTTTTATGCATTTCTATCAGGAGTACGGCAATTACTATGAGAATCATAACTATTTCTGGTACGAGTTCCCTGACCAGGATAAGTTCCAACTTATTCCATGGGATCTAGATAATGCCTTTGAAAATCTTATACAAAATGTAAACCCGGTAACTCCTATAAAAGATAAGTGGTATGAGACATCAAATAATTGTAAAGGGTTTAGATTTGGTCAGTTTAACTTGAAACAAAAGTCTGCCGCATGTGATAAAATTATAGGTTCTTATACCGATTATATAGAAGATTATAATACTCTAGATCAAGCTTTTCAAAATGAGCTTTATAACATGTCAAATATTAATTCACTTATTGACAGATGGTCCTCACAGATAAGAAAGGCAGTAGATGACGCAAGTGTTCTCTATGGTGAGAATGAACCAAGTCTTCAGGAGTGGGAGTATAATATTGAAATTTTAAAAAACTCTATAGAAGAATCTTTAAATTAGTAACAAATGAAATATATTTTACTTCTAGCATTTCTCATAACACTTTATTCATGTAACGATGACGACAGTGCTCTTGATGCGGGAAGAGGTCTTATTATAAATGAGTTTCTTGCTAGCAACGACGCATGTTGCTCTGATAATTTTGGTGATTTTGATGACTGGGTAGAGTTTTATAATGATTCAAATGAACCTATTGACATAGGCGGAATGTATTTCACTGATACCCCTGATGACGACAGTCCATATCTAATTCCATCTTCAGACCCAAGTTCAACTACAATTCAGCCAGGAGGGTATCTATTATTGTGGTGCGATGATGACCAGGAGCAGGGAGCATTACACGTGAGTAAAAAACTGAGTAAGGGAGGGGAGTCTATAATTCTGATAGATAAAGACGGTTCATCAGTAATAACGTCTTACACATATGAAACTCAGTCTACGGATGTCTCTATGGGAAGAGATCCTAATAATATTGATTCCTGGATTTTTTTTGATAACCCAACTCCTGGTTCTTCTAACAATTAGATTGTTACTGGCTTTTTTGCCATACTCTTCAAGAAAAGAAAATGAGATTTAATTGCATCTCTTGTTGTCCTATATTCATTGTAAGGTAGTCTAAATTCTTCTGCTGTTTTTTTAACAATCTCAGACAATTTTTTATAATGAATATGAGATATGTTAGGGAAAAGGTGATGTTCAACCTGGAAATTAAGTCCTCCCGAGAACCAGTTCATGACCTTATTATTTGTAGAAAAGTTTGATGTGGTGAAAAGTTGGTGGATTGCCCACGTATTTTTCATATCTAAATTTTTAAAAGGGAGAGGCATATCTACTTTTTCAACAATATGAGCTAACTGAAAAATTGTACTAAGAATTACCCCAGCTGTGTAGTGCATAATAAAGAAACCAATGAGTATTTTCCACCAGGAAAAGTCAAGATAAACCATTGGTAAAACAATCCAAATAGAGTAGTAAATAGACTTAGTAAAAATTAAATTAACCCACTGTTTAAGAGGGGTAATAAACTTTTTGAAAGAGAGCTTTTGTTTTATGTATCTATTAGTCTGGAAATAGTCTGCGATCACAGCCCAGTTTATAGTCATAAGTCCATAAAGAAAGAAAGAATATATATGTTGGAAGCGGTGATGCGGTTTCCATGTTGTATGTTCGCTAAATCTCATTATCCGCCCAGCTGCCAGATCTTCGTCATGACCATGAATGTTAGTATATGTGTGGTGCAGTACATTATGCTGTATCTGCCAGTTGTAAGCATTTCCAGCAAGTATATAGATGCTACTTCCCATTAACTTATTTACCCATTTTTTACTAGAAAATGATCCGTGGTTTCCGTCATGCATAATATTCATGCCTACACCTGCCATCCCCACACCTGTAATAATTATAAGTCCCAGGCATACCCACTGATTTAGATTTAAAAACATGATGAGGAAATAGGGGACAATAAAAATTGAAAAAATAATTACTGACTTTAGATAGAGTCTCCAGTTTCCAGTTTTTTTTAATTTATTTTCTGAAAAATATTTATTTACTCTATTATTAAGTGTCTTAAAAAATTTTTGAGGATCTTTTCTTGAAAATTTTGGGAACGATAGTTTATGCATCTGTAAATGAAATAAATAAAACTTAAAAAATAAATAAAAACTTAATTAATTAATTTGTAAGTTTTACATAAAAAAAAACTGTGAAATATAACTTTAAAAGTCACTGGAACAGAGCCTATAAAAATACTCCCACAGATGAATTGGGATGGTTTGAAAATAATCCAACGAAAACAATTGATCTAATCAAGAAATGCCATTTATCAAAAGATTCAATCATTTTTAATGCAGGTGGTGGCTGTTCTCATCTGACCCAGTTATTATCAGATAAAGGATATAGAAA
>CERX01157877.1_pt1 | contig 12862 bp, 11 predicted proteins | sample 350251 | NCBI WGS metagenome assembly CERX01 (sample SAMEA2621044, study PRJEB7988) | marine metagenome | biome: marine biome (ENVO:00000447); feature: deep chlorophyll maximum layer (ENVO:xxxxxxxx); material: "saline water (ENVO:00002010), including plankton (ENVO:xxxxxxxx)" | depth 50 m
AAAAAGACAATAGGATTTTTGCGTAATGACTTTTTTGGTAGGTTGTATAAATGTATCATTATATTCATACCAGTCATTGCCTTTTTTTATAGTTGCTGTATAATGTCCTCCCTGAGTAACACCGCTATGATTACATACAGCAAATAAATCATATGTATAACTCTCTTTATAATACCCACTTACATATGGTGAAAGGTCTAAATCTTCTAATGGGAATTGGACATGGGCCTGTTTTTTCTTAAGTGGATTAAAAAACCGTTTTAGAGAGATGATTAATATTTTTGGAAAACTCCAGACTAAAAAATGTCTTTTTACATCCTGTTTCTTATTGGTATCTTCATTATACCAGGCATTTTCTCCAGAAAGACTTTCTGGTAAATAATGGTGTTGAATACAATCATGTATATCTATATTTGGTTTATCTGGAATAGCTAAATCTAATATCATAAATGTTTCAGGACGCATAGAAAGTGATTTACCTTCTAGAGATAGGATTTCGGATACATGTACTCCAAAAAAAAGGTCAAATATTTCAGAGTATTTTTCACGATAATTATCTTGTATCATTTTGTAACATACAGTGGCTAGTTTATCTGTGTTATTTAGTTCGCTACCACTAATCTCCATTTCTACTGGTCTGGCTAAAGCTTCATTAAATGTATCAATCATAAATAACAGAAATTCAGGTAAATCATTTTGATCATCCCCTACAAATAAATAATATCCTTTAGCTTCGGCGACGTTACGAATTGTCTGTTGCCATTTAAGAGGATTAATAGTACAATCTTTAGACCACATTAAACGCCTTAAACTATCATATTCTCTCAATAATATACTATCATGTCCTTTGGATAATTTTGTGGTCCAGTTTGTATTTAAGAATTCATTTAGCAAATCACAGTGGACTAATATTTGAACACAACTATTTACATAACATTGGGTGCCTAAATTCATTAACCCGGTAAATCCATTACCATTCATATAATAGTATCTTGATTTGTGTTTAAATATATAAGAATATTTTAATATATTTATATATTTAATGAGTAGATTTAATGTAGAGCATTTTATGAATAGATATTTTGATTTGGTTCAACAAAATAGAGAGATTCATAGCCGAACATTGGCTTATCAAAATATGCAGGATACTTATATGAATTCTATGATTACTTTGATGCAAACTCAGGGTGGTCATGCACAGGGAAGTTCTATGCAGGGTAGTTATGCGCATAGATACCAAACCACCGGTAGTACACGGCAACGTAATAACCGCTTTTCTCCTAGTGTACGCACAGCATATTTTGATTTAGGCACTTTATTTAGTGATGTTATTGTTCGTCCAACTAGGCAAGAAATACGTCGTGCAACTCGTGAACTCCAATTTAGTGAAATAGAGGAACCTCAAAATTCACGGTGTCCAATCTCTCAACAAGACTTTAGTCAAAATGATACAGTTTCACAAATTAGACACTGTGGACATATATTTTATCCAAATGAAATTAATACATGGTGGGAGAGAAATGTTCGTTGTCCTGTATGTAGATATGATATACGAGAACATCGGTCGGAAAATACCTCGGGTTCATCTAGTAGAAATGAACCTAATGTTGATGGGACGGAAGATGATGAGACGGAAGAGGCTGGGAATGAAGCTACGGGGAATGTAACTATGGAGAATGAAGCTATGGGGGGCGAAGATGATGGAGCTCATGTAGAATTAAATAATAGTACTAGTCAATCGGAGAGAACAACCTCTAGACGTTTTACCACTTATGATAATCAAACATCAATTCCTAGAATAAGAACTATTCCTAGAACAACTTTTTCTAGGACTTCAAGAGCAATACAACCCAATCCAGATACAAACATTAGTGACCAAGAATTTACTAGTTATGTAAATTTGGCTACACAATTACTAAATAACTTTTCACAGGGAGATATATCTGGTAGTGTAGATATATTGTATAGTATACAATAGCGTATAATACACTATAAGGTATTATACACCATAACTAGCTATCCACTTTAAGCTCTCTCCACTTAAATAATATAATAATATGGTTGCGGTTATTAAATATACATATGGAACCATAATTCCATATTGCTTATAAAGGTTTGAAATATATACATCTATAATAAACCAGAGCGCAACCCAAACGACCATAATTAATAATCCCACCGTTAAAGTGTGTATATTTTTACTGATGGATTTCATATTATATATATATATATAAATGTGGATATATAAAAATATTGGCTATGTCTATTATTTTGATAAATTAAAAATATTGGCTATGTCTATTATTTTGATAAATTAAAATAAACATCTCTAAACTCCTGCATCGTATCATCAGGGATTCTCTCGGTAAATAGTTGGGGAGGATTTTGGCGAAGCATTTGGTCTAAAAAATAAATCGAATAAATTCCACATTCTGTATCCTTCTTTTGGTGTTTAATAGTATTGACTTCTAATTGTAGGGATTTACCGAGAGATGCCGCTTGTTTTGACACACGGTCTACCCAACGCTTTACTTCTTTAGGTGCTGGATCTCCTGTGCTATCACAAAACAAACATTTATTATGGGGTATAGAGAGAAATAAAGCATTCCAATGCGAACCCCCCTTATAATGCTGATCTAAATTAAAGATAATCCCTATTTTTGTCTTATTTTGCTTTAGGGTTTTCGCCAAGTCAAATTGACATAACTCTTCCCATACACAATCCCCATCTACTTTATGATCGTCAAAATCTATTGGGGAAGGACCTATAAATTGAAAATTCGGATACTTATCCTCAAACTGCCGCATCACACGGGTAATATCAAGTGAATTTAACCACTCATTTGGGTTTTTCTGCCATGTTTGTGGAGCTTGGGGTGCAAATGTTAAATTCAGCAGCTTATTATCTAATTTATGTTTGATGAATTGCTGTCGTAACCAACATGATTCTTTATCACAAATATGCGAGAGATTGCTCTTTAACGCCTTCCATATCTCTCTGGGTTTTTCACTTGTAATTTCCTGGTCCGGATGCCTAATATTCCAATATTGCCGGAGCTTAAGCAAACTCTTTGTATCATAACACGAATAATGATCTGGTGAAGAGCGTGAACACCGTTCGCGTTTAACGGTCTTATTTTTCCGCCGTGGTTTTCTTCGGCGTGTTACCATTATATAATATTATATATTATATAATGAAATTATTATAATTTTATTGATCTAAGCATGGTCTCTTAGATGTTAAACACATTGTACCATCATAATAACAGTTAAATATCCTATTATCAGATTTTACTATGCACTCGTTCTTATGTTTGTGTACAGAACAAAAATTGTTGAATTTGTCTTCTAAACATTTAATAGGAGTTACATAATTAGGGGCTGTACCAGTATCTTGACATCCTTTGCCACAAGCCTTACTATTCTCTTGAGGATATATTATTGAACTAAGCCCCTTATCTGTCTCTGGAGGTTGGAAAATTAATCTATTTGATGGTTTAGGTGTTTCTATATATATTAAATTATATTTATTTTCCGCCGTAGTTCCAGAATTTTTGGACTGTATTAATTTATCTATTTTTGTATTAGTGTTTTGTCCTAAATATAAAATTGCGCCTTTACTGGCTATACTATTGTATACTGTCAAAGTTGTAATATTTATACTACTATCTCTTGCATATATTGCACCTCCATTTAATATGTCCTTATCGACATTGTCCACGTGTATATTGCTTCTGTTAAAATAGACATTATCCATTTGCATTACTCCATTTTGCATATATATTCCTCCACCTTCTATTGCACTATATTCATCCATCATTACTTCTGTATTAAAGCGAATAGTTGACCTATTTTCCGAATATATAGCCCCTCCAGATAATGAAATCTCGCCCTTAATTCGGTTAAAAGTTAGTGTTACTGGTTTGTTATCATTTAAAGAATTAATATTAAATGAGGAATTATTATATAACGATATAATGCCTCCGTTTTCTGCGTGATTACCCCAGAAAGACAATCCTGATTGGAGATTACCAGTAGATCCTGAAAAATCTATATGTGAATTATATGCATATATAACACCTCCTTCTTCTGCATGATTAGTCACAAAAATTTGATGACTTCTATTTATTTTACTACCTGATAAATCATATGTTATATTTAATGAGGAATCCTCTAAATAGAATACACCACCTTGTAGAGCTTTATTATTATTTATCGCACGGCTTGGGTCTGTAGTTTTCATATTTATAGTAGTTTTACTGCTGTTTACAAACCCCCCCAAGTATGCAACATTACCATTATTATACGCATCACAATTAGTGAGATTTAATGTAGAAATGTTAGAATCACCTTGTGACACTATTGGCGTATAAGAATTATTTTCAAAATGCGCACCACTTAATGTTAGGGTTACAGAGCCTAATAAATAAAACCAAGGATATTGTTTATGATTAATAAACTTAAAATTATTCATAGTAAATTGTTTATCAACAGAAGAATATGCTTGGTTTAGCATAAATAGGGATGATGGCGCTGCACTATTTTGTGCATCAAAAGTAAATGAAGATGCATCATGGCTAATAATTATATTTTGTTTATGTTCAGATGGTTGAAATACTGTACTTCCCGTTTCATCCGATTTGATTTTATAAATTGGATTGGGACCATCTGAGGGGGCTACCTGTATATTAATTTCGTTTGTAATGATACCCCCTGGATTGCTTGATAAAATATTTCCAATGTGTAGTAGTAATCCTTCAGGGGAGGGATACTTAATGTTATTTATAATACTTACAATGTCGTTTGGCTTAATTATAATTCCATCTTTAGATACATATATATATTTATCTATACATTTATCCGGGACATCGACTTCATGAACCTTTCCTGTAGATTTAAGCCTGATATAAACCATTATATATTTATAATAGATAATATTTTTTACTAAATATTTAATTCTGTTTTTTCTTTTTCACCCCTTTTGTCCGCAATGTTGGGTTGCGTAAATCCACCTTCTTCTGTGTAGGTATAATTTGCTCCTTTTCGGGTCGCGTAACTGTCACAAAATCGCGTATATTTTTTTCGGGTTTATTATAGAGGAGTTCATCGGGTTGGTCGGGTGATTGATAATCTTTTTCCATCTCAAATTGGACTTTTTTTGTCTGTTTATTAATAGAATCATACTCTTCTTGAAGGATATCTCTCTGATCTGTTTCTTTTAAATGGGCTATTGCGGTAGATAAATATTCTTTAAAGGCATATTGGAGAGAAGGAGGGTATGATTTGGCGAGCGAGGGTTTTTGAAGGTCGCGTGTGAGTTGGATAACTCGTTTACGGTAAAATTTAATATCATCACGGGTAATATTAGTCGTTTTTTTCTTGAATATTTTGTCATAGATTGCTGGATTGACTAAATATTCTAAATCTGTAGAAGGGTTCATGTATATTTGGGGGAGAGATTTATTCCCTAGCACAAACATCCTTTAATTGATTACGCGTAAAGTTATTTAATACATTACCACCTAAATGATAGGTATTTGGATTAAATGGTGCAAAATCTTCTGGTATATAGAGTTCGGGATAAAGAGGATGTGCTCTGGGTTGGGGCACATTTAAATTATAAAGTTCACTATGTGAAGAAGGAACGTATTCTTTTTGGGGACAGGCTTGTAGGGCAAAATATTGACTTCTTAAAGCTGACTCCTTATTTATGTTGGTGGCATAACCGGACCAGGGTGCCTCGGTTGTTCCGGGATTAAAGGTGAAATGAGGGTTATATGTGGGAAAGGATTGGAGAGGAACTGTGGATGGTTTCTTTTCGTCTAATATGGGGAGAAGGGTGTATTTGGTAGGAACTGGTCGGGGAGAGAATTGAGGTTCTAAAGGCCCTGAGGGAATATTACGATCGGCTATTCGGTTATTTAATTGTTGGGTTCTCTCTTGTTGGCAATAATAAACTCCATCAGGGAGACCATACATTCGGCTTTGTGCGAGCATTATATTGTTTAGAGATAATAATTTAGGGGTTATTTACTTATTGGGAGGGGATGGGCAGCTTAGATTTTTATTTTCACAACACCATTTTGTTTTTTCATCTGTCCATAGTTCTCTAGTAAGACAGTTATATTGAACCGTATTTGCAATGGGAGACATAGTTTTCCTACACCGATGTAAAGCCTTTCGTTGTATTCGTCGCTTAGCCGCCCAACTCACTCCACCAATTGTATATGCGGTGTTAGGACGGCAGGGAGCACTTGTGGTAAATTGCATGTTTACCATTTATATAACGAAAGATTATTTATGATTGAACGCGATATATAACTTTTTAATAATCTTTACTCCCCAGTAAATATTTAAACCATTAAATATAATAATACATCCTAATATAAAATTTGGAACATCATGTATAATATAAATGGAGTAGGGCAGTGCTATTACTAAACGATAAAAAATAAATGTTAGTGCAAATATAATTTTATTTAGTTTAATCTTATACACCATTAAATTTAAAAATATTGTGCTAGTTTGTATTAAATAAAATATAAACGGGTAATAATAATACTCAAAGGTTAATATATAACTACTGCCTAAAAATAATGTAATACTATGAATCATATACCCATAATGCTTATTCGCAATGGCATGATATAACTCATATACAGAATACCCGTTTGTTATCCAATATATATGTTGGACCTTATTGCTAATACATACTTTATTTGTAAAAATTATTTCACTATATAAATAATATATATAATGAGCATAATAACTAGTGTATAATGAATATATAAAACTAGATATATCTAACTTCGTTTTTATATATTTTTTACATAAAAACGAACTAATAAACGTAAGGGGGGATAATATCCACATAGACAATATATATATTGTCTAACTCTTTATATTAATCTTTCTAAAATCTAATACATGCTAATTAAAATCCACTAAATCATTCATATTTCAGATAATTCTCTAAATCATTCATACTTCAGGTAATTCTCTCTAAATAACCCCTCTAATCTCTTAATTGCTCGCTTATATGCCTCCTTATCCTCCCATGTTGACTCCGGGTTTAATATCTCGGAGGCGACACCAGGAATGGTCTTCGGTATCTCCAAATCAAAATAGGGGAATTCTTCATATTCTGTAATTGTATCGCCTAAAATCGCGTCCACACAAGCCCGGCTCACTTCTATGGGTAATCTCTCGCCAACACCATATCCACCACCCGACCAACCCGTATTCACCAACCACACACTTGGTTTATGTTTTTCTAATTTTTCTTGGAGTAATTCCATATACACTTTTGGATGAAGAGATAAAAATGCTTCACCAAAACATGCCGAAAAGGTAGCCGTCGGTTCCTTCACCCCACGTTCTGTCCCGGCAACTTTTGCTGTATATCCCGAGAGAAAATGATATGCCGCCTGTTGATAGGTTAATCGGCTAATGGGTGGTAGGACACCAAATGCATCACATGTCAAGAAAATCACATGCCGGGGATGTGTCGCTATCTGCCGTCTATGAAGGTGTTTAATATGGCTCAACGGATAAGAAACACGCCCATTCTCTGTTTTTGTCCGATTACTATAATCGGGGCAATTATATTCATCAAAATAAGTATTTTCTAGAAGTGCACCAGGTTTTATTGCCTGGACAATTGCCGGCTCGGATTCCTCACTTAAATCAATCGTCTTTGCATAACATCCTCCCTCAAAATTAAATATCCCCTTATCATCCCATCCATGCTCATCATCACCAATTAGTCGGCGATTGGCCACTGCCGACAATGTTGTCTTGCCTGTTCCAGAGAGACCAAAGAACAATGCCGAGTCGCCATGTAGGCCTACATTAGCCGAGCAGTGCATAGGAAGTACCCCCTCCTTTGGTAGCCAGTAATTCATAAGAGAGAAGATGCCCTTTTTCATTTCTCCACCATAATGTGTGCCACCGATAATCCCTACTTTTTTATCTAGATTGAGAACCACAAAATTTTCGCTATTAAGACCATCCGCCTCCCATTGGGAGTTCGTCACATTACACGCGTTAATTATTGTGAAATCGGGTTTAAAATAAATGTCTTCGGTGTCTTTTTCAATAAACATATTTTTAACAAAATGATGTTGCCAGAGAAATTCGGTTATGAATTGGACTTGTTTACGAGATTTACCATAGCCACAATAGCCTTCAAATAGATAGACTGTATCTAAAGAGTCATAGTGTTCTAAACATTCTTGATATAGACGTTTAAAAATAACTGAATTTAGTTGTTTATTTGGAGGTGACCAAATAGAATCGGTAGAATCTACAAAATACTTATCATTCGGAGAACGACCAGTAAAAATACCCGTGTCTATATTTCTTACTTTCCCATATGCTGTATTTAATAAAGTAGTATAATGTTCTTTGCGATAGAGTTGTTCAATAATTTGATAGTCTAAATTATGGTAAATTGTTTTGGAACTTATATTTGGAATATATGGTTGGACACGTTTTAATATCCATTCACGGTTAAAACAAGGATTATGAACCGTGGTATATTGAGGTTTTAGGTGATGGAGTGTATTATGTAGCCTAGGTAGATACATATTTATATATAGGGTTGATATTTTATTAGGTTTAATATTTTATTAGGGTGAATTATTTTCGGCTTTAATGTAATCCATACAATATTTTATAAAATCAAAATATTCATATACATTTCCAGCAGGTTGTGTAATTAAAAATATAAAATATTCGGTATGATTTATTCTTACATCTTTATATGTTTTTCCTTTATGTTTTCCTTTATTAAATAAATTGTTATCCATTATAGTATAATATTATGAATATTTATATTAAATTACCCTAAAATCATATAAATATTCTTACAAAACATATGTATATGTGTGGAATATTTGCCTTTTTTCATAGCTATTAAGATATTATTGAACGACATTTTGATTCCACATTTGTTGTGTCTGGACATAGATAATTTTCTGGCTTGCCTGACTGTGTATATTTACGACAACATATGCCATTATTACATCTTACTTCATTACTGGCGCATGTGGGTCTCGAACTACTTACAGAAGGACAGAGGCTGCCATCTATTGTTGGACACATATCAGCCTCTGTGTTACCTGGAATAAAAGGACAACATTGGCCAAATGGACACTTTACTTCATTATCATCACAAGTAATTTTATATGATGGCTTACATTCTTTTTCTGTATATTTTGGACATATATCTTTAGATGACATACCAGAAACATCAGGACAACATTGGCCAAATGGACACCTTATAAAACCCGGTTTGCATGGTTTTGGGGTAGGAGCAGGATTAGGTTTTTGCTGTGTAGAAATAGAGGGTTTAGGAGTTGGTGCCCGGTTCGGTGGCCAACCCCAAACTTTGCATTTTTGAGCATTGATAACTTTATTCACCCCACCCTGCAGAGTGTTCCATGCATTAGTGTAATCCTCCGGAAAGCAACCACCATTATCAATGCAGGCCGCAATAAACGCAGTATAAGTAGCATATGAAGCATTAACACTACCAGTAATAATCGTGCACTTCTCACTATCAAAGTCGCTCCCTGGGCAACATACATCCATGCCTGTTTCACTTAGTAATGTATCACAATGTGACATTGCGTCCCCTTCACACCTATTGCAAACTTGTGTATCGCCTATATGCCAAGGGCAATTTGCCGCTGTTTTACAACACATTTTGACTCCACCGGCAGATTTGCAGCGAGTTGTACCCACAGGACACTCTGCTCTACACGCATATTGGGTGTTATGAGGATTTCTTGGCTTGGGTTCACACCGATCTTTGCCCCCATTCCTGTCTTTTGGACAACATGCACCAGAATCACATCTTACTTCGTCATCTGCGCACTTCATACGGCAACTACCAGTGCGTGGGTCGCACGATTGTCCAATCCCTGGATCACAACAACCTCCCGCACCACCTCCACATTTTTCGAAGCCTGCCGGGCACCCCGAGGTGCAGCCAAGGCCACATCCGGATCTTCTTGTTGCCTCATCTGGTTTGCAACAAATGCCATAGAGTCCACAACGTGTTGTACCCGGGCCGCAGGCCGGACGACAACCACCTGTTGCCCCTGGAGAACATTCATCATGACTAGGACAACAAGACCCATTTGCACAACGAACGGGGGCAGCAGTGGTGCAGGCTGGTCTACATCCACCTGTTTGAGCACATTGGTCCTCATTTGGACAACATGATTCATGCGAATCACATGCATGGTTCTTTGTTCCATCCGTCGAGTAGCAACATCCTTTTCCTCCTTGACTATGGGGATCATCATTACCACCATCACCGAAGCAGCCATCCTCACCCCAACAACATCGGCCGCTCTGACAAACATACTGTTTAACCTTGTTTCTTTTATCACAACAACCTCCGGAATGCGAACAATTTGCCTTGTCCTGACAACATGTACCATCATCACAAACATGCGTTTTAGGCATAGGGGCTCCATCATCTTTACAACATCCGCCACCATGTCCAATCGACCTGCAGGAACCTGAACCAGGACAACATGTACCATCATTGCAATGATGGTCATTAGGGGGGCTACACTTACCGACACAGTCATCGGCGTGGGAATCATTACCACACATTTGATCTGATTTACAGCATGTTACCTTGGCATTCCCAGTGCCGCCACAACAGACACCCGACACCCATGGCGATGTTGGCGAAGCTCTCTGGGAGCAACAATCCCAGGTATGTACACAACACCCTGTATCACATTTCTGTCCTACACTGCTTCCGCAATGCTTATGTTGGAGTATATTAATATTATTTTTATGATCTTCATCTAACATATTTTTAAGAGAACCATCTTTTTCTGATCCAATATGAAAAGGCACTTCACTAAGTATATTTCCATCACTGTAATGATATTTATACACATGATTTTTATGAAAGTTACCTAAATATTTTGGTTGTTTATTATCATACAATTCGTTAGTTATCTCATGATGTATTTTATATTTATGATTTTCTATACAGTTATCATGTATCTCTTCATCTCCTTTAAAAATTGCTATATATCTTACTACCACTGGTGCTAGTTTTTCAGTTCCATGGATATCCTCATATGTTCCATCTATAAAAATATTACTAAAGGTTTTAGAATTTACTAATTGTATAATTTTATCTAAATATTCTTGAGGTATTCCAAAGAGTTTAAAATGAGTTTCTAAGGCTTGTTTTATAGAAAATTGGTTTCTATAATCAAATGATTTACTCATTATATATTATTACTAATATAAAAAATTATAATAAATCAAAAATTTATATAAATATTCCTAAAATCATATAAATATTCTTAAAATAACATATGTATATGTGTGGAATATTTGCCCTTTTTCATAGCCATGAAGAATTATCTCTTATACAACAACAATTCATGCTTGGAAAACGCCGGGGGCCAGAAACATCTTCTTTTAGAACCGTAAAAGAGGGATATATAGGATTTCATCGCTTAGCTATTAATGGACTTGATACTGAATCGAATCAACCCCTAGATATTGATAATTGTACGCTCATATGTAATGGAGAGATTTACAACTATCATCAACTATATGACCAGCTATTTCCTCTAGTGTCCCAAACAAATAGTGATTGTGAGATTATTGTTCATCTTTATAGAAAATATGGGATTGACTATACTATGCATCTTCTAGATGGGGTTTTTAGCTTTATTCTTATTGATAATCTATCTAAAACAATGTATGTGGCGAGAGACGCCTATGGAGTTCGCCCGTTATTCTATCTTAAGGGCATTAAGACTTTTGGATTTGCCTCTGAATTAAAGCAACTCTCTCGTTTATACAATAATATCTTGAGGTATTATGAACATGCTAGCCTAAAACAATTTACTCCAGGGGTATACCATACATACCGATTATATAACAGTTCAGCGCCAACTTGGCAATTAGAACAATCAGTTCGGTTTAGTCAATTTCCTTTTGGCGAACAATTTCCTAGAGTAGAATATCCTAATATATTGCCTGCTATTAGGCAAACATTTGAACGAGCAGTTATGAAACGGGTGATAGGAACAAGCGACCGTCCGATTGCCTGTCTACTCTCAGGTGGATTAGATAGTAGTCTTGTTGCGAGTATCGTTTCTCGTCATGTGGAAAATTTAGAAACCTTTAGTATTGGTATGGTAGGTGGAGAGGATTTACAATATGCGCAAAAAGTAGCCGACTTTTTAGGTACACGGCATACTTCCATTGAATTAACCGAAGATGATTTCTTTGAGGCTATACCCGAGGTGATTCGTGCAATTGAGTCCTATGATACAACGACTGTTCGGGCGAGTGTAGGAAACTACCTTGTTTCAAAATATATTTCTAGGCATAGCCAAGCAAAGGTGATTTTTAATGGGGATGGAAGTGATGAATTGATGGGGGGGTATTTGTATTTTGGTGCAGCACCGGATAAATGGGAGTTTGACCGAGAATGTAAAAGGTTATTAAATAATATACACTCATTTGATGTCCTACGCTCTGACCGGTCTATTTCATCAAATGGATTAGAGGCGAGAACGCCCTTTTTAGACCGGGGTTGGGTGGAGTTTTATCTCTCTTTGGATAAAGAAATACGTTTCCATGGAGATAAACATGCAAAGATGGAAAAATATTTGATTCGTGAAGCTTTTGATGACGGTACTTATTTACCTAGAGAGATATTATTTAGGAAAAAAGAGGCATTTAGTGATGGAGTAAGTAGTTTACAACGTTCTTGGTATGAAATTATTGATGAAAAGGTTGAGAAGGCGCTTCTAGATGAGGAAATTACAGATAATTGGGAGGCGTTATTGGAGGAATATAAAGATAG
>CERX01159462.1_pt1 | contig 12795 bp, 9 predicted proteins | sample 350251 | NCBI WGS metagenome assembly CERX01 (sample SAMEA2621044, study PRJEB7988) | marine metagenome | biome: marine biome (ENVO:00000447); feature: deep chlorophyll maximum layer (ENVO:xxxxxxxx); material: "saline water (ENVO:00002010), including plankton (ENVO:xxxxxxxx)" | depth 50 m
AGAAAAAATTCAACAATTAAAAAAAGAAAGTTTTTCTATTGATGTGTTGTTAAAAAAAAATAGCATTAAAGAAATTAATTTAGCAATGTCGCATTTAAGCTTTATAGCTCATGCATATATATGGGGTGGTGATAAACCAGAGAAAGTCCTACCAGAGGTAATTGCTAAGCCTTGGGTAAAATTATCAGATTATCTTGGAAGACCGCCAATATTAAGTTATGCAAGTTATTGTCTTGATAACTGGTATAAGATTGACCCCAAAGAACCAATATCATTAAATAATGTAGCTCTTATAAATAACTTTTTAGGGGGTGTTGACGAAGATTGGTTTGTAACTATTCACGTATGCATTGAAGATGCTGCTTCGGAAGCAATTGATGCGGCTTATAAATTATCTTTCTTGAAAGAAAAAAATAAACTAAATGATTTCTCTATTCAACTTAAGAGAATAATCAAATCTCTTAAAAAGGTTAATTACATTTTTTCTCTTATGCCTGAAAAATGTGATCCATATGTGTATTACCATAGAGTGCGACCATATATCTTTGGAACAAAGGACAATCCAGATTTGAAAAAAGGATTAATCTATGAAAATCAATTTAACAATAAACCACAATTCTTTAGAGGTGAGACTGGTGCTCAAAGCAGCATTATTCCTTTTTTAGATGGTGCTTTGGGTGTCTATCATACTAAGGATAATTTAAGGCATTACTTAAATGAAATGAGAGACTACATGCCACCAAAGCATAGAAAAATGATTGAAGATGTTGAAAATAGATCTAATGCAAAGTTTTTTATAGATAAGTCTAAGTCACTTACAAGACTTTATAACGAGTGTCTTGAGGAGATAAGAGCATTTCGTGCACAGCACTTAGAATATGCTGCAACATATATTCACAAACAGGCCCAAGTAAGCAGCTCAATTGGAACTGGCGGATCAACTATAAGAGGAACTGGAGGAACGCCTTTTATGAAATATCTTAAAAAACATAGAGATGAAACTCAAAAACAAAAAATTGTAAAGAAACTCTAAATTACCCTAAACCTTCTACTACAACCACCAGTCTTTTAGATGAATTTTTTACATATTTCATAGCTGATTGGTATTTTTCAGAATTATAACAATCCAAAGCATCTGTATATGATTTAAATTCTACAACAACCGTCCTTTCAAAACCTGTTTGTTCAAACTCTATTTGATTACCGCCTCTTATTAAAAATTTTCCGTTGTAATTTTTTATAATATTGGTTGCAAGTTTTATATATTCTGAATACTCATCTATGTTGTAGACATTTGCTCTGACAACCCAGTAACCCTTACTCATTTATTTTCGTCTTAACCTCATTTCATGCAGAATTGGTTCTGTGTATCCACTTGGTTGTTCTTTACCTTTAATGGCTAAGTCACATGCAGCCTTAAAAGCAATTCCGTCATAAGATGGGGCCATCTTCTGATAATTTACATCTTGTTTATTTTGCTCATCAACTACCAAGGCCATTTTTTTCATAATTTCAATAACTTCTGATTTAGTACACAAACCATGATGTAACCAATTAGAAATATGCTGACTTGATATTCTGCATGTTGCTCTATCCTCCATTAGACCTACATTATTTATATCTGGTACTTTTGAGCATCCTATACCCTGATCTATCCAACGAACAACATATCCTAAGATTCCTTGAGCATTATTTTCCAACTCTTTATAAATTTCTTCTTTTGTTGGCAATTCTTCTTTGCTCATATATGGGATTTTTAATAAATCATCTAAATTTGCTTTATTTCTTTTAAGTATTTTTTTCTGCTCATCTTGAACAAATATTTGATGGTAATGTATTGCATGAAGCGTTGCTGCAGTTGGGGATGGAACCCATGCACAATTAGCCCCACTCTTTGGATGTGCTATCTTAGTTTCATACATTTGCAGCATCTCATCAGGCATCGGCCACATTCCTTTTCCTATTTGCGCATTTTTCATAAAACCAGTCTCTAAACCAATATCAACATTCCAACTTTCATATGCATTAATCCAATCTTTGTTTTTCATATCAGCTTTTGTGACCATTGGACCAGCTTCCATGCTCGTATGTATTTCATCACCAGTTCTATCTAGAAATCCTGTGTTAATAAAAATTACTCTATCTTTCGCCACTTCAATACATTCTTTTAAATTAAGAGTTGTTCTCCTCTCTTCATCCATAATTCCAATTTTTATAGTGTTCTTAGAGAGGTTAAATATCTTTTCAATTTCTCTAAATAAGTCACAAGAAAATTGAACTTCTTCAGGACCATGCATTTTTGGTTTAACGATATATATGCTTTTGGTTTTTGAGTTTTTATAAAGACCATTACCAATAATGTCATGTATTGAAATACACGCAGTAAAGAATGCATCCATAATCCCTTCAGGAACTTCTTTATCATTTTTATCTTTAATTGCAGGATTCGTCATTAAATGGCCGACATTTCTAACTAGAAGAAGGCTTCTGCCAGGCAACAAAATCATTTTTCCATTTTTTAATAAGTATTTTCGATCAGGATTTAGCTCCCTAGTAATAAATTTACCATTTTTATCAAAAGATCTTTTTAAATTTCCTTTCATTAATCCTAACCAGTTTCTATAAACTAAAATCTTGTCATCTGCATCAACTGCAGCAACTGAATCTTCACAATCTTGAATTGTTGTTATAGCTGATTCCATTAAAATATCTTTTATGCCCGCCAAATCATCTTGACCAATTGGATGGGATTGATCTACTTGAATTTCAAAGTGTAGATTATTATTTTTAAATAGTAGTCCAAAGGCATCTTTACCTTTATCCATATAGCCAATATATTGATCTTTATCGATTAGGCTTGTTTTTGATTTATCTTTAAGTGTTAATAAGAGTTCACTATCAACAAATTCAAATCTGATTACATCTTCATATTTACCATTTTTTAGAGGTATAATTTCATCTAAAAATTTCTTAGCAAATACAATTACTTTATCTCCTCTTACAGAATTATATCCACCCACCCTTTCTGCGCCGTCACTCTCGCTAATTATATCTGTACCATATAAAGCATCATAAAGACTTCCCCATCTTGCATTCGTTGCATTTAATGCAAATCTAGCATTCATTACTGGTACAACAAGCTGAGGGCCAGCAATCTTTCTAATTTCTGGATCTACATTTTTCGTTTTAATTGTAAAATCTCCACTTCTGGGGCAGAGATAGCCAATCTTAGTTAAGAAATTTTTATATTCATCAAGTTCAAAGCCAGAATCTTTTTTTTCTATATGCCATTCATCAATTTGATTTTGTAAAAGATCTCTTTTATTTAATAAATCTAAGTTACGTTGAGAAAATTTATCAATAACATTTTCGAATGAGCTCCAAAAATAATTTGGTGTTATGTCTAGTCCAGGTAAAACCTCACTCATGACGAAGTCTTCAAGTGCAGGAGAAATTTTTAAAGAAACTGTTTTAGGCTTTTCTGCGTTTAAACCAAATATTTTTTTTAGTTTTAATATAAATTTCATTTATGAATTATAACAATTTGAAATAATTAACCAATTAAGGGAGACGGACACGGCCTATTTCTTTTTTAGAGTCATAGTCCCATATAGATTTTGTTAAATTATGAGTTATATTTGTGTACTTCATAAGAACATTTCTGAAGAATATTAATATTGGGTTCTTTAAATGATTAAATTTTGCTTGGTTTAAAGACTTTTTATTAATATTTTTAATTCTTTTAAGCCTAATATCTTTATATGTTGATTGTGATCTTTTTAAATTGTCTTTAAATTTTGAAACTAAACTTCCAAAAATATAGCCATCCTCAATTGCTAGACATCCACCCTGACCCATAAATGGAGCTATTGGATGTGCAGCATCACCAAGAAATGTAATATTATCCATAAATAATTTATCTATATTCTTTCTTGTATAAACCCCCCATTTATATATTTCATTATTATTCTTAATAGAAGAATATCTTTCTAAAAGATCGTTTGGAATCTTAGATTGAAGTTCATTAAATGTTCCTTTTTTCCTCCATGATTCTTGAGTGGAATTTTTAGTTTTTATTGCAGCAACAAGGCTTGTTTTATTCTTATTAATTGGGTAGGTCACTAAATGAAAATTTGGTCCTAGATTAAATTCTATATCTGTTGTTTTTTTATCAAGAATGGCCCTCCAAACGGAATATCCACTATATAAAGGTTTTTGGTCATCATTTAATAACAAGTTTCTGCATGTAGACTTAATTCCATCGCATGCAGCGATATGTTTAACATAAAAGGCTTCATTATTTGAAAATGAAATTACCTTTTTTTTATGATTAATTTTATTAAGTTCGTAATCAAAATGTATATCTCCACCCAAGGTTAGGTATTGGTCTAAAAGAATTCTATGTAGTTCTTTGCGAGAGGTAGTAATATGATCGATATCAAACGAAGTAATTTCTTTATTATTTGTAAAGAAGAAAACTTTTTTTGGATTTCCTGATGTGGATTTTAATTTATCTAGAATTTCCAGCTCAGCTAAAACATTTTGTCCATTTCGTGATATTGAAATGCCAGCTCCATATTCGCTAATAGAGGAATATTTTTCAAAGATAATACAAGGGATATTTTTTTTAAGTAATGTATTTCCTAATATAAGGCCAGAAATCCCGGACCCTATGATAGCAATATGATTTGAATATTTACTCACTTAATTCTTAATGCAATATATAAAAAAGGAGGCATAAAGCCTCCTTAATAATATATATTATTTTATTTAATGCTCATAGCTGTATATGATCTTGCGTTAAAGCATTGGCCGCCCAAATCATCAAGAGCTTTCTTTTCAGGTATGTCAGCATAATCACTGTAAAAAGTATCTTCCCATGAACCCATTTCACTAATTGATGATGAATACATCAAATATACAAAATCATAATCCCATCCAGGTTTCATTCCTGTTGATGGCCAAATCATTTTTCTACCAATATTATCACCTAAAGCTTGAACAGCTTTAGCATAATTAAAGGCTGCCTCATAATGCTGAGCACCAGTCACACCCTCACCAAGATTACAATCCATATAAACAGCATATCCTGCTGAACCATCTTTAGTATCTGAAATTTGTCTTTGCCAAGTTTCTGTTATTTGATGATTTATAACAGGCAATGTTTTAAGAAGTTTCTCACCATTTTCTACCCAGTATTGATTACCCTTAAGATGCTCTGTTGAATTTGGAGATATGCCAACCCAGACACCATCAAGAGATAATGCATCTCCATGATAGTAGGGGAATAAAAGTGTCACACTATAGTTTGCAAATGCATCTGCTGCACCACCTTGCTCCGACCATTTAGCCCAATCTTGAGACCATTTGATTAAATCATCAGCGTCTTTTCCTGGTTTATATTTAAAAATATAATATTCAGCTTTATTAGGCTGATACATTTCATTTTCATTGTGGTCATCTGCGACCATTGTAAAGCTTAGAAATAAGCTTAGACTTAATATTAATTTCATATATTTCTCCTATTTAAAAATTAATCGACCAATTAACTCAACACTTACTATTTCTCGTATATCCTCATAACCTTGAGATAATTTTATGTTTTCTTCTTGAGAAATACTCTGACTAAATTTTTCTTGGAATTCAGCTATTTGCTCATCTGTCCATGGGGCTTTGTTTGCCCAACTTGGATAAGTTTGAGTTAAATATACAGTTGAGCCATCATTTCCAACGTATACGTTATAGTTAGAAATTATTCCCATATCTTGCTGAATTTTTGATGCAGCTACCCATGTTTGCTCAATACCATCTAGATATTGTTGCAAGAAATTTGTTTTAACCTTAACAGTTGTAAGCTCAATAACTCCATCTGCAAATTCTCTGCTATCTTCCTCCTGAGCAAAAGTAGATACTGAAAATACCAACATTGAAACTAGTAAAAATCTCATAATTTTCTCCTCTAATAAATTGATACATTAATATAACACTCAATTTTGAAAATTTTGATAGAAATATGTATATTTTTTATACTAATCTCTTAAGCCGTATAGATCATATTTTGATACAAAATCCCAAATTTCTTGACTAGCATCAATATTGAAACTCTGAATAAATGGCCAATTATGGCCCATTTCTGGATGGAGTATTAATTTAACATTTACATCATTCATGCAGCCACTATAAGTATCAAAATTAATTAAGCCCATTTGACTAGAATACTTAATTAATCTTTGAGGTTCATTACTGCAAGAATTATAAGTAACCCAGTAATCAATTACATCATCGATACTTTTTGACCATCCACTTCCTAAATATGGAACTGTTGTATCTTGAACACCATGAATTTGCATAGCTGCAATTGGATGAGATGGATAGCAATTATCATATGTGTCATTAGTCATTGATCCAGTGACAGACACTATTGCGGCAAAAGTATTATCAAGATTACATGCTAAGTGATAGCTCATATAACCACCATTAGACATGCCAGAGGAATATACTCTAGTTTCATCAATCGAAATTTTAACTTTCAAATAGTCGATCACGGTATCAATAAATTCAATATCTTTAGCTGTGCTTTTGGAAGTCCAACCACCATTATTCCAATGAGTATTCAATCCGTTGCTAGTTGTACCTTGAGGGTATACAACAATAAAATTATTTGCGTCAGCTATAGGTTCATAATTTGTATAGTTATAGTGGGTTATTGCTGAAGATCCATATCCATGAAGTGCAAATAAAACAGGAATACTTGAATTAGAGTTAAGATTTGAGGGCTCATAAATATAATAAAACCTTTCAATACTATCGTGAACTAAATCACATCTTTTAAGATTTATTACTTGAGTGTTTGTGCATACTTCATTTGTTGAGTTTGGTGGTTGAATGATTGGTAGGTTACTTTCATTACCCGAGCTTGAAGACCCTCCTCCGCATGATGAAATTAAAAAAATAAGTAATAAAAAAGTCTTAATATTCATTATAGATATTATAGATTAGCTAAAAATAAAAAAGGGAGCATTAGCTCCCTTTTTTAATTAAATAAAAATTAATTTGTGTTGTAGTTCACAACATTTACCAAGATTGAAATATTCATCAATCTTCTATTTTCACTAATTTCCTCTGAAAATTCTGCAAATGAATCACTTGAGTACATTACTTCAGCAGATGCCATTGCATCACCAACACTTGCGGCACTTGTGTATGCATAATGTGTATAGTACCGAGTGTCTCCTCCGACAAGTTGGCGCAAACCATAGCTACCAGCAGTATTGCCAGCATCTTCTTGAGCTTTTGTTAACTTTGAGTAAGCAGTTGCATATTCACCTGGATTTTTTACTTGCATTCTAAAAATTGTATAAGCTTGATTATTTTCAGGGTCCTGATTTCCCCCACTTATCAATTTCATATTCAATGCTTGCTCAACAGGCTCAGCAATTGCAGAAGTCTCAGCAAAAAACGATTGAAATACTGGATCATTAAACGATGCTGTGCCCACACCAAGATCCTGAGGGTTATCATAATTTAAAACAACTACATGTGTCGCATCATCATAGCCATTAAAAGCATATTGATGAAGAGATACTGCAGCTGGGAATGATTTTCCCCATTTAGTATTCATTAGATCATTCATTGCATCTACGTAAGCTGCTGGATTAGATACTTTTACAGAATAAGTAGCTATGTAGCCAGCTGCTATGAGTGATTGGGATGAAATCATCACCAAAGCAAACAAAGTATATAAATATTTTTTCATAATTCTCTCCTATTGAAAGTTTATATTACATTAATAATATGCTCAGAATAAAACAATTAGATATATTTTTTAAATATAAAATGGTGCGGTACGCCGGTCTCGAACCGGCGGCCTTCTGCTTGGCAAGCAGACGCTCTACCAACTGAGCTAGTACCGCATTGGTTGATTAATATACTCTTTTAGAGAGTCGCTTTCAAGAAGATTTCTTTTGGTTTTATGGGATTAATATTTCTTGGAAATCATTAAAATTTCCAATATTATCTCTCTTTGAAACTATAAATAATGCTGGTTTAAATTCTAAGGGAATTGCGATTTCAATATTTGCAGAACTAACAGGTCCACCCATATATAATCTATCTTCATATCCAATATGCTCATAAGTAGCATAAAAGGGATTTCCTATACCTATGGCTATTAACTCAGCTCCATTTTTATCAAGAACCTTTATAGCAAATTCATCATCATCGTTTATAAATTTTAATTTTTTAAGAGTCCTTGCTTTAGGTTTCTTAATTTTTATATCTTTTAAAATAAATGAATTAGGACTTCCTTGAAAAGTAACTACATACGCGTCCTCTTGATAGCTTGGATGAAGTTTTTTAATTTTATTTTCATTTATTAAATCATCTGCAGCTACTGGAAAGATTGATAGTATGAATATTATTAGATTAATTTTTTTCATTGATTACCACCTAGCCCAATTAATACCCCATGTTCCTCCCATAGGTCCATTTATATATCCATAATGATATTGAGTTCTATCTGTTGGATTATATCCCCACTGACATGACCCACTAGATCTATCACACCAATAAAAATCAGAATTAAATAATCCTTCATAGAAGTCTTCGGTGTCAGTTACATCATCAGGGGCGGATACTGTCCCTGTTAAATCTTGAACTCGCCAAGTGTATACCTTCACACTATTGTCACTTGGTCTATTAAATACGATTGTAGTCTGATTATCTTTAGAAGAATCATGAACTCCGTCAACATACCACTGAAGTTTTAATTTAGAGGTATCATATGCAACATCTATATCAATTTCAAAACCAGTATTAGCTCCTGATGCATCAGAAACAAAACTTACATCATCACCATCTACAAAACCTTGATTATGAATTGATCCAACTGCAAAACCCTCGGTATTAACTTCACCATATTTTAGTATTCCACCTTCCATGATTGTCCAATACTTTGGTCTATAATTATCAAATTCACCATAATAATTACCTTCGAATAAACCTACTACATCACATACAGGATTACGTCCAGTACGATTTCCATCAGCATCATATAAATTAAATAGACAATCACAAGTCGTTGCATCCTCACCTTCATCAAAGATTGTGCCATCTGCATAGTTATAGCAAACCTTAAAATCTTTACCAGCAACATTCATAAGATCAGCTACATGATGCTTCCATTTAAGCAAATTAGGGTCTGATTGGGTTGTTGTGTTCACATTTAAATCAGCCCAGTAACTAACATCACGATCATCACTAGTAATATACTCATCCCCCATTTCCCCATGAGCATGGCCAAGCTCATGCATTAAGGTATATTCAGTTCTTGGTTTAATTTCTTGAATATTAGTATTTCCTAGATTCACACCTCTGCCATCGATCATTGTTAAAACAGAAACTAAGTCATGTTCAGAAAATAAATCATCAAATACAGCGTCATTAATATCTCCTGATCCTATACAATAAACATCCTCATCCCAGTCATAACATCCTGTTTCAATTGATGCCAACGAGGTTCCATCAGGACTGACAGGCTCTGCCACCACAATATCAAAATATCCTGTAAAGAATTCTGCTGCGTCGGAATCATTTAGAGCATTAATAGATCTCAGAAGTGCATCTCTAAAGCTTTTAGTATCTGAAACTGTGCCATCATTTAAATCTTCTTTTAAAGAGTCAGCAACAAATAAATAGTCTGTTCTTCCAAAAGTATTGCCTCCTCCAACAAGATAATAAACATAATAATCTTTATTTGTAGTCGACCCTGCATCAAAGCCATCACTTTTATCATCATCCATAGCAACTGTAATAATTTGTTTGTTTGCAATAAACCATGTTGTAAATGAATCTCTGTCTGTATCTATACCATCGGAAATTACTATTTCTGCATCAAACAGGCCTGCTTTAGAAATATTTAATAGATCTACAACTATATCTCCCTTACCCTCTGCGGTAGATGTAAAAGTTGTTGGCAAAGTTTCATTATTAATCAATGCAGAAAATGTTAATCCATCATTTATAGTATTATCAACGTCAGAAAAACTAACTGAAACAGTAATATTTGAATCAAAAAGTAAATTATCCTTATCTAAATTTGTTTTAGAGTCTATTGAAATTATAGGTAAATCATTTACAGGATTAATTGTTATAGTTACAGTGCTATTCCTTGTAACACTTTTTTCTACAGCAGTAACAGAATATGAAAACTGATCTTGCCCATTAAAGTTTTCATTTGGACTGTAAGTAATTGCTCCTGATTCAGAAAAAGTTAAAACTCCATTAGTTGTTGTCGAAGTTAGTTCATATTGAAGAGTTACAGGCTCATTAGCAGTTGCAACTACATTTCCTGTGTAATTGGTATCCTCATCAATTGAAATAGAGCTGCTTGATGCTAGAGTTATTGCAAATGGAACTGGGGGCGCACTTCCACCCCCACCACCTCCTCCACAGGAAGCAATAAAAGTTAAAATTAAAAATAACCTAAAAATTTTCACAAATAAATTATATCTTAATGAAAATAAAAGAGGGCTAAAAAGCCCTCTTTAAATTAACTAAATTAGATTAAAATTTGACTCTAAATCCAGCCTTATAAATAGGACCATGATCTTGATATAAGAATGTCATTTCTTCGTATCTTGAATAAAGTTCAACTTCTGAATCAGTTATATTGATAGCCTCAAAGAAAACCTGAGTGCTGTCATTAATATTGTAGAAGGCATTGAAATCAACTTGTGCTCTTTCTACTACATATAATGGATTATATTGATCTTGCCCAGCATATGTTTCACCTTTCCAATTATATGAAAGTCTTGCTGACATTTTATCATCCTCATAAAAGACAGATAAGTTAGCAGCATCACCAAAACCAGGAAGAGCAAACTGTTCTCCCAGAACATCTCTTTCTGCATCAGTATCTCCACCAATGAATGTAGCATTAGCTAAGACACCAAAGTTGTTTTCAAACAGATGTTGTATAGCAACTTCAAAGCCATCTAATACTCCGTCATATTTATTAACTGGTTGAGCTAAATTAAACATATAAAATGGATCGTCTGAATTACCAATAAATACAGCATTTCCATTATTTGCATCAGCAATACAATCAGACGAACCGTTACATCCAAATGTAAAGCCTGTATTTACTAACCATGCCCAATCATATGCATTTGACCAACCGCAAGCCCAATATCCTTGGCTTGCTGTCCATTGACATAAAGCATCATCATTTTCAGGAACAATTAACGCACCTCTTGGACCTTTGGTTATATCTCTAACCCCATTAAATGGTCCACTATTTAGACCTGCTCCATGATAATCTGAAATATCTTTTCTGAAATAATTAACGGCAAAATAACTTCCTTCAGCATAGTAGTACTCATATGCTAAATCTAAATTAACTGACTCATATGGTTGTAAATCAGGATTACCAGTTGAAAGTGTTAATGGATATCTTGAATCAAATGCTCCAACACTTACTGTTGAGTCTAATTGCTCTAAACTTGGCCTAGCAATAGTTTTACTTACTGCAAATTTAACAACCCTTTTGTCGTCAAGGTCAAAAGTCATATTCAAGTTAGGTAAGAAATAATCTGAGTTACCTGTTCCAGTATATGTAGTAGGCGCAGTAATGACGCCAACTTTATCACCATACATAAATGCACCTAAGCTCCATGCAGTGTTTGTTGGAACAGTAGTATCAGCTGTTGATGATCTTTCTTCTTCTTCATATCTGAGACCAAGTTGTGCTCTTACAGGAATACCATTCATTTCTGTATCGAAATTAAAATTAACAAAGAAGGAATTCAATTCCTCAACAATAATGCCATTTGAATCCCTACTTCCATAACATCCATCCACTACACCTCTTGTTGAAGACCTATTTCCATCATAACCAACATTGCTACCAAGGCCATTAGGATTTCCATCTGCATCAAATGCATCATTTGCAAGACATTCAGCAGGCCATTGATATGGAGTATTGTTGTTATTCCACCAACTTCCATCACTTGATGAGAAATCTCCTACCATACCTGCAGCACCAAACCAATATAAAGCATCTTCCTTAGATATATTCAAATAGTAAAAAGGTGATCCTGAGCCTAAATAACCTGGTACATTAACTTTTGTCCAAACTCCATCAGGCATAAATGCATATGTCATCATAACTGGATCGCCATCAGCAAGCTTTCCGTTTATTAATTGATTAAACCATTTTTGATTTCTAAAAGTAGTTTCCATTTGAGACATACCAAACTCAATAGATGATAGAGATTCCATGATGATTCCATCATTATTTTCCCAATTACCAATAAGTTGTAATTGATTTAATTCACTATCACGGTCTTGATAATTTAAAAGTGCCTGTCTTGGGCCCATATCACTTCCATCAAATTCAGTAGCGCCAGTATCTGCCCCTTGAAAGTTTTTATCCATATTCCAAGTTAATGCACCAACTTTATTATTAAAGTCAAAAGATCTAGCTCTAAGAAATCCTGATGCTTCTTGAACTGGCCACCAGCCCCATCCAGGCCAGGCTCCATTAGAAAATTGAAGTATATTGTTTTGGGTTCCACCTGGAGTACCCTTAAATCCTGCGACTGAATCATGGTAATCAAGAGATATATTTAAATTATCATTAGCCTGATAATCAAAATTAATACCTACTGATTTATTATTGTTTGATGAATTTCCATATTCAAAGTCATTTTGCCAACTGTCTCCATTTCCTGCTGCTTCTGATGTGCCCTGAATAACAGCACCTCTTTCATTAATAGTCATTTGAGTTGTATTCCA